>Ga0268288_10016_pt1 | contig 291892 bp, 274 predicted proteins | sample BraspS3V5C_FD_191349 | JGI IMG/M metagenome (GOLD analysis project Ga0268288, IMG submission 191349) | Soil microbial communities from Anza Borrego Desert, Southern California, United States - Bradyrhizobium sp. S3-V5C | ecosystem: Environmental > Terrestrial > Soil > Desert | place: USA... | reverse complement strand
GGCGGAAAATGTTATCCAGGATCTTCGCGTTGTTCGGATCCTGCTCGAACTGCACCAGCTGGTTGTCGACCGTATCCAGGCTCTCGCTGCTCTCCGTCAGGAACTCGCGCAACAGATCGTCCATGAATCGGTCCCCTCAAGGTGCTACGGAACGCTCGCCTCGTATCGATAGCTTGGCCGGCTTCACGGCGACGTTAATTTTACCGTCCGTGCAACTACGGACGGTCCGTCTTATCAAGCAGTCGGAAGCAGCGTGACGTGCGCCGGGCCAGCCCCGGAAGAACAGGTACTTACGCCGGCAAAGCACAAGACCGCGTTCCGCGGGTCGCCTCGATTTGAATGAAATGCGAGCTGGCGGCGGTTAAGCCCGGCGGTCCCGCACGCGTCCAGGTGCGAAGACCAAAACCTGATCGTGCAGCGTGCTGCGATCGGGAGTGGCAATGACGGCGAGATAACCTTAGCGAAAAGTAAAGGCGGCGGAGTTGCCTCCGCCGCCTCCGGACTTGATGGATGTCGCGCTTACGCTTAGCGGAGCAGTTGCAGCACGCTCTGCTGCGACTGGTTGGCCAGCGCCAGCGCGGACACCGCGATCGACTGGCGGGTCGACAGCGCCTGGCTGTTGGCCGCTTCCTCGTTGGTGTCGGCCAGCGTCAGGTTGGACGAACCGGTCTGCAACACGTTGATCAGGTTCTTGGAGAAGTCCTGACGGATCTGCACGATCGACAGGTTCGAACCGAGGGTCGAAGCCTGGGTGCGCAGCAGGCCGCTGGCGTTGTTCAGCGTCTTCAGCGTGGCGTTGGCCGAGGCGTTGTCGACGAAGTCGGTGCCGGCGGTCAGCTTGGTGAGGTTGAGGCCGGAGGCATCGAAGGTCACGCCCTGGATCTTCAGCGTCGAGGAGCCCGTCTCGTTGAAGGTCAGCTTGAGCTGATCGCCATTGAGCAGGTTGATGCCATTGTACGAGGCGTCCTGGGCGGTCGTGGTGATCTGGTCCAGGATGTTGTTGTACTGGTTGACCAGGTTGGCGCGATTCGACAGCCCGTTCGGATCCTGCACCGGAGCGCTGCCGGCGAGGCCGTTGAACAGCTTGCCTGAAGCGGCCGCCGTGCCACCGATCGTGCCGATGGTCGCGGACGCCGCATCGTTGGTGGTGCTGATGGTGAGCGCACCGCTCGCGCTGAGCGAGGCCTGCAGGTTGTTGGCCGACAGGGCGTTGTTCAAGTCGTTGAGGGACTTCACCTGACCTGCGCCGCTGCCGAACGTGATATTGGTGGCCTTGCCGTTGCCGGTCGGGTTGATCGTCAGCGTCAAGCCATCGAGCGGCGACGGCGTCGCCACGGTGCGGGCCTTGGTGGTGGCCGTCAAACCAAAGGCGGCCAGACCCGAACCGGAGATGTTGAGATCCTGGTTGACGCCGGTGCTGATCTGGAGCGCGCCGGCCGACACGGTGGAGGCGGTGGTCGCGCCGGTGATGCCGTCGATCGCGGTGAGCAGGTCGCCGACGGTCAGGTTGCTACCCGCGCCGGTGCCGAGGGTCACGTTGCCGGACGCGTCGGTGGTCGACGTGGTCTGCGAGGTCGAGAAGGTGATCGACTTGCCGTTGACGCTGATCGTGCCGGTCGGGGTCGTCGCCAGGCTATCGGAGTTGGTGGCGCTGACGAGCTTGGTGGCAGCCGTGATCGGCGCGGGCGTCGTGAGGTTGTTGTTGACGGCCGTACCGGCGAGGGTGGCGTTGCTGTAGGTGGCGGTGCCGCGGATATCGTCGTTGGTGGCGCCGGTGATCACGGCGGTCGTCACCTGCGACTTCTGGGAATAACCGACCGCAGCCTGCAAGGCCTGGTTGGCGACCGACTTGGCGCTGTCGACCAGCTTCTGGAGCGAGGTGATGCCGGTGTTGGCGGCCTGCAGCACCTGCACGCCGTTGCCGATGCCGTCGAGCAGGTTGTTGATGTCGCTGGCGCGGTTGTCGAGCGACTGCGCCGTGAAGAAGTTGGTCGGATTGTCGAGCGCAGTGTTGACCTTCTTGCCGGTGGACAAGCGGTTCTGCGTGGTGGCGAGGAGATCGGCGGTCGACTGCAGCGAAAGCAGGTTCTGACGGACCGATGACGAAAGGACGATGCCGGACATACTGGTACCCTTCTGGATGAACACGATTGACGCGACGCCGTAAATTTCACACGGCGATCGGTGCCACACTGGGCCGCCGGCGCTACCCGTTCGTTAAAGCGCCGCTCCGTACAAATACCCAGAATGGCTTGACCGGTGGTTCTACGGGCAACGATCGCAGCCGTTGAACAGAGCCGCGCCGGTCAGCCGCACCGCCATGGTCGCCGCGGCGGATTAGTCTCCGCTTTTGCGTGACTTGCCGCGAGCTCGCGCGAACGCGACGGCGTTTCGTGAGCTGCAACCGCGGCCCATCCGCCGGGCGGCCGCGCACCGACCAGAGTTAATGGAAATCAACAAATGCGGGATAACGCCGCAACCGTATTGTCTCGCGATGCGTGCGGCTCGGATCCAACTCGATCGTCGCACAGGCCGATGCGACGGCGGCCGTCTACCCTCTAAAGGGTATAGGCTTCGCACCACAACCCTTGTGCTATTGGACAGGCAAGCTATGTTCGTTGTCATTCCAAACGCCAAGAGTAGGTGATGCGAGACCGTAGTGCTCCCGCCCTCGGCAGGAGCACCAATGTCTGCGGTATCACGCCCGCCCAATCGTCTGTTGCAAGCGCTTCCCCCCGCGGATTACGTGCAACTCCATCCCCTCCTCGAAACCGTCGATTTGACCAAGGAAGCGGTGCTCGCCGATGCCGGCTCACCGGTGCAGCGGGTCTATTTGCCGCACAGCGGCGTGGTCTCGATGATGATCAATCTGTCCGACGGGCAGTCGGTCGAAATTGCAACCATTGGTCGTGACGGCATCGTCGGTGCCTCCGCCGCGTTGCATGAGCGGCCGCTGCTGGCCGATGCGATCGTCGTGGTGCCGGGCATGGCTTCCATGGTGCGGGCGGAGGATTTCCGCGAGGCCGCGAACCGCAGCGCGGATTTCCGGACCCTGGTCGCTCTCTATGAGCAGGCGCTGATGGCGCAGACGCAGCAATCCGTCGCCTGCAACGTTTCGCATCCGGTGGAGGCACGGTTGTCGCGATGGCTGCTGCGCGCACGCGATTTGTGCGGCAGCGAGGCATTGCCGCTGACCCAGGAGATGCTGGCACAGATGATCGGCGTCCGGCGCAACGCGGTCTCGATCGTGGCGCACGGGTTTCAGCAGGCCGGAATCCTCCGCTACAGCCGAGGTCATATCGAAATTGTCGATATCGACGGGCTGCGCAAGGCGGCGTGCGAATGTTATGCGACGGTCAAGGCGCACACCGAACAATTGATCGGGCCGGAGGATTGAACGGAACACAAACGCGCGTGTCCTGCGATAGGCGTATTCCTATTGGAACCAAGACGTGTTTCCATTGGAACCGAGTCATGCCAGAATAAGTTGCAAGAACGACGGGCTACAAGTCATCGCCCGGTGCCCAGAGACAAACTTTGCCAGCAGGCAGGAGATTGCTTTGGATACGGTTCCGCGATCGCCTAACGGCTTCCTGTCCTCGCTTTCGGCGAGCGATTTCGATCTGATCCGGCCGCATTTGCGGACGGTCGACCTCGCCGCCGATTCGGTCCTGACCGAGACCGACGAAATGCTCAAGCGGACATACATGCCGCACAAGGGCGTGATCTCGCTGGTGGTCAAGCTGGCAAGGGGCGAGCGCGTCCAGGTCGCGATGGTCGGCCGTGACAGCATCTACAGTGCATTCGCCCCGTTCGTCGAAGGGCCGGCGATCAGCGACGCGACGGTGCTGGTGCCTGGCCTCGCCTCGATGGTCGAACTCGGGCCGTTGCGGGCCGCCGCCGGCCAGAGCCCGACGCTTCGCGCGGCGTTGATCCGGCACGGGCTCGCCGTCTACGCCCAGGTCCAGCAGACTGCCGGCTGCAACGCAGCGCACACCGTGGAGTCGCGGCTGGCGCGTTGCCTGTTGCACATGCGCGACCTCTCCGGCGGCAACAAGATCGTCCTGACCCAGGAGGCGATGGCGCAGATGATCGGCGCCCGCCGCAACAGCGTGTCGCTGGTCGCACACACTCTGCAACAGGCGGACTTCATCCATTACAGCCGCGGCCACATCGAGATCACCAATGCGGATGGACTGATCAGAACCGCGTGCGAATGCTACGCCACCGTCAAGGCGAAGTATGCCGGACTGCTGAGTTGTCAGCCGGTCGGCGACTGAGCGTCTTCCGATCCGTTGTTCGGGCTCGATACTGCGAGCCGTACTTCTACGGCGTGGGATTTTCACCGTCGGATAACGCTGAATCCGCACAATCGCGTGGACGCACGGGGGAGCCGATGTTCACGTACCAGACGACCGACCGGAAGGAAGCGAGGCGCTTCCGCATCGCCCAGTTCAACGGCCGGACCGCCACCGTCCGGTCGGCCGGCGCGACGGTCACGGGACGCGTGCGCGCGATCGTCGAGAGCGGATCTGGCGGGATGACGGCATGGGTGGTCACGATCGTTCCGGACCAGCCGAAGGCGCCCGCGATTGCGCGGCACGCGCCGCGGCTGTGCTTCGCCGCGGAAGACGAGCTCTGAGGACTGATATCTCGCGAACCGGGTCGGCGCTCAGGCGGAGTGCAGCAACGCCTTGCGAACGAGGTCCGCGGTGTTGCGCGCACCGAGCTTGCGCATGGCTTCGGCGCGATGGCTCTCGAAGGTGCGCGGGCTGATATTCATGCGCAGCGCGCCCTGCTTGTTGGAATAACCGTCGCTGATCAGGCTGAGCACTTCGCGCTCGCGCTTGGTCAACGGCTTGCGGCCGGCTTCCGGCGCGAACATGATTTCGGGTGACCGGGCGCCTGCCTGCTTGTCCTCACCCGATGGCTTCAGATCGGTTGCCGGAACGGCGTTCGGATAGAGATCGGAAATCTGCTTCAGCATCGCGGAGACCCGTTCGGTCTGCTCGAGCGCGTTCTCGATCACCTGTCGCAGATAGACGCCGTTTCCGGGCGCGTGGGCGAACTGCTGGCTGTGCTGTTTGAGTTCGTTCATGTAGAGCAGCAGCGCGGTGACCGGCCCATTGAACTGGCGGACGATCGTCGCCGTGTCCGCGGGCGCCTGCGCGCGCGGGGCTGCGTGCTGCGTCTCAAGCGGCGGCGTCTCGAGCGGCGCGGTTCCAGCCATCCATGCCGGATGGCGCGCGTCGGCTCGATTGTCATGTTGCGTCATAAGTATGGTTTACCAAAGGTGAACTTGTGGCCGCGTTAACGCGGGACTCCGTAAAACTACGGGTGACGCAACTGTGATCTCGGGCCCCGACCTGCCAAGGAGGCGCAGATTACCGCTGATTTGGCAATGAATCTCGCATATTTGAGTCGAGTTACAGTATTCTTACGGGACAACGGATCGCTTCATCCCGTTAACATCTGGGGTGGAGGATTACCTTCCCGGGGGCGCCATCGGCGCGATCCGCCCCCTGCCTGCCACTTTGAATGACCGGGATTGGCGCCGTCCCCCCGGCGTTCAGGGGCGCCCGATCCGAAGGAATTTCTGCAGGAATCGTCCCGACAGAACGAACCTGAACCACCAGAACGCGATTCGCCGGGTCGACATCGATCATCCCTCCAGGGATCGGATCGGCTTACCGCACGTTGGGGCTTCACGCGTATGAGACGGTTCACATCGGCCCGGTGACGCGCGCGCGGGCGGCTTCGGTCAGGCGAATGTCAATTTACAGGCCCGGCATACGCCAAGATGATCGCCGCGTTTCGACCACCAACAACAGGGGCGCGACGATGAAGCGAAGCGGATCGAAGATGGCGATGGCGGCGCTGACCGCGACGCTGCTGCTCGGCGTCGGCGCGCGAGCCCAGACCGCGCCGGCCAGCAATGCACCGCCGACCGCAGACAATGCCGTCATGATCACGATCTTCTTCAAGCACGATCAGTCACGCCCGCTGAGCGAGCTCAATGCCCAGCTCGAGCGGCAGGGCTTCTACAAGGCATTTCCGCCCGAAGGTGTCGAGGTCGTCAGCTGGTACGTGATGATGGGGATCGGCCAGGTCGTGACACTGCGACTGCCGGCCTCGCGGCTGCGCGAAGTGAATCGCATCATCGAGAACAGCGCCTGGGGCGCCTATCGCACCGAATTCTATCCGACCTACGACTACAAGGCGGTCGGGATCGGCAATCACGACAAGGCCAAGCAATGATCGGTTGCATCGAAGACCAAGCAGCGTCGCAGCCGTGCGATTGCCGGCCCAGCGCCGAGTGGACTGCCCGCGGCCTATGCGTGGGCCCGAGTCCGCACGCTCAGCCGCCTTGCCAGGATGCGCAGATCCTCGCGGCGCCCGCTGCAAAGCAGGCGGCTGAATTCGTCGGGATCGATGCCGTCAGGCGGAAGGTCTGCTGAGTTGCGCGGGACGCGGCGTAGCCAGGTCAATCTGAAGAGACGCTTGAGCATCTTCATGGTTCATTGCCCCGATGAGCGTTTGTGTTAAATCGCGGTCATGCGGATTGGTTCCGTCCATCGTCGCGTCAACGTACGAATTTCCTCCGCAGCCTGTCAGGCGAGCAACAGCTTGCGCTTTCGCACCCGCGCAATGGAGTGTTGCACCGCGGCCTGATCGAGCGATCCTTCCTTCATCGCATCAGCAACCGCCGCGGCGACGCCGGCCATCTCCTGCTCCTGGTCGAGCAGGTTGTTGCCGATGCAGATCATGTCCATGCCGGCGGCGATCGCCTGCAAACTGGCCGCGCGCGTGCCGAGCGCCATCTGCAATCCCTGCATCTGCATGTCGTCGGTGATCAACAGCGTCTCGGGCAGGCGGCGGCGAAGCCGGCCAATCCCCGCCGGCGACAGCGTCATCGGAAGCCGCGCGTCCCACTGGCGGACAATGGCGTGGCTGACCAATACGGCGTCGCCATGGGTGTCCGGCGCGAGCGAATAGAACAGCTCTTCCTGCTCCGGCCGCAGTGCATCGGAAATGTCCATGAACGCGAGATGCGAATCGACGAGCGCACCGCCGATGCCTGGAAAATGCTTCAGGCAAAGGCCGATCCGTGCCTGCCGCGCCGCAGCGTCGACCAGCCGGGCGTTGGCCGCGACTGCGTCGATATCGGACGAATAGGATCGCTTGATCCTGCCGATATTGGGATTGTCGGGATTGTAATCGACGTCGATGGCCGGCGCGAAATTGTAGCGGATGCCGAGCCGGCGCAGCTCGCCATAGCTCGCCGCCAGGATCGCCTGCTTGTCCGCCGGCGCGAGCAGGTTGAAGTCCTTGGCGCTCGGCAGCGGCTGAAAACCCAGGCCGTCCTTGAGCCGGCGCACCAGACCGCCTTCCTGGTCGATGAAGACCAGCGGCCGCGACGGCAGCGCCGAGATCTCGGCGCAAAGCGACTGCACTTGCGCGGGCGATGCGATGTTGTTGTCGTATTGCCTGGTCTGGCACGAGTAATCGAACAGGATCACGCCGCCGAGCCCGAACCGGGCGGCAAACTCCTTCAGCCAGGGCGGGATGCTCTTGCCGTAAAAGCCGAGGATGAAAAGTTCGCCGACGGACATCGCCGCTCGCTATTGGACGCGCATGGAATCAACCCTGCCCCAACGGCATAGCACGCTGCGTCGGCGGTAAGAATATGACGCAGGCTGCGGCTCGACCGCGTTCCCCGCGCTCGCATCACTATGTTAAGACACGCTGGCACGCCTCGATCGCGCATGCCACGCCACAAGAAAATCCGGAAACTGCCCATGACAGCGCCTTACGTCCCGCAAATGGCCCTTTACCGCCAATGGCTGAAGGAGAGCCGCGGCCTTGCGTTTGCGGATTTCGAGGCGATGCGGCGCTGGTCGGTTACCGACATCGACGGCTTCTGGCAGAGCGTCTGGGACTATTTCGACCTGCGCTCGCCGACACCGCATTCGGCGGTGCTGGCGGACCGCAAGATGCCGGGCGCGGTGTGGTTTCCCGGCGCCTCGGTGAACTACGCGCACCAGGTCTTCCGCCACGTCGCGCCGGCGCATGCCGCCGGCCTGCCGGCGCTGATCTCGAGCGGCGAGGACGGCAAGCTTTCGGAGACCAGCTGGCCCGAGCTGCAACGCAAATCGGCGGCGCTTGCGCTGCATCTGAAGGCGAACGGCGTGCGCGCCGGCGACCGCGTTGCCGCGTACTTGCCGAACATCCCCGAGACCATCATCGCGTTTCTCGCGACCGCCAGTCTCGGCGCGATCTGGAGCGTCTGCGCTCCCGACATGGCGGCGCCGGCGGTGATCGATCGCTTCAAGCAGATCGAGCCCAAGGTGCTGATCGCGTGCGACGCCGTGACCTATGCCGGCCGGCGTCATGACCGTCAGGGGGTGATCGAGGAGCTGCGGCGCGCGCTGCCGACGGTCGGGCACGTCATCCTGCACAGCGACGCCGCACCGTCGGAGACACGATTGTCCACCATTCTCGCGGGCCAGAGTGCTGCGATCGACGCCTTCGAGCCGGAATGGCTGCCGTTCGATCACCCGCTCTGGATCGTCTATTCCTCGGGCACCACGGGATTGCCGAAGCCGATCCTGCACAGCCATGGCGGCGTGATCGTCGTGGCGCTGCCGCTCTCGACGCTGCACAACGACATCGGTTGCAGCTACCAGCCGAACTCGTTCGGCGAACGCTTCCACTGGTATTCGTCGACCGGCTGGATCATGTGGAATTGCCAGGCCAACGGCCTGCTCAACGGCACCACCTGCTGCATCTTCGACGGCAGTCCCGGCGGCACCAAGGACAAGCCGGACTGGACCACGCTGTGGCGCTTCGTCGCCGATGCCAAGGCGACCTTCTTCGGCGCCGGCGCGGCGTTCTTCGCCAATTGCACCAAGGCCGGGATCGATCTCGCCGCCGTCGGCGACCTCTCCGGCCTGCGCACGCTCGGCTCGACCGGCTCGCCGCTCTCGGCCGATACGCAGGCCTGGTTCAACCAACGCTTCGCCGCGCTTTCGAAACGCAACGGCAACGCCGCGCAAGCCGAGATATGGTGGGCCAATATTTCCGGCGGCACCGATTTCGCCGGCGCCTTCATCGGTGGCAATCGCGAGCTGCCGCAGACGCCGGGCATCATGCAATGCCGCCTGCTCGGCTGCGCGGTGGAAGCGTTCGACGAACGGGGCTGCGCCGTGATCGACGAGGTCGGTGAGCTCGTCTGCACCGAACCGCTGCCCTCGATGCCGCTACGGTTCTGGAACGACCCCGGCAATGCGCGCTATTTGTCGAGCTATTTCGAGACCTATCCCGACAATTTCGACGGCTCGGGCCGCGGCCCGGTGTGGCGGCATGGCGACTGGCTGAAGATCAACCCCGACGGCTCCTGCGTGATCTATGGCCGCAGCGACGCCACCATCAACCGCCATGGCCTGCGGATGGGCACCAGCGAGCTGTATTCGGCGATCGAGGCGCTGCCGGAGGTGCTGGATTCGATGGTGGTCGACCTCGAATATCTCGGCCGCGACAGCTACATGCCGCTGTTCGTGGTGCTGCGCGAGGGCGTCGTCTTCGATGCTGCGATGAAGGCGAAGATCAACCAGGCGGTCGAGGCCGGGCTGTCGCGCCGCTTCCTGCCCAACGACATCTTCGTGGTGGCGGAGATTCCACGCACGCTGTCCGGCAAGAAGCAGGAGCTGCCGGTCAAGAAGCTGTTGCTCGGCCATCCCGTCGAAAAGGTCATCAACCGCGATGCGATGGCCAACCCCGGATGCCTCGACTGGTATCTCGATTTTGCCAGGAGTTATCTGGGCAAGCAGGCCGGCGCGGCGTGACATCGACGCGCGGCACTCGTGATCAGGATCTGACGACATGTCTTCACCCAGCTACATCGACCCGCTGAACGGCAAGCTCTATCCGCTGGATGTTCCGCGCTGGTGCTCCGACGAGGGCAAGCCGCTGCTCGTCACACCGCTCGGCGGGATCTCCCGCGACGAGATCGAGCGGAGCACGCGCTCGCTGTGGCGCTACCGCGCCGCGCTGCCGGTCGAGATCAAGCAGCCGATCACGATGGGCGAAGGCTGCACCCCTGCGGTCGAGAAGGCGTGGGACGATCTGCGGCCGCATTTCAAACTGGAATGGTTCAACCCGACCGCAAGCTTCAAGGATCGCGGCACCACGGTGATGCTGTCGTTGCTGCGCCAGCTCGGTGTCGACGCGGTGCTGGAAGACTCTTCCGGCAATGGCGGGGCGTCCGTCTCGGCCTATGGCGCGGCCGGCGGGATGCGGGTGAAAATCCTGGCGCCGGCGACGACATCGCCGATGAAGGTTGCGCAAATGCACGCCTTCGGCGCCGAGGTGCAGCTGGTGGAGGGGCCGCGCGAAGAATCCGAGGCGGAAGCGATCCGGCAGTCGAAGCAGATCTTCTATTCCAGCCACAACTGGCAGCCGTTCTTCCTGCAAGGCACCAAGTCGCTGGCCTACGAAATCTGGGAAGACTTCGGCTTCACCGCGCCCGACAACGTCATCATGCCGGTCGGCGCCGGCAGCAGCCTGCTCGGCTGCTATATCGGCTTCAAGGAGCTGCTGGCGGCCGGGCAGATCACGCGGCTGCCGCGGCTGTTTGCCGCGCAACCCCTGAATTGCTCGCCGGTCGATGCCAGCTTTGCCGCCGGCGTCGACACGCCTGTCGATCGCGCGGTGCACAAAACCATCGCCGAAGGCACCGCGATCAAGCATCCGCTGCGCCTGAAGCAGATGATCGCGGCGCTGAAGGAGAGCGGCGGCGGCAGCGTCGCGATCCCCGAGGACGGCATCGTCGCCGCACTGAAGCGGCTCGCGCGCAGCGGCCTGTTCGTCGAACCGACCTCTGCCTCGGCCGCCGCCGCGCTCGACGTCCTGAAGGCACGCGGCGCGATCCGGCCGGCGGAACGCACCGTCGTCATCATCAGCGGCACCGGGATCAAGGCCGCGGGGCTGATCACGGAGTTGCTGGGCAACTAGCCGTCGAAGCCGGCTTCATGCTCCCGCGGCAACGGCGCGCACAGGCGCGGCATGCGCCCGCCCGATATTGTCGAGGAATTGCCGCACGCTTTCGCGCCAGGTGAAGGTCAACGCGTGGGCGCGGCACTTTTCGCGCGGCACCAGCAGCGCGCCGAGTGCCGCGCGGCGCAGATCGTGATCGAGGCAACCGCAGCCGGACTTGCCGATCACGTCGAGCGGCCCCATCACCGGAAACGCCGCGACCGGCACACCGCAGGCCAGCGCCTCGAGCAGCACCATCCCGAACGTATCGGTCAGGCTTGGAAACACCATGACGTCGGCCGACGCATAGACATCGGCGAGCGCCTGCCCGGTCCGCGTGCCGAGAAAATGCACATGCGGATATCGGGCCTGCATGCTGCCGCGCAACGGTCCATCCCCGACCACGACCTTCGAGCCCGGCAGGTCGAGACCGAGAAAGGCGTCGAGGTTCTTCTCGACCGCGACGCGGCCGACATAGAGAAACACCGGCTCCGGGAAGGCGAGCGGCGGCTCTGCGCGGGGACAGAACAGATCGGCATCGACGCCGCGCGACCACGGCATCAGCTTGCGGAAGCCATGCGCCCTCAGCGCCTGCTCGAGCGATGGCGAGCCGACCATGATGCCGTCGCCGCCATTGTGGAAACGACGCAGCGCCGCGTAGCTCCAGCGCAGCGGGACCGGCAGCCGCGCCGCGAGATACTCGGGAAAGCGGGTGTGATAGCTGGTCGTGAACGGATAGCCGCGCGTCTGGCAGACATGCCGGGCGATCCAGCCGATCGGGCCTTCGGTCGCGATATGCACCGAGTCCGGACGCGCCGCGGCGATCGCGCGCGCGATGCGTCCGATCGACGGCAGCGCAAGCCGGATCTCCCGATAGCCGGGCAATGGCACGGTGCGGAAATCGGCCGGCGTCAGAAAAACGATCTCGGCGCCGAGCGACGGCGCTTCGCTCGCGAGATATTCGAGCGAGCGGACCACGCCATTGACCTGCGGCCGCCAGGCGTCGGTCGCCACCAGCACGCGCATCAGGCGACCGCCTCCGCGAGCGGCACGAGATCCGCTCTGTTCGACGCCGGCTGCGGATCCGTCCAGCGGACGATCTCGAACTGCCCGTCATAGCGCTCGATCACGCCGGTGCAGGACTCCACCCAATCCCCGGTATTGATATAGCGGACGCCGAATTCGTCGTGCATCGCCGCATGGTGGATGTGGCCACAGATCACGCCCTGGGCATCACGGCGCCTGGCCTCGGATGACAGCACCTCCTCGAACCGGCCGATGTGGTTGACCGCCTTCTTGACCCGCAATTTCGCCCAGGACGAGAACGACCAATAGCCGAGCCCGAACCGGCGCCTGATCCAGTTCAGCCAGACATTGGAGGCCAGCGCGGCGCGGTAGCCGACATCGCCGACCAGAGCGAGCCATCGCGCATGCCGCACCACGACGTCGAAATCATCGCCGTGAACGACGAGATAGTCGCGACCATCGAGGCCACGATGGATCGCCCGCTCGACAATCTCGATGCCGCCGAACGACGCGCCGGCATAGTCACGCAGGAACTCGTCGTGATTGCCGGGAATGTAGACCAGACGGCGGCTGCGCCGCGCCAGCCCGATCAGCTCGCGCACGACAGCATTGTGCGCCTCGGGCCAGTACCAATTCGAGCGCAGACACCAGCCGTCGACGATGTCGCCGACCAGGAACAGGGTTTCGGCGTCGTAGTGACGAAGGAAATCGATCAGGCGCTCGGCCTGGCATCCCCTGCTCCCGAGATGAATGTCGGAGATGAATAGGCTCCTGACCCTGGTCGTACTGCGCGCCGCGCCGATGCCGATCCGGCCAGCCCGGGCTTGGATATCCCGATCGAGCACGCCGCTGTCGCGCCGAAACGCCGTCGCCACCGCTTCGGCCAATCCGGCGAGAACCGCCGCGACGTCGCGACTGGCGCGGCGCCTGACGATCGAGTGATGCCAGTAGATGCTCCCGACAAGGACCAGCAGCGCGAACTCGGTCGTGCGATGACGTCCGTCGGAGGCCGCGACGCCGAACTGATAGCTCGCCACCAGCACCAGCAATGTCGCGGCGGCACGTTCGAGCGCGTGCGAACTGGGCCACAGGCGGGACAGCATGGGTCTCATGCCCCCTCCTCCAGCGGCACGCGCGCGGGAAGAGCACGCGGCTGCGCGAGATGCCTCGGCGCGAGCGAGCGCTTGTAGAGACGAAATCCGAGGAAGAGCGCAACCTCCACGGCGATCAGAGCGACCACGACCCAGAAACCGAGACTGACCGGATCGTGACCGCTGCCGCGCAGCGCGTAGCCGAGACTGAGGAACGGCATGTTCCAGATCACGGTGCCGATCGCCGTCGCCATCACGAACGCGCGCGGCTCCAGCCGCAGCACGCCGGCGGGCAGCGCCAGATAGATCCGCACCGTGGGCAGGGTCTGGCCGATCAGCGTCACCCAGAAATGATTGCCCCGGTAGGCGTCGGTGAGCTGCCGATAGAGCGACGGTCGCAGCAGCACGAATTTGCCGAAGCGCGCCACCAACCGCTCGATGCGTTGCGAGCCGAGCGTCCGCCCGAGGCCATACCAGCCGATGGCGCCGACGACCGAGCCGGCACTGGTCGCCAGGATGGTCATCGCGAGCGTCGCGCCGTCGGGGACCGTCAGGCCGAGCAGCATCAGCAGCACATAGGACGGCAGCAGCGGGATGAACTTCTCGGCGATGGCGAGGCAGCCGATGCCCGCCAGGCCGAAATGCAGGAACATCGCGATCGTGCTCGACGTGTCCATGGCGTCCCGGTCAGGCGTGAGGATGACGGCGGCTGATCCGGTACACGGACGCCGGAGGCAGGTTGCGGAAGGTTTGCCCGATGCAACTCGCTTGCAGACCGAGCCGATCGAGGATCGCATCCGCGACAGGACAGCGCGGGCCATAGGTGATCTGGTAGAACGCGCCACCAGGGCGGAGATAGCCAAACGCGCCGTCGAGAATGACCGTGACCTTCTCGGGCGGCATCGTGAGCAAGCCGAGTCCGGAGATGACGGCACCGACCGGCGCGCCCTCGAACACCCGCTCCCGGCGCAGCCAGGCTGCATCCATCCACAGCACCCGTGCCCCGGGGAAGCGGCTTTGCAGCAACGGGATGAATTCGGAGCCGCATTCGACCAGCGTCAGATCCTGCTGCCTGATGCCGCGACCAAGCAACGCACGCGTGAACACGCCGGTGCCCGGACCAAGCTCGAGGACCGGACCGGTCTCGGCCGTGATCTCCTGCGCCATCAGGGACGACACCGCGGGCCCCGACGGCGCGACCGCGGCAACCTGCCACGGATTGCGCACCCAGGCGCGGAAGAACGGCAGGATGTCAGCGGCGGCCATGCCGGAGCCTCCTCGCGGTCAGAGCATGTCCGGTCTCGCGCCGGCGGTTCGTTGACAAGGCCATTCAGATGTCTTTCAGGTTGCGGGTATCGACGATCGAGAGCGGAAGGCCCCGCTGGTTGCGCTTTGTCGGAGCGCGGCAAGTCGGCCCGGTCCGACGACATCTGATTCTCACGCCAAGCTTGCGCGAGCCTGTCGTGAATCCATGACGATTGGAAAAAATCGGCCCGCGACATATTCGACGGACGCGTCCGCAAGGTTGCCGCAATGAATGGGACATAAAACCGGCAATCCGAACGACGGGTCGATGCAGGGATGAACACGGAATATGCGGGTGCTGTTGGTGGAGGATCAGCCGGAGATGGTCGCAGCGCTGCGGGCGGCTCTCGCGCGCCACGACATGCTGATCGATCATGCGGCGGATCTGGAGGAAGCCGAGGCGATCGCGGCTGCCGGCAGCTATGATGCGATCGTGCTCGATCGCCAGTTGCCGGATGGCGACGGCCTGTCACTGATTCCGAGACTGCGCGCGAGCGGCAGCACCGTGCCGGTGCTGGTGTTGACCGCACGCGGCGAGCTCGCCGACCGCGTGGCGGGCCTCGACAGCGGCGCCGACGACTATCTCGGCAAGCCGTTTGCGTTCGAGGAGTTGCTGGCACGGTTGCGGGCGCTGCTGCGGCGGCCGGCGAACGTGCAGCAGCATGTCGCGCGGATCGGCCGCCTGTCGTTCGACTTCACGCATCGCGAGGCCCATGTCGACGGCCGGCCGCTGGAGATGCCGCGGCGTGAACGGCTGGTGCTGGAGACGCTGCTGCATCGGATGGGACGCATGGTGCAGCGCTCCGCACTGATGGAGGCGGTCTACGGCCTCGACGACGACGTGCAGCCCAACGCGCTGGACACCCATGTATCGCGCCTGCGCCGCAGGCTGACCGAGGCCGACGCCGGCGTCACCATCAACGGCGTTCGTGGCCTCGGCTATGTGCTGCGGGAGACGCCGTGAGCCTGCTGCGACCACGCTCGCTCACCTGGCGCCTCGTTGGACGCCTCGCGGGCTTGCAGGCGATCACATTGACCCTCCTGATCCTGCTGATCGGAGCGGTTGCGATCGGGCTGCTGCGGGCGGGGCTCTTGATCGGCGAGTATGAAGGCAGCACCCTCGACAGGCTGAGAGACGCCGTCACCCGCGATGCAGCGGGCGGGCTGATGCTGCGCCCAACGCCGGAGCTGGCTGCCCTGCGCGCCGAGCACGCCGACCTCTGGTTCATCATCCGCGACACCGAAGGTCACCAGCTCTCCGAAGGCACGGTGCCGGCGCAATTCGCGCCGATCGCATCGAGCCTCGATCATGTGAGCGAAGCACGGCTCAAATGGAACGCCGCGGAAGCGATGCGACCCGCGGGTCTCGTCAAATGGGTCGATACCTCGGCAGGGCGAATCCAGATCATGACCGGCACCTATGGCGAGCTCTCGATGTGGCGCGCGCTGGAGAGCACGCCGCTGCTGTTCCTCAACATGATCCTGCCGATCGTGGTGCTGATGACGCTGGCGACCTTGGTTGCAACCCCGTTCGTGGTGCGCCGGGCGATGAAGGGCCTTGCCCATGTCGCAGCGCAGGCCGAACGCATCGACATCGACCAGCGCGGCGTGCAACTGCCGCTCGACGAGGTGCCGGTCGAGATCGCGCCGCTGGTCAAGGCGATCAATGCCGCGCTCGATCGCCTCGACAAGGGCTACGAGCGCCACCGTCGCTTCCTTGCCGATGCCGCGCACGAGCTCCGCACCCCGATCGCTATACTGTCAACGCGGGTGGCCTCGCTCGAGCCCGGGCCGGAGAAGACCTATCTGCTCGAGGACGCCACCCGGCTCAGCGTCATGGCCGGCCAGCTGCTGGACCTGCAACGGCTGGATCAGCAGGCCGATACGTTCGCCGCGGTCGATCTCGTCGCCGTCGCGCGGCAGGTCGTGCTCGATCTCGCGCCGCTCGCCTTCGCCGCCGGCTATGAAATGTCGTTCGAGCACGAGCACGAGGCCACCGTGGTGAGCGGCGACCAGACCTCGCTCGAGCGCGCCCTGACCAATCTGGTGCAGAACGCCATCGACCATGGACGGCGGCGCGGCACCATCCTGGTTCGGGTCACGAAGGCCGGCTCGATCGAAGTCTGCGACGATGGCGACGGCATCGCGCCGGAGCAGCGCGAGCAGATCCTCGAGCCGTTCCGGAGGCTACAGCCGGGCGGACGCGGCGCCGGCCTCGGCCTCGATCTCGTGCAAAGCATCATGCGCCTGCATGGTGGCCGCATCGAGGTCGAGCAGGCGCCGTCCGGCGGCGCCTGCATGCGCATGGTGTTCCCGAAGGTTCTGCCGTCCTGTTGATCCGGCGGCCCCAAAGCGCGATGCGATCCGGCTTGATCGTCATCGCGCTCTGCGGATCGCGCCCTAACCCGCCTTGCGCAGCCTCAGAGATTCGTAGAACGCGGTCTCGAAATTGATGTAGCCGATGAACGACGTCGGATCTCCGAAGGGGAGGATCTGCGTCGCCCAATAGCCACCGAAACCGTTCTGCCGATCGATCCAGTAGAACAAATTGGCAAGACCGGCCCAGCCCAGCGCGCCGGCGGGGCGGCCGGTCGGCGCCTGCTCGTCGTTGATCATGAAACTCAGCGCCCAGGACTTCGACTGACCGGGGAAGAACTCGGCATCGTTGGCGAGCGAGGTGATCACGCCGGTGATCGCGGTGACCTTGTTGTTGCCGAGATGGTTCTTCTCGGCCATCCGCACGGTCTCTGCCTTGAGGACCCGGCCATGCTCGCCGGCTCCGTCATTCAGCCACATCCGGATGAAGCGCATGTAGTCGCCGATCGTGCCGTAGAGCCCGTGACCGCCCATGTGGATTTCCGGATTGGCCGGCAGCTCGAAGTCCATCGGCGTCAGCGAGCCGTCGGCGTTGCGGGCATGGATGCCGGCGAGCTTGCGGCGCATCGCATCGGTGAGTTCGAACGTCGTGTCCGTGATCCCAAGTGGTTCGAAGATGCGCGTCTTGAAGACCTCCCCGAGCCGCCTGCCGGTGATGGCCTCGACGATCTGGCCGCACCAGTCCATGTTGGTGCCGTATTCCCAGCGCTCGCCGGGATCGAACAGCAGCGGGGTCATCAGTGCCGCCTTGGACGCCGTGATGACGCTCGGCTGCCCCTTCTCCTGCGCGAGGCGGTTGTAGGTGTGGTTGATGAAGTCGTAGCTCAGGCCTGCGCTATGGACCATCAGCATGCGGGTCGTGATGTCGCGCTTCGGTGCACGCAACACCGGCTCGCCCTTGTCGTCGAAGCCCTCGATCACCTGAAGCTTGCCGATGTCGGGCGCGTAGACTTTGGCTGGCGCGTCGAGATCGAGCTTGCCGTCCTCGACGAGTTGCAGGATCGCGGTGCCCGTGATCGCCTTGGTGGTCGAGAAGATCGCGAACACGCTGTCGGCCGTCATGTCGGCCGGCTGGTCGATCCGGCGTTTGCCCGCGGCGCCTTCATAGATGTTGCGATGCCGGTCGGTGACCATCGCAACGACGCCGGGGACACGCGGATTCGAGGTGACGACACCATCGAGAATCGCATCTGCTGCTGCACTGAAATTCGTGCTCATTGTCTTCCTCCTGTGCTTTGTTGTTGACCTGCGTAGCCCTACTGCATCGCGAACCCCGGATAGCCGCTCGCCGCGACCTCGTCGCATTTCTGCCGATAGGTGCCGACGCCGCCGCAATAGGACAGCACCCGGCGCGGCTTGCCCTCGACGTTCGAGCCGAGATACCAGGAGTTGGTCTTGGCGATCAGCGTCGCGTTGGCGGTCTCATCATGATGCGCCACCCACTGATCCTCGATCTCCCTGGACGGCTCGATGACCTTCAGGTTGTTGCCGCGCATGTACTTGATGCAATCGTCGATCCACTCGACCTGCTGCTGCAGGCAGGTGGTCATGTTGCAGAGCGCGGCCGAAGGCGCGAGCGGTACCGCCGTGGTGAACAGGTTCGGGTAGCCGTGAACCTGCAGCCCCATGGTGGTGCGGATATCCCGGCCCCAGTCCTCCTTCAGCGAGCGGCCGTCGCGGCCGCGAATGTCGATCCGCGTCAAGGCGCCGGTACCGGCATCGAAGCCGGTCGCCAGGATGATGACGTCGAACTCATGCACCGTGCCATCGGCAGTCTGGATGCCTTCGGGAGTGATGCGGGCAATCGGATTGTCCTTGACGCTGACGATCTCGACATTGGGTCGATGGAAGGCTTCCAGGAAATTCGACTCCAACGGGACCCGATGGGTACCGAAGCCGTAATCCGCCGGAATCAGCTGCTCGCACAGTTTGGGATCCTTGATCCGCTCGCGCATCTTTGCGCGCACGAATTCGGTGATCTCGGCGTTGACAGATTCGTCGAAGAACAATTCGGCGAAGGACGACACCCACAGTTTGAGAGATCCGTCGTTCCAGCAATCCTCGACCACCTGGCGACGCTGCTGCGGCGTCAGGTCGGCCCAGGCGTGCTCGAAGTCGAACTCGAAGCCGGTAAACGTCTTCGGCAGTCGTTCGGTGAGAAACTTGAACTTCGACTTGTAGGCCTCAGCGTCCGTCACATCCCATTTCGGGTTCTTCATCGGGATGATGTATTGCGGGGTGCGGATGAACACCTTGAGATGGCCGACCTCGCCGGCGATCGACTGGATCACCTGGATCCCGGTCGCGCCATTGCCGACCACGCCGACGCACTTGCCCGCAAGATCGGTCGGCCCCTTCGGCCAGCGCGCGGTATGGAACAGCTTGCCCTTGAACGTCTCCTGTCCCGGGAAGGAGACGTGCGGGGCCGAAAGCATGCCACAGCAGGTGACCAGGAACTGGGTGTCGATCACCTCGCCCTTGTCCGTCGTGACCTGCCAGCGTTGCGTCGCCTCATCGAAATGCGCGCTCTTGACCGTGGTCTCGAGCTGGATGTCCTTCTTGAGATCGAGGCGGTCAGCCACATAGTTCAGCCAGCGCTCGATTTCCGGCTGTCCCGGAAACCGCTCGCTCCAGCTCCAGCCTTTGTAGAGCTCCTCGGAGAACAGATACTGATAGGTGTGGCCTTCGGAATCGAAGCGCGCGCCGGGATAGCGGTTCCAGTACCAGGTGCCGCCGACGCTTGATCCTGCGTCAATAGCCCTGACGTTCAGGCCCTGCTCGCGCAGGCGGAACAGTTGATAAAGGCCCGCGACGCCGGCGCCGATCACCACGGCGTCGAGTTTGGATGTCGCGTGCGCGCCATTGCTTCCATTGGACATGGTAGCGGTCGCAGTCATGGTTTCCTCCTGTGTGGTGTCTCGCACGCCCTTTCCCATCCGCTGCATCGCAGGATGACGGTGCGTTGCGCCAATTTCGTCGTTGGCGGCATGAACGGGGCCGCCGGGACGCAGGAGAGGCTATGGCCCCCGCAGCATCCGGGGCTTGGATGAAACCGACAATCTCTGGAACGTTGCTGCGAGCGCCGCTCGGCCATTGGTCTCCTTGGCAAACCACGAAAGCGGCCTATTCTACGCGCAGCCGTCCGGCCAAGAAGAAGCCGTCAATCGTGCCGCGAATTCCAGGGAGGAGGCTCGCGCGATGGGCCAGTTGATCACGGTCGAGGAACTGCCGCGCTACGCTCCCGGCGAGTTGAAGCTGGATAGCACGCCGGTTGGCCGCAACGATTTCCGGCTACGGATATTCCGCTATGGGCCATCCGACATCTGGGTCCCGCCGTCGGAGAACTATCTCATCGTGATCTATCGCGACGGCACCACGTCGATGAACCGCCGCGTCACCGGTGCGTGGAAGCAGGATCATGTCGGCCGCGGGGTCACGACGCTCTTGACGCGCGCTGAGCCCTCGAACTGGCGCTGGCAGCACGATATCGAAGTCAGCCATTTCTACATTTCGCCGACGCTGATGACGAAGACCGCGAGCGAAGCCTTCGACCGTGACGCCGAAACGGTCGAACTTCACGACCTGCTCAAGGTCGAGGATCCGATGCTGAGCTGGATCAACGATCAGATGGTTCAGGAGGTCGCCGCGGGCGGTCCCGGTGGCCGCCTCTGCTACGATGCACTGGCGCTGCAAGCCAGCGTGCACATCCTGCGCAAATACGCCGCAATCGAATTCAAGATGCCCTGTGCGCAGGGGCGCTTCAGGCCGGCCCATGCGCGACTGATCGAGGACTATGTCGAGCAGAACATCTTCCGGAACATCACGCTGGAGGAGCTCGCCAACATCTGCAACTGCACGCCGGTGCAGTTCGCGCGGAAATTCCGCGTGCATTACGGCATGCGGCCGCACGCTTATGTGCTGCGGCGCAAGGTCGAGCATGCCTGCCAGCATCTGCGCAAAGATCGCGTGGCGCTGAAGGAGATCGCGTTGCTCGCCGGCTTCGCCGACCAGAGCCACCTCAATCGCGTATTCCGGCAGCACATGAACGTGACGCCGGCGGAGTACCGCCGGCAGGTCTGCGAGACCAAGCACGAGGCGTGAGAGCAAACCGCGCGCTACACGGGCGGCGGATTGATCCGCGCAAAACCCTCCTGGATCCGGTAAGGATAGTAAGGATAGGCCGGCATCACCGCGCTTGCCTTGTCGAGACGCGCGATCTGCTCCGGCGTCAGCGACCATCCGACTGCGCCGAGATTGTCGCGCAGCTGCGCTTCGTCGCGCGCACCGATGATGACGGACGACACGCTCGGCCGCGTGAGCAGCCAGGCAATGGCAATCTGCGGCACGGTGCGGCCGGTCTCCGCGGCCACAACGTCCAGCGCGTCGACGATCGCATAGAGTCTCTCGTCGTCGACCGCCGGCCCGAACTGCGCGGTCTCGTGCAGGCGGCTGTTCTCCGGCAGCGGCTGGCCGCGCCTGACCTTGCCGGTGAGGCGTCCCCAGCCGAGCGGACTCCAGACCAGCGCGCCGACGCCTTGGTCGAGCGCGAGTGGCATCAGTTCGGATTCATAGTCGCGGCCGACCAGCGAATAATACACCTGATGCGCCACATGGCGCGGCCAGCCGTGCCGTTCGGCGGTCGCCAGCGACTTCATCAAATGCCAGCCGGAGAAATTCGAGGCGCCGACATAGCGCAGCTTGCCGGCGCGCACCAGCGTGTCGAGCGTCGACAGCACCTCGTCGACCGGCGTGAAAGCGTCGAAGGCATGGAGCTGCAACAGGTCGATGTAGTCGGTGCCGAGCCGACGCAACGCAGCGTCGACCGCGGCGACCAGGCGATGGCGCGAGGTGCCGGCATCGAGCGGACCATCGCCCATCGGCAGCCCGGTCTTGGTCGAGATCAGGACCTTGTCGCGCCGACCCTTGATCGCGGCGCCGAGGATCTCCTCCGAGGCGCCGTTCGAATAGACGTCGGCAGTGTCGAACAGGTTGACGCCGGCCTCCATGCAGATGTCGATCAGCCGCCGCGCCTCGCTGGCGTCGCTGCGGCCCCAGGCCGAGAACAAAGGCCCCTGGCCGCCGAACGTGCCGGTGCCGAAGCTGAGCACGGGTACTTTCAAACCCGACGAGCCGAGATTGCGATAGTCCATGGTCGTACTCCTTGTGATGCTGATCATTCTGCCGGGCACTGCGTGGCCAGCACGGCGGGCCGATCAAGCCGCAGGCTCCACAGTGCGAGCAGCAGCCCGATCGCGGTGATGACGGCGGCAACCAGCGGCAGCACGCCGAGGCCAAGACCACGATCGATGGTGACGCCGCCGGCCCAGGCCCCGAGCGCATTGCCGAGATTGAAGGCTGCGATGTTCAGGCTGGACGCCAGCGTCCGGCCTTCCACGCCGGCGGCTTCGAGCACGCGAAGCTGCAACGGCGCGACGGTTGCGAACGCGGCGATGCCGAGCACGAACAGCAGCACGACCACCAATGCCTTGATCGAGATCACCGCCGCCAGCGCGACGAGGACGGCGGCGAGACCGCCAAGCGACACCAGCAACGCGCGCGCAACGCCCTTGTCGGCGAGCCGGCCGCCGGCGACATTGCCGATCGCAAGGCCGGCCCCGAACACCAGCAGGATCGGAGACACCGCCGCATCGGAGAATCCGGTGAGCCGGGTCAGGATCGGCTGCACATAGGTGAAGACCGCGAACAGGCCGCCGAAGCCGAACACCGTCATGGCGAGCCCGAGCAGGACCTGCGGGCGGCCGAGCACGGCAAGCTCTTCACGCAACTGCGCCGGCTTGTCGTTGGCGCCGACATGGCCGGGGACCAGCGCCGCCAGCACGATGAACGCGATCACGCCGATCGCCGCCACCGCCCAGAACGCCGCGCGCCAACCCAGCATCAGGCCGAACCAGGCGCCGAACGGAACGCCGAGCAGGGTCGCGACCGTGAGGCCGATGAACATCGTGGCGATCGCCGACGCCTTCTTGTCCTCCGGGACGAGGCTCGTCGCGACCACCGAACCGACGCCGAAGAAGGTGCCGTGCGCCAGCGAGGTCAGGATGCGCGCCGCCATCAGGAGCTCGTAGTTTGGCGCCAGCGCGCAGGCCGCGTTGCCGAGCGTGAAGATCGCCATCAGCGCCAGCAGCACCGCCTTGCGCGGCATTTTGCGCGTCCCGAGGGTGAGGATCGGCGCGCCGACGAACACGCCGAGCGCATAGCCGGAGATCAACAGGCCCGCCGCGGAGACCGACACATGCATGTCGGCGGCGACCTGCAGCAACAGCCCCATGATGAGGAATTCGGTGGTGCCGATGCCAAAGGCACCGGCGGTCAGGGCAAGAACTGCGAGAGGCATCTGTCGCTCCGGAGGGTGAGGATTCCGCAATGCGAGATAGCGGTCCGGGCGAGGAAGGATTAGAATGGCCGCAAGCCAATCATTTGTGACTTGAAATCAACATGGCTCGCACAGACACCAACCGCTCCGGCGAAATGGACGTCTTCGTCCGCGTCGTCGATCTCGGCGGCTTCACGGCCGCCGCGAACAGCCTGCGGCAGACGCCATCCGGCGTCAGCAAGCTGGTGTCCCGTCTGGAAACGCGGCTCGGCACAAGGCTGGTCAACCGCACCACGCGCAAGCTGCAGCTCACCGAGGAGGGCCAGGCGTTCTACCAGCGTGCGCAACGCATCCTCGCCGACATCGACGAGGCCGAGCGCGAGGCCGCCTCCTGCGTGCCGCGCGGCCATCTCACCGTGAACAGCAACATCCCGTTCGGCATGCTGCATGTGATGCCGCTCTTGCCGCGCTTCATGCGCGAGCACCCCGACATCACGGTCGACATCGTGCTGACCGACACGCTGGTCGACCTGATGCAGGCGCGCGCCGATGTCGCGATCCGCGCCGGGCCGCTCGGCGCCTCACGGCTGATCGCGCGTAAGCTCGGCACCAGCCGGATGGCGGTGGTCGCTGCACCATCCTATCTCGCCCGCCACGGCATTCCGAAGACGCCGGCCGACCTCGCCGCGCATCGCGGCATCGGCTGGACCTTTCCGCGCAGCATCCGCGGCTGGCCGTTCCGCCGCGCCGAAAAGATCGAGGAGACGTTGCCGCCGCCGGTCGCCCGCGCCAGCGACGGCGAGACCGCGCGCCAACTCACGCTTGGCGGCATCGGCGTGGCGCGGCTGGCATTGTTTCATATCGGTCCCGACATCGAGGCCGGCCGTCTGGTGCCGGTGTTGCAGAACCTGAATCCGGGCGACCGCGAGGACATCCACGCTGTCTATGTCGGCCACGCCGGCCCGCTGCCGGCGCGGGTGCGCGCCTTCATCGATTTCCTCGCACAGCACATCCGCATCGGCGACCCGGCGCTGCGGCGTGGCGCCGATGGAAAATGGAAGATCGTGGACGACAAGTGAGCGTGCGATGACGAACGATCCCATGCCCTTGCAGCCCGTGACCGAGTCGATCCGCATCGCCGCGGAACCAAAGCAGGTGTGGGATGCGATCATGGCTCCCGATGCGGACGAGACATGGCGCAACGCTCACTTCAGAACGGATTGGCAGATCGGCGCGCCGATCGAGATCGAGGCGGAGATCGGCGCCAAGCGTTATCACGACAAGGGCCACGTTCTCCGCGTCCAACCGCCAATGCTGCTCGAATTCTCCTATTGGTCGCAGGTCTCCGGCCTGCCGGACGTTCCGCAATGCTATGCGACGGTCACGATGACGCTCGCGGCTGACGGTGGCGAGACGGTGCTGACAGTCGCCCAGCAGGTGCCGCCGTCCCCGATCCGCCGCGGGAACGGATGGGAAATCGGCGCCGACTCCGGCGCCAGGCATGTCGCGTTCTACTGGCGCATGGCGCTGCCGCGCCTGAAGCAGGCCGTCGAGCAAAGGCACTGCGCGCGATGACCTGCCTTGAGAACGTTACGTCCTCTTCAGCAGATAGAGGTTCGTGATGTAGGGAAACACCACCTCGTCCGCGTCACCGAGACCGGCCTGACGCAGGATGTCGTCGGTCTTCTGGCGAAGCACCGCCTTCTCGCTGTCGGGAAGATTGGCGACATAGCTCGTCGAGGCGACCCGCTCGAAGACATCCCGGCGCGCCATCCGGTGCGGATGGTCCTGCACGATCTCCTTCTCGAGCACGAAGCGCGGATCGCTCAGGACCCAGCGCCAGCGTCCCGTCCGTTGCCGCGGCGTGTCTCCCGCATAGCCTTCGATCATGACCGACAACGCGTCAACCCATGGTGTACGATCATCCCGGTTGTTCCAGACCAGCGCCAGCGTGCCGCCGGGATGCAGCAGCCGCGCGATCTCGGCGACCGAGGCCTCGTTGTCGAACCAGTGGAATGCCTGGGCACAGGTGACGAGATCGACGCTGCCGGTCTCGAGCGCGATCGCATCGGCGCGGCTGTTGATGACCTCGATTCCGGCCTCGGTCGCGAGCTTCGCCGACATCTCGGCGACGGGCTCGACGGCGATCAGGCGGGCCGTCTCGGACAGATGCCGTAGCAACAGGCGGGTGAACTTGCCGGTTCCGGCACCGAGATCGACGATGCAATGCGCCGTCGCGAGCGGCAGCGCGGCGACGATCTCCGCCGGATAGCTCGGCCGTCCCGCCTCATAGGCGCCGACCGCGCCGCGATAGTTCAGCGCCGTGGGATTCAGTGTCATTGGCTTCTCCTGCACACCCTGCTGTTCGCACGAAGCTATAGAGCAGCACCCGCGAACACGGGAAGGGCACGCCGATTCAAAATTCGCTGAGCACGCGCATTTTGCGGGCATTTTGTTCCGGCATGTTCCGGCATGGCAGCCGTACACGCAGATGTTGCATCTGCATCGCAGGTTCCGGGTTGCGAGTTGCCGGTGATTGGACCAAGCTTGCCGAAAGCGGACGCGGTCTGTGGCGCTTGCGCGAGACAAGCCCAGTGCCTCTTCCCACCGGAGCAGCCATGCAACGATCCAGGGCCGTTTTCATCACAGCGATCGTCTACGGCTTGATCGGCCTGGTGCTCGCGGCCGGCGGGATCTGGCTTGCCGCGCTGGGCGGATCGATCTTCTATCTCGTCCTCGGCATCGGCATTCTCGCTACCGCGGCGCTGTTGCTGGCGCAGCGCCGTCAGGCGCTGTGGCTGTTCGCGATCGTGCTGGTCGGTACGTTGGCATGGGCGGTCCACGAGGTGAAATTCGACTGGTGGCCGCTCGCTGCGCGCGGCGACATCGTCTTTCCGATGGCACTCTGGCTGCTGACGCCGATGATCGTCCGCGGCCTTTCGCGAAACCAATCCGTATCCTACGCCAGCGCGACCGCGCCGCTCTGGGCCGGCGTGTTGGCAGCTTCTGCCGTCCTCGTCGTCGGGCTGCTGTCGAGCTATCACGACATCGACGGCACCATCGCGGAAGCCGGCGCCCCGGTGCCGCAAAGCGAAACCGATCCGCAGCCGGACGGCGACTGGCGCGCCTATGGCCGCACGCAGTTCGGACAGCGCTATTCGCCGCTGAAGCAGATCACACCCGACAATGTCAGCAAGCTCAAGGTCGCCTGGACCTTCCGCACCGGCGACGTGGAAACACCTAACGATTCCGGCGAGACGACCTTCGAGGTCACTCCGATCAAGGTACGCGACACGCTCTATCTGTGCTCGCAGCACCAGGTGCTGTTCGCGCTCGACGCCAGGACCGGCACGGAACGCTGGCGCTACGACCCCAAGCTTGTGTTCAACAAGACGTTCCAGCACATGACCTGCCGCGGGGTCTCCTATCACGAGACCGCACAGGGCGCCGTCGACGCCAGCGGCAATCCGGCACCGGCCGAATGCCCGCGGCGGATCTTCCTGCCGGTCAATGACGGCCGCATGATCGCGCTCGATGCCGACAGCGGCAAGCTGTGCGATGGCTTTGCCGATCACGGCGTCCTCGACCTGCAACAGGGAATGGCGATCAAGACGGCGGGCTTCTTCGAGCCGACGTCGCCGCCAGTGGTCAGCGACAAGATTTTGGTGGTTGCCGCCGCCGTCATCGACAATTACGCGGTCGAGGTGCCGTCGGGCGTGATCCGCGGCTTCGATGTCTACACCGGCAAGCTGGTCTGGGCCTGGGATTCCGGCGCGGTGGACGAGAACGCGCTGCCATCCCCGGACCGGCATTACATCACCGGCTCGCCGAATTCCTGGATCACGGCCTCGTTCGATCCGAAATTGAATCTGGTCTACATCCCGACCGGCAACAACGGACCCGACATCTGGGGCGGCAATCGCGATGCGCTGGTCGAACGTTATTCCAGCTCGATCGTTGCGCTCGACGTCAACACCGGCAAGCGCGCCTGGTCGTACCAGACCGTGCATCACGATCTCTGGGACATGGATGTTCCCTCGCAGCCGAGCCTGGTCGACGTCACCACGGCGAAGGGCGTCATCCCTGCGATCATCCAGCCGACCAAGGTCGGCAACATCTTCGTGCTCGACCGCAGGACCGGCGAGTTGATCGTGCCGGCGCCTGAACGTCCGGTGCCTCAGGGAGCAGCGCCCGGCGACCGCAGCGCACCGACGCAACCGTTCTCCGAACTGACCTTCCGCCCGGAGGCGAAGCTGACCGGCGCCGACATGTGGGGCGGTACGATCTTCGACCAGTTGCTGTGCCGGATCATGTTCCATCGCCTGCGCTACGAGGGCACGTTCACGCCGCCCTCGTTGCAGGGCACGCTGGTCTTCCCCGGCAATCTCGGCATGTTCGAATGGGGCGGCATTGCGATCGATCCTGTCAGGCAGATCGCGATCGCCAATCCGATGTCGCTGCCGTTTGCGTCGCGGCTGATTCCGCGCGGGCCAAACAATCCGCCGGCACCGACGGCGGACAAGCCGGTCGGCAGCGAGGTCGGCGTGCAGCCGATGTACGGCACGCCGTTCGGGGTGGACATCTGGAGCTTCCTGTCGCCGCTGTCCGTGCCGTGCTACCGGCCGCCATGGGGCTCGATGGCGGCGATCGACCTCCGGACGATGAAGGTCGTCTGGCAGCATCCGAACGGCACGATCCGGGACACCACGCCGTTGCCGCTTCCCTTCAAGATGGGCGTGCCGATGCTGGGCGGCCCGATCACCACCGCCGGCGGCGTCGCGTTCTACACCGGGACCTATGAATACACGATCCGGGCCTACGACGTGCGCGACGGCAAGGTGCTGTGGGAAGATCGACTGCCGGCCGGCGCGCAATCGACACCGATGAGCTACGAGGCCGGCGGCAAGCAATATGTCGTCACCGCGGCCGGCGGCCACGGTTCGTTCGGCACCAAGCGCGGCGACTACGTCATCGCCTACGCATTGCAGGATTAGGCCGCAACACGGCGTCATCGTCGCGTCATGCGGCGGTTCCGCTGCGGACCACCGCGCTGTTGCCGCCCGTCCCGCGATCGTGAATTTTGCGGCCTCGGGGCGGGTTGGCAAACGCGGCCAAAGCCGCTAAAGGTCCGCCCCCTTTCACAGACAATCCCGAGCATGACATGTCGAGCGCCCCGCCCGCCGTCTCGATTGGCGTCGATTTTGGCACCAGCAACACCGTGGTCGCACTGTCCGATGCCGATGGCCGTGTCGAGGCCATCCGCTTCGATCATGGCGGACGCACGCATAGCGTCTATGTCTCCGCGCTGTGCTTCTGGGAGGACCGGCCCGGCGCCGGCCTGCATCCGCGCGCCGAGGGCGGGCCGTGGGCGATCGAGCAGTTCCTGGAGGGACGCACGATCCATCGCTTCATCCAGTCGTTCAAGACGTTCGCGGCAAGCTCAGCCTTCAACACCACGCAGATCTTCCGGCAGCGCTACAAGTTCGAGGATCTGCTCGCCGCGTTCCTGCGCACGCTGACGCGCCATGCCGGCGAGGGCTTCGATCTCGGCGCACCGACCATCATGGTCGGCCGTCCGGTGAAGTTTGCTGGCGGCAATCCCAATGACGAGCTCGCGATGCAGCGCTACCGCGCCGCATTCGAGCGGCTCGGCGCCGGACACGCGCGCTACGTCTACGAGCCGGTCGGCGCGGCGTTCTCCTTTGCGCGCAGCCTCGACCATGACGCCACGGTGCTGGTGGCCGATTTCGGTGGCGGCACCAGCGACTTCTCGGTGATGCGATTCTCGCGCCAGGGCGGCGTGCTGCGCGCCGAGCCGCTGGGACATGCCGGCATCGGCATCGCCGGCGACACCTTCGACTATCGCATCGTCGACCACATCGTCTCGCCGCGGCTCGGCAAGGGCACCAACTACCGCTCGTTCGACAAGGTGCTGCCGATCCCCAACCACTACTATTCGAGCCTCGCGCGCTGGCACCAGCTCGCGATGATGCGGGGCAATGGCGATCTGCGCGAATTGCAGCAGCTGGCGCGCACCGCGCTCGATCCGGCGCCGCTCAACGATTTCATCACCATCGTCGACTACGATCTCGGCTTCGCACTCTACCGTGCCGTGTCCGATACCAAGGTCGCGCTGTCGAGCCGCGACCGCGTCGAGTTCCGCTTTGCCCGCCAAGGCATCGATATCGGCGCCACCGTGACGCGCGACGATTTCGAATCCTGGATCGCCGACGACATCGAGCGGCTGGGCGCGACGGTGGACGAGGCGCTGGCGAAATCCGGCATCACCGCGCGCGACGTCGAGAAGGTGTTCTTGACCGGCGGCACCTCGTTCGTGCCGGCGGTGCAGCGCCTGTTCGCGGAACGCTTCGGCGAGGCGCGATTGACCTCGGCGGACCAGTTCGAATCGATCGCCTATGGTCTCGCCCTGATCGGCCACACCCCCGATCCCGACCGCTGGACCTTCGCCGAAGCGGCGTGACGTTTCGCTCTGCGTCTTGATGTCGGCGCAATACGCGACTACATCTCGTCAATCATCAATCCGAGAGGATGCCGACGACCATGGATTTCACCCTGACCGCAATGCCCATCAGCCTTGCCCACGGGGATATCCATGCCAGCATCGATCACGCTCTCCCATCTGACCCTGTCCGCGCCTGACGGCCGGGTTCTCCTTTCCAACATCGATCTCAGTTTCGGCCCCGAACGCACCGGCCTTGTCGGCCGTAACGGCATCGGCAAGACGACGCTGCTCGGCCTGATCGCAGGCCGGCAGGCGCCGCAATCCGGCACGGTCTCGGTGCAGGGACGCGTCGGGATGCTGCATCAGACGGTGCAGGTGAAGCCGGACCAATCCGTCATCGACCTGTTCGGCGCACGCCGCGCATTGGCCGCGTTGCGCCGTGCCGAGCAGGGCCTGGCGACGGCCGAGGAGCTTGCGGATATCGACTGGACGCTCGACAGTCGCATCGCGGCCGCGCTCGCGCGTGTCGGATTGGACGATGTTCTCGACACCCCGCTGGCGATGCTATCAGGCGGACAGGCGACCCGGGCGCGCCTCGCGGCGCTCACCTTCGCACGGCCTGACTTCCTGCTACTCGACGAGCCCACCAACAATCTCGACCGTGCCGGACGCCAGGCCGTGATCGATCTGCTCGCCGGTTGGCGGCATGGCGCCATCGTCGTCAGCCACGATCGCGAGCTGCTCGAGACCATGGATGCGATCGTCGAACTGACCTCGCTGGAGGCACGGCGCTATGGCGGCAATTGGAGCCAATACCGCGCGCGCAAGGCGATCGAGCTCTCGGCGGCGCGACACGATCTTGACGATGCCGAGAAGCGTGTCGCCGAGATCGACCGCAAGACGCGGGAAGCGACCGAGAAGAAGGCGCGCAAGGACGGCGCCGGCGCGAGGAAGCGCGCCAAGGGCGACATGCCACGCATTGCCGCCGGGCTGCGCAAGGACCGCAGCGAGGACAGCGGCGGCGAGACCGCCCGGCTCGCCGAGCGCAGGCGAACGCAAGCAACAGAACTTGCCGCCAATACGCGCCAGCGCATCGAGGTGCTGCAACCGTTCACGGTGCAACTGCCGTCGACGCGTCTGCCTGCGGGCAAGGTGGTGCTGCGCATCGAGGCCGCCGATGCGGGTTACAGCGCGGAGGCACCGATCCTGCGCGGCCTCACCTTCTCCATGGCAGGCCCGGAGCGCGTCGCCATCACAGGCCCCAACGGCGCCGGCAAGACGACGTTGCTCAAGCTCGTCAGCGGCGCCCTCACCGCGACGCGCGGCACCGTCGAGGTGATGACCCGCTTTGCGATGTTCGATCAGGCGGTCAGCCTGCTCGATGCGCAAGCATCGATCCTCGCCAACTTCCGGCGCATCAATCCGGATGCCGACGAGAACGCCTGTCGCGCCGCGCTGGCGCGCTTTATGTTTCGCGCCGATGCGGCCTTGCAGACCGTCGCGAGCCTGAGCGGCGGCCAGTTGCTCCGCGCCGGCCTCGCCTGCGTCCTCGGCGGGCCAACGCCGCCGCCGCTGCTGATCCTCGACGAGCCGACCAACCATCTCGACATTGATTCCATGGAAGCGGTCGAGGCCGGGCTGCGCGCCTATGACGGCGCCCTGCTGGTCGTGAGCCACGACGAGGCCTTCCTGGAGGCGATCGGGGTCACCCGCAGGTTCGAGCTCGATGGCCGGCTCCCACCGAAATAGCCAAAACAACCCCATGCAAAGCAGCCAGCGGCCACCACTCCGGCCCGAGTGACCGTCAAATGGAGCCCCTCCGGACAAAAATTCGGACGTCATGTCACGTTTCGACGCCCTGCCTTGTCCTAGCTTCTGTAATGGCAGCAGCAGAGGACAGCATGCACACTATCGGAACCGGTGGCGGTCGCACCCTTGTCGCGATCGTCTATCATAGCGCTTACGGCCACACCCGGCGCCAGGCGGAGGCCGTCAGGTCTGGCATTCAAGATATCGATGGCGCGGAGGCGCTGCTGGTGCCTGTCGAGGACGCGGAACAGAGTTGGGATCACCTGCTGGATGCGGACGCATTGATCTTCGGCACGCCCACCTACATGGGCGCCGCCTCCGCGGCGTTCAAAGCGTTTCAGGAAGCAACCTCGACCGCGGTGATGTCGAAAGGCTACCGATGGAAGGACAAGCTCGCGGCCGGCTTCACCAATTCGGGCGCCCACGCCGGCGACAAGCTGTCGACATTGATCCAGCTTGCCCTGTTCGCCGCGCAGCACGGCATGCATTGGGTCAATCTCGATCTACCGCCAGGCAACAACTCCGCAGCGGGATCGGACGCCGATCCGAACCGGCTGGGATTTTGGCTAGGTGCCGGGGCGCAGTCGAACACCGACGAAGGTGCCGACACCGCGCCGCCTGAATCGGACCTCGCGACCGCCCGCCACCTCGGGCGGCGCGTGGCGATGACGGCGATTCAATTCGCACGTGGCCGTGAGGCGGCCGCGGCCATTCGGGCGGCGTCATGAAGGATGCGGCTGAAACCGCAGCGGCTGAGATCTTCGCCGACCTGCGGCCGCGCCTGATCCGGCTGGCCTACCGGATGCTGGGCTCGGTGGCCGACGCGGAGGATGTCGTGCACGATGCCTGGCTGCGCTGGCTCGCCGCCGATCGCGAGCGGATGCGCGATCCCAGGGCGCTGCTCTACACCATCGTCACCCGCCTGTCCCTGAACGAGCTGAAATCCGCGCGGCGCCGGCGCGCCGCCTATATCGGACCATGGCTGCCCGAGCCGTTCTTCGATCCCGAGCAGGAAGAGACCGCCGACGACCTGATCCTGCCGTTGATGATCGCGCTGGAGCGGCTGTCGCCGTTGGAACGGGCGGCCTTCCTGCTGCATGATGTGTTCGGGATGGAGTTCGATGCGGTCTCCGAGACGATCGGCCGCGAGGCCGCGACCTGCCGCAAGCTCGCCAGCCGCGCACGCGCGCATATCCACGATGCCAGGCCGCGGTTCGTGGTCGGCAATGAAGACGGCCTGCGGCTCGCCAATGTCTTCTTCACGGCGACGCGGACCGGCGACCTCGCCGCGTTGCGCGCGATGCTCGCCGAGGATGTCGTGGTCTACGCCGATGGCGGCGGCCGGGTGCCGGCGCCGGTTCGCCCGCTGGTCGGGTGTGATGCAGCGATGGAGCGTTTCGCGGGGCTCGCCCGCCTGTTCGCCGTGCATCCCTCACGCTTGATCCGCTACGCAACGATCAACGGATTGCCCGGCTTCGTCACGATGGAGGGCGACCTCGTTCAAACCACAGCATTGCAGTTCGAGAACGAACGGATCGTCGCGGTCTATGTGACGCGCAATCCCGACAAGCTGCACAACGTGCCGGGATGGCCGAACTGATCGCTCAGCTCACCCGATAGCGATAGACGAGATCGTCGGGGTTTTCCCTTGGCGCCGATCAGCGCACGATCCGCCACGTTTGCCGATCCGGCGTAAGCCGAATGGCCTTCGACCTGGAGCGGAACGCCCTTCACTCCCTCGATAACCCATTCAGCAGGGAGGTTGTCACCCAGCTAGCGGGGGCGAGTATCAAGATACCAGAAGAGTGCCACCTCCTCGGCCGTGTCCGAGCCCAGCTCGCGATAGAGAAATCGATCGTAGCCGCCGAGGACAAAGCCATAGCGCTGATAGAAGCTGCAAGCTGCGACATTGTTGGATTGGGTCTCCAACCGGATCGCTCCCAGCCCTTTGTCACGCGCCCAATCGGCAAGCCGATCCATCAACGCGGTCGCCAATCCTCGTCGGCGAAATGATCGGGCCACTGCAAAATCATCGACCACGGCGCAGCCGTTCCATCCTCGGCTCGCGGTAATGTATCCAGCGAGATTTCCCGCCTCGTTTGCCAGGAACAGCACCTTGTCGGTACCGTCGCATCGTTCAAACAGCGCCTCGTCCAGCCCATAGGCTTTGCGCCTTTGCGAGAGTGGTTCGACACGCAACGGCACCGCATCGAACGGCTCTACGATGATGCTATCAATCTCGAAGGAAAAATCGACTTCCTCAGCCGATCCCGGGAGCGCGTCCGCGCGAATGATTTCCATATCGCTTAGGATATCGGGTCGCGCACGAGAAGCTAGCGGGTCACTATTGATGCGCATCGTCGCGGCTTACCTGACGCGCAATCCCGACGAGCTGCACAACGTGCCGGGATGGCCGAACTGATCGCTCAGCCCGCCCGATAGCGATAGACGAGATCGTCGGGGTCCTCGCGCGGCGCCGACGGATCGAGCACACCGCCCAACCGCTTCGCCACCGCAGCCGACATCGCATTGTCCGGCGCCATATAGCTGACCAGCGTCGAAAGCTTCAATGTCGCGAACGCCCAGTCGCGCAGCGCGACCGCGGCCTCCGTGGCATAGCCATGCCCCTCGTGCCCGTCATAGAGCAGCCAGCCGAGTTCCTTCTCCGGAAACAGCGGCCCGTGGTTGATGCCGACCTGGCCGATGCACTGCTTCGACGCATTGAGCTCGATCATCAGCGCGCCATGCCCGAACAGACGCCAGCACGCCAGATCATGACAAAACATTCCCCACGCCGCGCGCACGTCGAACGGGCCGCCCATGCCGCCCGATCGGGACGAAGCCAGGAAGGCGAGGTAGGCGGGGAAGTCATCGATCACCTGCGGACGCAGTGTCAACCTAGCGGTGCTAAGCATCGGAACTTCATGGAGCATTGACCAACCTTCAGGTGCGGCCGAGATCGCGGCTGCGCGATCTCGGCTTCAAAGTCATCTTCGAGCGAAACGTTCGAACCTATACACTGGTTCAGGACGACTGACTCGTACTGGTTGAAACCTGCTGATTCAGTCTCAACTCCTCGCGCTCCAACTTTGCCCCAGGACATCAAGTACGGCTTGTGTGGACTAAGGCACAGCGTCCGATTGCCGGACGGCGATTACCGGCTTGCAGTTCCTTAGTGGGGAAGCAGGAGAAATACTCCGTTCTGAAGAACCCGGCTTTGCTCCAAACCAGAGTTGGTCGACGCTGAGGGAGCGCCCAGCGCGACTTGCAGGATGTGCGTACGGTTTAGAGTAGCCGCAACAAATGGCGAATTGATACCTGGGCCCTTAAAATAGATGAGAGACCAGCTCGGAGTTACGCCAGCCCCCATCGCGACCTCGAACTGGATTGTCGTGCTAATCGAATCCACCGGAGCATCTGGCTGTGTTGGAGCTTGCTGGGCAAGACCTTGCGTATAATCGGCAAGGGTCTTCGAATTTGCCTGATTTGTTTTTGCAGAGTCGGCAGAATCCCTCACGAAGCCCAGCTCCTCGCTGTAAAGTATGGGAAAGCGACGCGCTTCATCGCGCCCGGTCAGGGCGCATGCCTTCTCCTGCATCGAGCCATAGTTTTTAGACTCGTCATACGCCTTCCCGCCATTTTGTGGATCGCCGGGCGACGACGCGCAAGTCAATGCTCTGCACTGGTCATCTATCTCCCAACGCTGCCTCCACCGCTCGACGGGTGCACCCAGGAATTTGCTACAATCTCCGTAGGCATTTCCACACGCTTGTTGAAGTACGCAATCTTTGGCGCTCTGAGCGTTCTTCAAAAGTTTGCGGAACGTCGCTACTTGGTCGCGGAGAGTCTTGAGGGCTGGTCCCGTCGCAATGGGTGTATAGTTTGTCAGCTCGTCGTTCGCTTTCTCCAGATTTCCTTTAATCTGATTATAGGCTTTGTTGACCGCATCATGATTCGCGATGGTCTCTTGATTTGCCTCGGTTGCAAGCGCCACTAGATCGTCAAGTTTCTTGTTTTGCTCCGAATCCAATGACTTAGGCTGCGCCGAATTCTTGAATTCCAGGATCTTCTCTGCGGTTAAAGCAGGGTTACCGGTTATCGCAGTTGGTTTAGGAGTCACTTGCGGTTTCGTCGCGCTCGCTGTCCCCGGCGCCTTGTGTTTTCCGGCGAAAAGAACACTACCAACGGGAGAAAGCGAAGCGTCAGCCCATTCCTTTAGACGCAGATTGCCGAGAAGGCCTATGTCCTCTGCCGGCTTGCACATCTTGAAGTACTCTGCGCTTTTGCGAAATGCCGCAAGTTCAGCAACAGATATCGTGAAGCTTTCTGCCTGGATTGCCGTCATCTGCGCTCCAACGTTCGCATTGACCGCCGTTGTAAAGGACTGCTGCACGAGGCCAAGCGCCGAGCTTGTCGTCGTAGCTGGCCCAGCGCCGACATTGACCGCACTTCTTTGAAATTGGGTGTAGGACAGAGTCGGCGTTATTCCGCCCTGCTCGTTGATTTGAAGACTAAGGTCGGTTTTGACCGTCCAATCCTTGAGCCAAAGGTATTTGTCTTGGATGCTCTTGTCGCCGTAGGCCGACGCCAATTCGCATTTGACCCGCGTCACGACGTCATTGATGAATAGCTTGCTGTCTCGAGCGCCGGTCGTCTCTTCAATGGAAGGAACGATTGTGCAACTCGACAGCAGTACGACAACAAAGGCAACGCTCACAGGATTTGAAAACCGAACACGCCGCATGGAAAATTTACCCGCTACTTTGGGTTGAAAATACTCATAACCTAAAGCGGGAAACTGTCTGTTTGCAATCGAACACAGCTCTTTTCCCCGACAGACGTCGAACTTGTTTTCTGAATGTTTCTATATGTCCTCGTGATGAGACAAACATCAGAACCGGCTCGGCTGATCGACTGACGAGAGGGCTGAGGCCTATGTTACTCGGGGCGATGCTTCGACGACTTATCGTTGGTCTCGGTACGGAAGGCTTCGGATCCAACGATCTCCTCGTTCATCGTTCTTCGAAGCGCGCAAATGGAGTCAGCAGTGTCTACTGGGCTGGCGATAGACGGCCGGGAGTCAACTTCTCGATCCATTCGGTATTTGCTCCCTCCACCAACCTCGGCTTCGATGCGCAACAGATTCGCGTCGCGCTGGATATCCGAAGCAGTCACTCCGTCGTCGACCTGGATCTCTTCAGCGACCGGGCGGAGAAGGAAGAATTCACTGGCAAGCAGATCCATGTGGACTTCGCACCACTTCCGCCGGCCTACCGGAACTGGCCTATCCGTTCCATGATCGCGAGTTCTTGTGCCCCCTTAAGGGCGTCTTTGCTTGCGCCGGAAGCGCATCAACATCTCCACCGTCCCGGCCGGCCAGAAACTCGGCATCAAGGAGGTCGACGACCGCATTTGGCTCGCCAGCTTCATGCACTATGATTTGGGATACTTTGACCTGGAGCAGAAAACCCTGCAACCACTCGACAACCCGTTCGGCACGAGGTTTGTCACCCATGTCTTAGGTACGATCTGTTACCCATCTGTCTGGGCCGGACAGGCGAAGGGTGGCGGAGAGGGAGGGATTCGAACCCCCGATAGGCTTGCACCTATGCCGCATTTCGAGTGCGGTGCATTCAACCACTCTGCCACCTCTCCAGTGGCCCGGGTGATTTGCGCCACCCGCGGTCGGGGCGTGTTCTAGGCGAGGATGGCGGGACAGACAAGGCGCTGCAATAATATTTCCGTCACTGCCGCCTCGCTCCGTCAAAGCACCGGGGCGGCGCAAGAAAGCGCGCGGAAACAAAGCACTAGCTGGACACCTCTGGCTTTCTCGGCGCGCAAGCGAGCCAAAGGCAGCAGGAGCGGACCATGGATCATGTGACGATTCGAGCCAACGGCGCGGCGTTCCACGTCGCGCGGACCGGCAGCGGCAGGCCGCTTTTGCTGTTGCACGGCTGGCCGGAGTTCTGGCTGACCTGGAAGCCGGTCATGGCGCGGCTCGCCGACCGCTACAGCCTGATCGCGCCCGACCTGCGCGGCTTCGGCGACAGCGACAAGCCGCACGGCCCTTACGGCCCCGATCAGCATACCGACGACATACTGGCGCTGCTCGACGCCCTCGGCATCGACCAGGCCGGCGTGGTCGGCCACGACGTCGGCGGCGCCGTGATGCAGCCGTTGGCGCGCAAGGCGCCGGAGCGGATCGCTGGGCTGATGTTGTTCGATTTCGTCTATCCCGGCATCGGGGCGCGGATGGCCGCGCCCGACCGGCTGAACCACATCTGGTACCAGTCGTTCCATCAGATGGAGATGGCGCCCGCGCTGGTCGGCGCCACCAGGGAGAGCTGCCGCACCTACATCGGCCATTTCCTGCGCAACTGGTCGCACCGCAAGGCGGCGTTCGACGACGTGATCGAGGATTTCGCCGACAATTTCTTCAAGCCGGGCAACCTCGCCGGCGGCTTTGCGCATTATCGCGCGTCGCATGCGGGGCGCGTGAAGATGATGCAGGGCGAGGCCCCCGCGCTGCCGCCGATCACGGTGCCGACCTGCATCCGCTGGGCCGAGCACGACCCGCTGTTTCCTTACTCATGGACAGATCGGCTGGGCGAGACCTTCTCCAACCTCGACCTCGCGATGTTTCCCGATGTCGGGCATTTCCCGCATCGCGAGGATCCCGACCGCGCGGCTGCCGAGATCGCCGGCTTCTTCGCGCGGATCAATTGGAAGTAGAAATGGGTGGGACCGCCAGGACGCGACAAAAACTGGCGGCCCCGTGCCGCTTCTGAATATTGCTGGCCGGGAAGTGCGGCTTCGCCGGTCGGCGGGAGCGACGCCTGCACGGTAGCGGCAGGCGCTGGATCGGCAACGCGAAGCCGGTCTTAACCTAACCGGTCAACCTTACCGCGCGGTCCCAGGCCGTAAGATCACGGGTGAAATCTTCAGGCGTCGGCTTTCTTGGCCTTTTTTGCCTTCTTCTCGCCGTTGTCGGCCTCGTCGCTCTTGTCTTTCTCGGCCTTCTTCTCGCTTTTGCCGTTGTCCTTCTTGCGATTGGTGAAGCGGGCATTGCCGAGCCCGGTTCCGATCGTCAGCACGCCCCAACGCGTGACATCCTGCATGAACGGCGCCTCGGACAGGCCCTGTGCCACGCCGTCATTGTGCATCACGATCGCGGTGTCATGGTCGCCGATCTGCGGGATCGCCTCGACCAGGCTCGCCGGCAGGTTGAATTTGCTGCTCTCCCAATTGCCTGGCAGGTTCTGCGCGCCCTTCTCGATTCCGCCGTCCTCCTTGATGACGCCGGGACAGGCGATGCCGATGAACGGCGCGAGCTTGAGATTCTCCTTCTCGGCGGCGGTGATCAGGTCCTTCAGCATCTTCACCAGCCGCTTCACCGCGCCTTCACGCGTCGGCTCGTCATCGGCATGGCGCCACAGCTCGGATTTCCACACCGTCGCCTTGGACAGGTCGGGCGCCTTCTTCCAGCGCGTCTCGACGATGCCGCAACGGATATTGGTGCCGCCGATATCGACGGCGAGCACGCCGTCATGGGCCTCGAAGATCCAGGACGGCGCCAGATGCAGCGTACCGATCAGGCCGGCATCGTCGGGATGGAAGCGGATCGGCACCAGGTCGACCTTGAAATCCTCTGCCTTCAGGATGATGTCGGTGCGCGCGATCGCCAGTTCGCCGAGCCTGGAGTCGCGGAAGCCGCCGCCGACCACGATGCGCTCGGTCTTGGCCCAGGCCTTGGTGTTGAGGAAGCGCCGCGTCACATAAGCGAGCTCCTGGGCGAACTCCTCGATCGCGCTGTGCACCACCGCGGACGCCTCGGTGTCGTCGCCGACCAGCATCTCGTCGAGCTTCTTCTTGCTGATCTTGTCCGACGGCTCGTCGCCGAACGGGTCCTCGCCGGATTTGCGCAACGGCTTGCGCCAGCGATCGAGGATCTTGCGGAACGCGCCCTTGGAGGCGCGATCGCCGAGAAAGCCCTCGTCGTCCTTCAGCTCGATGTTGAAACTGTCGATGTCGACGGAGGGCAGCCGCGCGGCACCGTGGTGCGCGATGCCCGTGGTCAGTCCTGCGTCGTCCGCCATTCGCCTTTGCCCTGCCCGCTCGAGGTTCCCAGCGACAACGACCGGGAACCCGAAAGGTTGCGTCCCGCACTGCGCGCCTTGGCCGGCGCGGGACGCGATTTCTACCGGCCTCACGCCAGGGTGCACACAGCAGCGAATGTTCTTGCGCTGCCCACACGCGTCATGGCCGGGCTTGTCCCGGCCATCCACGTCTCCTTTCACGCGACGGTCAAGACGTGGATGCCCGGCACAAGGCCGGGCATGACGGAGTTTGTGAGAACCGAGCGCGTCCCAGAGGCTCAGGCGGCCTTCACCCCGTAGCGCGCCGCGGGCGCGCTACGCGACAGGTTCGGCATCAGCTTCTGACGGGCCGCCTCATAGGCGTGCCAGTCCGCGGCCTCCGGCAACGACGGCACGGTGAACACCTCGCCCTGGTCGAGGCCGGCGAGCGCGGCATCGACCATGTCCTCGGCCTTCATCACGATCTCGCCCGGCAGATGCGCAACCGGCGTGCCGGCGATGTCCCAGAACTCGGTGGCCGTGGCGCCCGGCAGCACGGCCTGGACCCGGACATTCTTGTCCTTCAGCTCGTGCTGCAACGAATGGGTCAGCGCCAGCACGAAGGCCTTGCTGCCGCCGTAGACGCCGTTGAGCAGCTCCGGCTGCACGCCGACGACGGAGGCGATGTTGACGATGGTGCCGCCGCCGCGCGCGACGAAGCCCGGCACCGCCGCATAGGTCAGGCGCATCAGCGCATCGACATTGAGCGCGATCATGTCGCTCATCTTGTCGACATCTGATGCGAGCAGCGGCGCGGTCGCGCCGACGCCGGCATTGTTCACCAGCACGCTGATGCCGGCATTGTCGCGCAGAATGGATTCGATCCGCGACACGTCACCGCGCTTGCTGAGGTCGGCGGTAACGATCTCGATCGATCGGCCTGTCTCCGCCACGAGACGCCTGGCGAGCCCATCGAGGCGCTCGCGGTTACGTGCGACGAGGATCAGATCGTAGCCACGCCGTGCGAGCCGGTCCGCATAGATGGCACCGATTCCGGACGACGCACCGGTAACGAGCGCCGTGCCCTTGGCTGACTTGGTCATGTTGGTCTCCTGTTTGACCTTGGGCGGCCGGTTTGGCCGCTGGTCAGGTTCTACAGGCCCCCTTGCATGTCTCAAATGTCATATATACACCTTTTTAGGACACAGATTATCGCCGCCGGAGGGTTCCATGCAGGAGATCGGCTTCGTCGTTTTTCCGGAGTTCCAGGTGATGGGCTTCACCGCCATCACCGCCTTCGAGGTCGCCAACCTGATCGCGGGCGAGCCGTTCTATGAGGTCACGCTGCTGTCGGAGAATGGCGGCCCGGTGCGGTCGTCCGCCGGCTTCAATGTCGAGACCACAGCCTTTGGCGAGCGCAGCTTCGACACGCTGTTCATCGGCGCCGGCCATGAGCTGCATCCGGCGTCGCCGAAATTGATCGACTACATTCGCCGCGCCATGACGGCATCGCAGCGGATCGCCGCGCCCTGCATCGGCGCCTTCTCACTGGCCGAGGCCGGCTTGCTCGACGGCAGGCGCGTCTCGACGCACTGGCAATTCGCGCCCGAATTGCAGGCACGGTTTCCTAGCCTCAAGGTCGAGCAGGACCGCATCTACATCACCGATGGGCCGATCTGGACCTCCGCCGGCATGACCGCGACGATCGACCTGGCGCTGGCGATGATCGAACATGATCTCGGCGTCGAGGTCGCGCGCTCGGTGGCCCGCAAGCTCGTGGTCTATCACCGCCGCACCGGCGGACAGTCGCAGTTCTCGGCGCTGCTCGAGCTCGACCCGAAATCCGACCGCATCCAGAACGCGCTGCACTACGCCAAGGCGCATCTGCGCAACGAGCTCTCGGTGGAGGAGCTGGCCGAGGTGGCGCGGCTCAGCCCGCGCCAGTTCAGCCGGGCCTTCCGCGCCGAGACCGGGCAGTCGCCCGCCAAGGCGATCGAGCAGCTTCGGGTCGAAGCGGCGCGCGAACTGATCGGCGACGGCCGCCATTCGATGGACGAGATTGCCGGCGAGACCGGGTTTGCCGACCGCGAACGGATGCGGCGGGCATTCCTGCGGGTGCTGGGACAGCCGCCGCAGAGCATCCGCCGGCACGCCCGGGCCGTGGCTCAGGCCGCCGCCTGAACGCCAAAGCGGGCCAAAAACACGCCAAACCCTTCATGTTTGGCTGGTTTTTGCCCTGCTTTACCTTGACTCCCTGCCGTTTGCGGCTATAAGTCCGCTCCATCCGGCGCGGGGATTTCTCGCGCCGATTGTTTTTGTGCGAACCATTTGGGAATTCATTCCCTTCGTGCAAAACACCTAACCCATAGCGACTGAACAAAAAGCCGACCCGGGCGAACCGTCCGAGGCTGGTATCGAACACGAAGGAATCAAACGATGTTCGCAGTCATCAAAACCGGCGGCCGGCAATACCGCGTCGTTCCGAATGATGTACTCGAGATTGGCAAGATCGCCGGCGATGTCGGCACGATCGTGCAGCTAGGCGAAGTTCTGGTGCTCGGCGGTGACACGCCGGTGCTGGGAACGCCCACCGTCGCGGGCGCGACCGTTGCAGCGGAAGTGTTGCAGCACAAGCGCGGCGCCAAGGTGATCGCGTTCAAGAAGCGTCGCCGCAAGAATTCACGCCGCAAGCGCGGCTATCGCGACGAGCTCACGGTGCTTCGCATCACCGAGATCCTCGCCGATAACGCCAAGCCGACCATCGGTCCGCGGCCGAAGAAGGCAAAGGTCGAAGCGCCCGCCGAGGCAGCCGAATAGGCCGCTCGCGAGGCGCGCGCAAAAAGGTGATCGTCGCGCTTCCGGATTTGAAGCGTGACAAAACGTGAAATGATTCCGTCAAGGAATTGATTTAGAGATCAAAGCGAAGTCGGAGACGAGCCATGGCTCATAAAAAAGCAGGCGGTTCATCGCGCAACGGACGTGATTCCAAGGGCAAGCGCCTTGGCATCAAGGCGTTCGGTGGCGAGCGCGTGATCCCCGGAAACATCATCGCGCGTCAGCGCGGCACCACCTGGCATCCTGGCCTTAATGTCGGCATGGGCACCGATCATACTCTCTTCGCCAAGGTCGAGGGTCATGTCGAGTTCCGTGCCAAAGCCAATGGCCGCACATTCATCTCGGTTATTCCGATGGCAGAGGCGGCCGAGTAGACGGTGGACACACATGAGTCCGCCGGGTCCTGTTGAACCGGCGGAGTCGCAAAGGGCTCCAAGGGGAGGCGGGATGACCGGCCTCCCCTTTTTGTTGCGCGCGATCCGGTTCGACCGCGCGTGACGTTCCAAGCGTTGCGTACCAATCGTCGCATCACAGGAGCTCGACATGTTGCAGGACATCCCGACGCCGACCTTGCGCGAGGCAAGAGCTTGCGTCCTCGAGACCGAACGGCTGACATTGCGCAAGCCGACGCTCGCGGACGTAAAAGCCATCGCACGCCTCGCCAATGATCGCCGCATCGCGGAGAACACCCGCCGCCTGCCACATCCCTATACCCAGGACGACGCCATCGACTTCGTGCGCGCACTCGGCGCCGGCGGCCGCGAGACCGTTTTCCTGATCGAGAACAATCACACGCCGATCGGCATGGTCGGCATCGACTGGCGCGAAGAGAGCACGGCCGAGCTCGGCTACTGGCTCGGCGTCGACCATTGGGGCCAGGGCTTTGGCACCGAGGCCGCACGCGCCGTGATCGATTACTTCTTCGAGGAGTTCGATCTCGACCAGCTGATCTCGGGTGCCCGCGTCGTCAACCCGTCGTCGCGCAACATCCTCGAGAAGTGCGGCTTCCAGTGGGGCGGCGTCGAGCTGCACCGCTTCGAGGCGCTGGGCTCGTCGAGCCCGGTCGACTGCTTCCGCCTGTCGCGCAGCGTCTGGGCGTCGCTGAAGAGCTGGAACAGTTCGCGGCGGCGGGAGAGCTAGTTCTCGACCGTTCCGCAACCAAGGCCGTCGTCCCGGCGAAAGCCGGGACGACAACGCGGTCACGCCGGCGGATTCACCGGCGGCTGCTCGCGTCCGAGCTGCTGCTCGCGCACGAAGATGTAGAGGCCGGCGGCGATGATGATCGACGCGCCGATGATCGTGGCCCAGGACGGCACGTCGCCGAACACCGCGAAGCCGAAGATCACCGCCCAGACGATCATCGAATATTGGTAAGGCACCACCACGCTCGCCGGCGCGAGCTTGAGCGAGCGATTGACGCAAAACAGCGCCGCGACCGAGATGAGGCCGGCGGTGAAGAACAGCACCAGGCTGCCCGGGGTCGGCGTCACCCAGCCGAACGGCGACAGCACCAGGCCCAGGATGAAGGTGCCGCCGAATTGCGACGTCGCCAGCACGATATCGGGCGTGGCGCGCAGCGAGCGCGTGATCAGCATCAACACCGCGAACGACAGGCTGCCGCCGAGCGCGATCATCGCCGGCCAGCTGATGGTCTGCGCCGACGGCCGGAGCGCGATCAGCACCCCGCAGAAGCCGACCAGGATCGCGGTCCAGCGCCGCCAGCCGACATGCTCGCCGAGCACGAGGCCGGACATCGCGGTGACGAAGATCGGCCCGGCCAGATAATAGGTGATGACGTCGGCGAGCGGCAGATAGACCGTCGCCAGGAAGAACGCTGCGACCTCCACCGTCGACAGCGTGACGCGCAGCAATTGCAGCCACGGCCGTTCCAGATGCAGGAAATCCGCCCGGCGCGTCCACACCATCGGCAGCAGCACGAGCAGCGCCGCGCAGGCCCGCAGCCACAGCAATTGCCCGACCGAATAGGTGGCGACGATGAACTTGCCCATCGCGTCGCCGAACGAGAACATGAAGATCGACAGCAGCATCAGGCCGATGCCGGCGAGCCGCGCCGATCGATCGTCATAGGAGGACAGTTTTGCGAACAGGCTCATGGAAGGATTCCCGGGTCGTCCGGTTTAGGAGCCGTGGGCGGCCGGGACAAGCCCGCCCATGACGAATTGAACGGAGACGAATTGAACGGATTGCCGCACCCGCACCGCTGCGATACCGGTAGCTCATCCCCGGCAACAACAAGAGCAGGAAACGCCGCATGAGCGAATTCGACCCCACCCAGCATCGCATGGTGCCCGCGCAGCGCTGGTTCGAGGATTTCGTGCTCGGCGAGCGCTTCGTGATTCCGAGCCGGACCCAGACCTCGGCGGTGTTCGCCGCGTTCCAGACCGCGAGCGGCGACACCCATCCGATCCATTACGACGTCGAATATTGCCGCACCCGCGGCATGCCCGATTTGCTCGCCCACGGCTTCCAGACCCTGGTGCACACCGCGCCCGGCGCCGGACTGTTTCCCTATGTCGTGGAGGAATCGCTGGTCGGCTTCCTGGAACAGTCGAGCAAGTTCCTGAAGCCGGTCTATGCCGGCGACACCATCTACCCCGCGCTGGAGGTGATCGAGCTGTCGCCGGGCAAGACCACCGGCGTGGTGACATTGCGCTCCACCGTGCACAACCAGCGCCGCGAGCTGGTGCTGGAGGGGATGCAGAAATTCCTGGTCCGGCGGCGGCCCAGCTAGGAACGAGATTAGGAACGGCGTAGCAAGTTCACCTCTCCCTTGGGAGAGGTCGATTTGCGCAGCAAATCGGGTGAGGGGTTCCGGTCTATCGAGAGAGCAAGAGCCCTCACCCGGCGCTTCGCGCCGACCTCTCCCCGACGGGGAGAGGTGGACCGAGACCGCACCAAGCCGATTCAACGAAAACTCATCCCGCATTCGCGAGGGTCGTAAAAAGGCCCGAAAATTAAGGCTTTTCGCCGAGGCCGGGACGCTTGCGGGTTGCCGCAGGGACCGGCCTGCCTTAGTTAGTACGGATCATGAAATTCCTCGATGAAGCCAAAGTCTATATTCGCTCGGGCGACGGCGGCAATGGCTGCGTCGCGTTCCGGCGCGAGAAGTTCATCGAGTTCGGCGGGCCCTCCGGCGGCAATGGCGGCCGCGGCGGCGACGTCATCATCGAGTCCGTCGACGGGCTGAACACGCTGATCGACTACCGCTACCAGCAGCACTTCAAGGCCCAGAAGGGCACCAATGGCATGGGCAAGGACCGCCATGGCGCCAACGGTAAGCCGATCGTGCTGAAGGTACCGGTCGGCACCCAGGTGTTCGACGAGGATCGCGAGACGCTGCTGTACGACTTCACCGAGCTCGGCGAAAAATTCGTGCTGGCGACCGGCGGCAATGGCGGCTTCGGCAACGCGCATTTCAAATCGTCCACCAACCGCGCGCCGCGCAATGCCAATCCTGGCGCGCCGGGCGAGGAACGCTGGATCTGGCTGCGGCTGAAGCTGATCGCCGATGCCGGCCTGGTCGGCCTGCCCAATGCCGGCAAGTCGACCTTCCTCTCGGTGGTCAGCGCGGCACGGCCGAAGATCGCCGACTATCCCTTCACCACGCTGCACCCGCAGCTTGGCGTCGTGAATTATGGCGGCCGCGAATTCGTGCTCGCCGACATTCCGGGCCTGATCGAAGGCGCGCATGAAGGCGCCGGCCTCGGCGATCGTTTTCTGGGCCATGTCGAGCGCTGCCGCGTGCTGCTGCATCTGATCGATGCGACCTGCGAGCATGCCGGCAAGGCCTACAAGACGGTGCGCACCGAGCTCGAGGCCTATGAGGGCCAGCTCGCCGACAAGATCGAGATCGTCGCGCTCAACAAGATCGACGCGGTCGCACCCGACGAGTTGAAGAAGCAGAAGGACCGTCTCAAGCGGGCGGCGAAGAAGACGCCGCTGCTGCTGTCCGGCGCCACCGGCGAGGGCGTGCAGGACGCGCTGCGCGCGCTGGTCGAGGTGATCGGCGAGGCGCCGGTGTCCAACAAGGCCAAGGGCCAGGCGGAGCCGTGGGCGACGCCGGTGCCGCAGGGCTGAGCGGCAACCAGACCTCCGATGCCACCTCGTGGCGCCTCCTGCTTCCACCTTCCTGCCAGACCGAACCCATGAAACGCCCCGCGCTCAAGAACTTTCGCCGCATCGTCGTCAAGGTCGGCTCGTCGCTGCTGGTCGATTCGCAGGCCGGCGAGCTGCGGGCGTCCTGGCTCGCCGCGCTGGTCGACGACATCGCCAAGCTCCACAAGCGGGGCTGCGAGGTCATGGTGGTATCGTCGGGCTCGATCGCGCTCGGCCGCAGCCGCCTGAAGCTGCCGCGTGGACCGCTGAAGCTGGAAGAGAGCCAGGCGGCCGCGGCGGTCGGCCAGATCGCGCTGGCGCGGATCTGGTCGGAAGTGCTCGGCCATCACGGCATCGGCGCCGGGCAGATCCTGGTGACATTGCAGGACACCGAGGAACGCCGCCGTTATCTCAACGCGCGCTCGACCATCGCGAAGCTGTTGGAATGGGGCGCGGTGCCCGTGATCAACGAGAACGACACGGTCGCCACCACCGAAATCCGCTACGGCGACAATGATCGCCTCGCCGCCCGCGTCGCCACCATGGCGAGCGCCGATCTCTTGATCCTGCTGTCCGATATCGACGGCCTCTACACCGCGCCACCCGCGCTCGATCCCGACGCCAAGCTGATCCCGGTGGTCGAGAGCATCACCTCGGAGATCGAGGGCATGGCGGGCTCGGCCGGCTCCGAACTGTCGCGCGGCGGCATGACCACCAAGATCGAGGCCGCCAAGATCGCGACCACCGCCGGCACCCATATGCTGATCGCTTCCGGCAAGATCGAACATCCGTTGCAGGCGATCGCCGATGGCGGCCGCTGCACCTGGTTCCTGACCCCGGCCAATCCGGTCACGGCGCGCAAGCGCTGGATCGCCGGCTCGCTGGAGCCCAAGGGCACGCTGACCATCGATGCCGGCGCGGTGGCCGCGCTGCGCGCCGGCAAGAGCCTGCTGCCGGCCGGGGTCGTCAGGGTCGACGGCCAGTTCGCCCGCGGCGACGCCGTGGTGGTGCGCGGCCCCGACACCGACGAGATCGGTCGCGGCCTGGTCGCCTACGACGCCGAGAACGCCGAGAAGATCAAGGGCCGCTCCACCCCGGACGTGATGGCGATTCTGGGCATTAGCGGCCGGTCGGAGATGATCCATCGCGACGACCTGGTGATCGGCCCGGCCGGGACCATCCCGCCCAAATAGGCCCGCCCTGGGCCGCGGACGCAGCGCGCCGCCCACCAGCCATGCCGGTTCCGCGCCTCGCCAAGCCCCCAATTGCCATGCTAGAACATGGCCTTAGAGCATGATCCGGAAAAGTGGGCACCGGTTTTCCGAAAGATCATGCTCAAACGAAAGCTGGATATCCATGAGCGCCCCCCTGAAGGCGATCGACGGCAACGCCGATCTCGCCGCCCTGATGACCGACCTCGCCGCCAAGGCGCGCGCGGCCGCGCGCGTGCTGGCGCTGGCGCCGCCGGAGCAGAAGAACCGGGCGCTTCTCGCGATCGAACGCGCGATCCGCGCCAACGCACCGGCGATCCTCGCCGCCAATGCCGAGGACGTCGCCGAGGCGCGCGCCGGCGGCATGACCTCTGCCTTCGTCGACCGCCTGACCCTGACGCAGGCACGCGTCGACGGCATGGCCGATGGTGTTGCGACGGTGCGCGAGATCGTCGATCCCGTTGGCGCCGTCACCGAAAGCTGGCAGCGCCCGAACGGCATGACCATCGAGCGCGTCCGCGTGCCGCTCGGCGTGATCGGCGTGATCTTCGAGAGCCGTCCCAACGTCGCCGCCGACGCCGGCGTGCTGTGTCTGAAGTCCGGCAACGCCGTGATCCTGCGCGGCGGCTCCGACAGCTTCCGCTCCTGCCGCGCGATCCATCAATGCCTGGTGCAGGGCCTGCGTGAAGCCGGCCTGCCGGAAGCCGCGATCACGCTGGTGCCGACCCGCGACCGCGCGGCCGTCGGCCTGATGCTGACCGGACTGAACGGTGGCATCGACGTGATCGTGCCGCGCGGCGGCAAGAGCCTGGTCGCGCGCGTCGAGGCCGAGGCGCGCGTTCCGGTGTTCGCGCATCTGGAGGGCGTCAACCACATCTATGTCGATGCCAGTGCGAAGCTCGACATGGCCAAGTCGGTCGTGTTGAACGCCAAGATGCGCCGTCCTGGCGTTTGCGGCGCCGTCGAAACCCTGTTGATCGATCGCGACGCTGCTGCGACGAAGCTGAAGCCGCTGGTCGAATTGTTGATCGACGCCGGTTGCGAGGTGCGCGGTGACGCCACCGTGCAAGGCGCCGATGCCAGGGTGAAGCCCGCCTCCGACGAGGACTGGACCACCGAATACGAGGACGCGATCATCTCGGCGAAGATCGTCGACGGGCTCGATGAGGCGATTGCGCACATCCAGAATCACGGATCGCATCACACCGATGCGATCGTGACCGAGGATGCCGCTGCCGCGCAGCGCTTCCTCAACGAGGTCGATTCGGCGATCGTGCTGCACAATGCCTCGACCCAGTTCGCCGATGGCGGCGAGTTCGGCTTCGGCGCCGAGATCGGCATTGCCACCGGCAAATTCCACGCCCGCGGTCCGGTCGGTGCCGAGCAGCTGACCAGCTTCAAGTACCGCGTCCACGGCAGCGGGCAGACACGGCCGTGATCATGATCATCCGCGCACGGTAGACCCTTGCAGCAAGCCGCCCCCGTGCCGTTGTCCGCAGCCCAGGCGCTGCCGTTCTACACCAACGGCATGCGCATCGGGCTGCTCGGCGGCTCGTTCAATCCGCCGCACGCCGCGCATCGCGCCATCAGCCTGTTCGCGCTCAAGCGCCTGCAACTCGACCGCGTGTGGTGGCTGCTGACGCCGGGCAATCCGCTGAAGAACCATGACGGCCTGCACGCGCTCGCCGAACGCGCCGAAGCCGCGCGCCGCGTCGCCGACGATCCCCGCATCGACATCTCCTGTCTCGAAGCTGTCATTGGCGTCAGCTACACTGTCGACACGATCATCCACTTGCGCCGCCGGGTGTCCGGCGTGCACTTCGTCTGGATCATGGGCGCTGACAACCTCGCGCAATTCCATCGCTGGAAAGACTGGCGGCGCATCGCCTCAGATGTGCCGATTGCCGTGATCGACCGACCGCCCCAGAGCTTCCGCGCCCTTGCCGCACCGGCGGCGCAGGCGCTTTCGCGCTATCGCATGCCGGAAAACCAGGCGACACGGCTGGCCGACCAACGGGCGCCGGCCTGGGTTTTCCTGACAGGAATGAAATCCAATCTGTCGTCGACCGGACTGCGGAACCCGGACGGGAGCTGGAGGACGGCGTGAAGCGCAAAAGGGTTACTGGAATATTGAAACCATTAACCCCACATGCGTAATATGGTCCGTGGGTGCCGAGGATTCGGCCCCCGCGATACAGTGAAAGGAATGGTCCCTGGCCACATCTGTATTGTCCAAGTCTGTTTTACCCAAGGCTCCAAAGACTGCGCGTAAAACATCGACGAAAACCGCGGCCTTGCAGGCGCAACCGGACGCTGCCGAACTGAACGGTGCCAAACCGGATGCCAACAAGACGCTGAGCCTGATCCTCTCCCGCCTCGAGGACATGAAGGCGGAAGAGACGGTCACCATCGACCTTCGCGGCAAATCCGCATATTCCGACTACATGGTCATCACCACCGGCCGGGTGAACCGGCACGTTGGCGCGATCGCGGATAATGTGACGAAGGGCCTCAAGGAAAACGGGGTCAAGAGCATCCACGTCGAGGGTCTAACCAACTGCGACTGGGTGTTGATCGATTCCGGCGATGTGGTCGTGCACGTGTTCAGGCCTGAGGTGCGCGAGTTCTACAATCTCGAACGGTTGTGGACTCAGAACCCGGCGGTCGCGGCGGTCTAGGTCGTATCGAGGCCGATGCGAATCGGCAGCAGCGCATGTAACTTGCGCGCGCCCTGAGGCGCGCCAGTCATGGACTTGACGCGTTTTCTGCGGCAAACCGGATTCCACTTTGCCGGAAAAACGCGTGTATGCGCCTCGTCGTCATCTGCATCGGCCGCCTGAAACAGGGCCCTGAACGGGAGCTCGCCGACCGTTATCGCGAGCGCTTCGAGGATATCGGCCGCAAGCTCGGATTTCGCGGCCTCGAGATTCATGAGATTGCGGAGAGCCGCGCGCGCGACGCTGCGACCCGGATCGCCGAAGAGGCCGCCGCCATCTCGGCATTGCTGCCCGACAAGCACGCGCTGGTCGCGCTCGACGAACGCGGCAAGAGCGTCGACAGCGCAGGCTTCGCGCAGCAACTCGGCCGCTGGCGCGACGAGGGGTTGGCGCAGACGGTGTTCGTGATCGGTGGCGCGGACGGACTTTCGCCCGAATTGCAGCGCAAGGCATCGTTGCGTATTGCATTCGGCTCCGCGACCTGGCCGCATCAAATGGTCCGCGTCATGCTTCTGGAACAGATCTATAGGGCCGCCACCATTTTGGCCGGCCACCCCTATCACCGCGTGTGACGCGGTGACGGACAGACAAAAGCGCTGAACAGCTCGGATGCAGCACAAGCGGGACCAGCTTTTCGATCTTCGCGCCACGCGGCGACGCTGGCTGTCCGCATTGTCGCCGCTGTCGATTGCGCTCCTCGTCGCTTCGGCACACGCGCAGGCCCCATCACCCACGCCGCAGCCGGCGCAACAGGCCGCCACGACCGCGACCTCCCCCGACGACGCCATCAAGCAACGCGAGCAGGAGCTCGAGGCCGCGCGCGAGCAGCAGCGCAAGGCGACCGAGTTGCAGGAGAAGCTGAAGGCCGACATCGCCGCGATCGGCCAGGACCGCAGCAAGCTCAACCAGCAACTGATCGACATTGCCGGCCAGGTGCGCAGCGTCGAGACCCGGATCGCCGATGCCGAGGCGCGGCTGCAACCGCTCGACGGCCGCGAACGCGAGATCCGCGCCTCGCTGGATTCGCGCCGCGCCGACGTGATCGAAGTGCTGGCGGCGCTACAACGCGCCGGCCGGCGCACGCCGCCGGCGCTGCTGGTGCGGCCGGAGGATGCGCTGCAATCGCTGCGCACCGCGATGCTGCTCGGCGCCGTGGTGCCGGAGTTGCGCAGCCGCGCGGAGAAGCTCGCGGCCGACCTCGGCGAACTGGTCGCGCTGCGCAAGACCATCTCGGCCGAACGCGACGCGCTGGGGCAAGACCGCGACAAGCTCAAGGAAGACCAGACCCGGCTCGCGGCGCTGGTCGACGAGCGGCAGCGGCAGCAGAGCGCGGCCGAAAAGGACATGGCGGCGGAAGGCGCCCGCGCCATCGCGCTGTCGAAGCAGGCCGATGACCTCCAGGGCCTGATCGCCAAGATGGAGCAGGATCTGAAGAGCGCGGCCAAGGCCGCCGCCACCGCCAGCCTCCAGGGGGCGCCCGCGACGGTTAACGGCAAGCCCAATCTGGGGGCCTTGAAGGACCCGGCCCGACTTGCCCCGGCGGTTGCCTTCGCCTCGGCCAAGGGCCTGTTCTCCTATCCCGTGAACGGCACCAAGATTCGCGAATTTGGCGGTTCCGACGGCGCGGGAGGCGTACAAAAGGGCATTTCTTTGGCGGCCAAACCGGGCGCGCAGGTCACAACCCCGTGTGACGGCTGGGTTGTTTACGCTGGTCCTTTCCGCAGCTATGGACAACTCTTGATCCTCAATGCCGGGGGCGGGTATCATGTCCTGATCGCCGGGATGGAGCGTATTTCGGTAAACATCGGCCAGTTTGTACTCACGGGGGAGCCGGTTGCGACGATGGGATCGACATCCCAGGTTGCATCCATTCTCGCGACCAATGCGAGCCAGCCCGTGCTCTATGTCGAGTTCCGGAAAGACGGCACTCCAATCGATCCAGGTCCATGGTGGGCCGCAAATGAAGGCGAAAAGGTTCGCGGATGATGCGCAAGACTTCGGTAGTTCTCCTGAGCGCCGCCACCGGCGCAGCCCTGACGCTTTTCATCACGCAGCCCCGCGCTGTGCTGATGGGCTCGAGCGCGCGGGCCGCGACGTCCGACACCTATCGCCAGCTCAATCTGTTCGGTGACGTGTTCGAGCGCGTGCGCAGCGACTATGTCGAGAAGCCCGACGACTCCAAGCTGGTCGAATCCGCGATCTCCGGCATGCTGTCCGGCCTCGACCCGCATTCGAGCTACATGGATGCCAAGAGCTTCCGCGACATGCAGGTGCAGACCCGCGGCGAGTTCGGCGGCCTCGGCATCGAGGTCACGATGGAAGACGGCCTGATCAAGGTGGTCTCGCCGATCGACGACACCCCGGCCTCGAAGGCCGGCATCATGGCCAACGACATCATCACCACGCTCGACGACGAAGCCGTGCAGGGCCTGACGCTGAACCAGGCCGTCGAGAAGATGCGCGGCCCGGTCAACACCAAGATCAAGCTCAAGATCATCCGCAAGGGCCAGGACAATCCGATCGACGTCACGCTGGTGCGCGACAACATCCGCGTCCGTTCGGTGCGCGCGCGCGTCGAGGCCGACGACATCGCCTATATCCGAATCACCACCTTCAACGAGCAGACCACCGAAGGCCTGAAGAAGGAGATCGCCAATCTTCAGGGCCAGATCGGCGACAAGCTGAAGGGCTATATCATCGACCTCAGGAACAACCCGGGCGGCCTGCTCGAAGAGGCGGTGACCGTGTCCGACGCCTTCCTCGAGCGCGGCGAGATCGTTTCGACCCGCGGCCGCAACGCCGAGGAAACCCAGCGCCGCGCCGCCCATCCGGGCGACCTGACCAAGGGCAAGCCGGTGATCGTGCTGATCAACGGCGGCTCGGCATCGGCCTCCGAAATCGTCGCCGGCGCGTTGCAGGACCACAAGCGCGCGACGCTGGTCGGCACCCGCTCGTTCGGCAAGGGTTCGGTGCAGACCATCATCCCGCTCGGCTCGGGCAATGGCGCGCTGCGCCTGACCACCGCGCGCTATTACACGCCGTCGGGCAAGTCGATCCAGGCCAAGGGCATCGTGCCGGATATCGAGGTGTTGCAGGACGTGCCGGAAGAGCTGAAGGCGCGCACCGACACCAAGGGCGAAGCTTCGCTGCGCGGCCATCTGAAGAACGACGGCGACGAGAAGACCGGCTCGCAGTCCTACGTTCCGCCGGACGCCAAGGACGACAAGGCGCTGAAGATGGCGGACGACCTGCTGCACGGCATCAAGTCGACCTCGAACGCAACGCCGGCGCCGGCCACTCCGGCCGCTGACAAAGCGCCCGGCGACAAGGCCGCCGCCGACAAGCCGGCCAACAAGTCGGCGAACTGATCTTCCCCATCGATCTGGCGAAAAGGGCGGCCCCTCGGGCCGCCCTTTCTGCATTCAGCGGCCGTGCCCGTGCTTTGACGGGAAGGCCCGGCGCGCGGGAATGCACCGCGTCGTGCTATCGTTCGCGCTGTTGATTCGGGGAGGCTCATGGCAGAGGCGGCCGACGAACTGAGCACGCCGCTTGGGCAGCAGACCGCGGGCAGGACGCGCCGGCTCCGCCTGCCCTTCACGGCGATGCAGGCGCTTGCCGTACTGATGGGGCTCGTGCTGGTCGGCTTCGTCGGCGTTGCGCTGTTCAACGACAACCCGCTCGGCGGCGAACCGATCGCCCGTATCGCGCTGCGTACCCCTGCGCCGGCCGCCACCGATGACAAGCACGCCCCCGCCGCACAGGCCGAACCGGCGGCCAAATCCGTCGCCAAGGCACCCGCTGCCGGCGACGCCAAGACCGTCACCATCATCGACGGCTCCAGCGGCAAGCGCCAGGACGTGGTGATCGGCGCCGCCGATTCCGCCGACAAGACCGAAGGCGACGCGCCGCCGCTCGCGATGACCGGCATCGACCCGCGCCTGCTGGAAAAGTCGCGCTACGGCATGATCCCGGTGGTTGCCGACGGCCTGAAGCCGTTCACGGTCTATGCCGCCGAGGCCGACCGCGCCAAGGCGGCCCGGATGCCGGTGGTCGCCATCGTGGTCGGCGGCCTCGGCGTCGGCGCCGCCAAGACCACTGACGCCATCATGAAGCTGCCGCCGGCCGTGACGCTGGCCTTCACGCCCTACGGTGCCGACCCCGGCAAGCTCGCGGAACGCGCCCGGGCGCAGCGCCACGAGATCCTGCTGCAAATTCCGATGGAGCCGTTCGACTATCCGGACAACGATCCGGGGCCGCAGACCCTGCTGACCACGCTCGGCAGCGAGCAGAACCTCGACCGCTTCTATTGGCACCTGAGCCGCTTGCAGGGCTATGCCGGGATCGCCAATTTCATGGGCGCCCGGTTCGTCGCGACCGATCCGGTGATGCAACCCATCATCCGCGAAGCGGCCAAGCGGGGCCTGAGCTATTTCGACGACGGTTCCACCCCACGCAGCGTCGCGCAGACCCTGTCCGCGGGCCAGTCGCTGCCGTTCGCCAAGGCCGACTTCGCCATCGACGCGGTTCCGACGTCGGCGGAGATCGACCGCGCGCTGGTCAAGCTGGAAACGATCGCCAAGGAACGCGGCACGGCCGTGGGCGTGGCGTCCGCCCTGCCGGTCTCGATCGAGCGGCTCGGCGCCTGGCTCAAGACACTGGACTCCAAGGGCATCATGCTTGTGCCATTGACAACGGCGATGCTGAAATCAAAATCGGGCTAAAGATCAATCCGTTGGTGCAGCTTGAGACCTTGCCGGGGGGCCGGGTCCGGCGGCTCCAGAACTGTGCGAGGTAGCGGCAGCATGGCACGTTATGAAGACCTGCCCTATCGAACCTGCGTCGGCATCATGCTGCTGAATGCTGCCGGACTGGTCTTCATCGGACGCCGCGCGGGCGGCATCGAGCATGTCGACGACACCCATGTCTGGCAGATGCCGCAGGGCGGCGTCGATCCCGGCGAGGACACCTTTCAGGCCGCCCGGCGCGAGCTCTATGAGGAGACCAGCGTCAAATCGGTGGAGAAGCTCGGCGAGGTCTCGGACTGGCTGATCTATGACATCCCGCGCACCGTCGCGGGCCGCGCCTGGAAGGGCCGCTATCGCGGCCAGCGGCAAAAGTGGTTCGCGTTGCGCTTCACCGGCAGCGAGAACGAGATCAACGTCGCCAACCCCGGCGGCGGCCACAAGGCCGAGTTCATCACCTGGCGCTGGGAGCCGATGAAGAATCTGCCGGAACTGATTGTGCCGTTCAAGCGCCCGGTCTATGAGCGCGTCGTGAAGGAATTCGCCGGCCTGGCGGCGAAATAGACCTGCGACGTACCGATCGAGATGTCATCAGAGAAGCCTTATCGCCCCAACGTTGGCATCGCGCTGTTCAACGCCGACGGGCGCGTGTTGATCGGCCACCGGATCAAGGACGACGGTCCGGAGATCGTGCTGCCCGGCCTCGAATGGCAGATGCCGCAAGGCGGCATCGACGCGGGCGAGGATCCGCGCCAGGCCGTGATGCGCGAATTATGGGAAGAGACCGGGGCGGTCAGCGCCGACTATCTCGGCGAGACCGACTGGATGACCTACGAATTCCCGGCCTATGACGGGCCGGCCTCGCACCGGCTGGCGAAATTCCGTGGCCAGCGCCAGAAATGGTTTGCGCTGCGCTTCACCGGAAGCGACGCCGAGATCGATCCGTTGACGCCGCGCAACGGCCAGCCCGCGGAGTTCGATCAATGGCGCTGGGAGCGCCTCGACCGCGTCGCCGATCTCGTGGTGCCGTTCCGGCGCGAGGTCTATCGCGCGGTTGCGACCCGGTTCGCGGAATTCGCCGGCTGAATCCGCCGCGCATCGCCCGGCGTCATGCCATAGGTCGCGCGGAAGACGCGGTAGAACGTCGCGATGCTGTCGAAGCCGCACGCGAACGCGACCTCGTCGATGCCGCGCTCCTGCGCGGCATGGAGCAGCCGCCGCGCCTGCTTCAGCCGCGCCGCCGTCAAGGTCCGCGCGAACGACAGGCCGGTCGGCTCGAACAGCGCATGCAATTGCCGCAGCGAGATGCCGAGTTCGGCGGCGACCGCGGCCGGCGTCAGTGAGGCACGGTGCAGATCGCGCCGCAGGATTTCGCGCGCCGCGTGGAGATAGCCCGCATGCAGCGCGGCGCGGATTTCATCCTGGCGCGGGCGCAGGCGTCCGCGCGCGAGCAGCGCCAGGCGCACCATATGGGTGACTTCCACGGCGAACTGCCCGGCCTGCGCCGGATCGCGCGTCATGGCGCGGAACATGGCGCCGACCAGCCGGGTCAGGCTGGCATCTCGCGCCAGCGCGACCGGCGGCGCATCTTCGATCCGCGTGCCGAGCACAAGCTCGTCGGTGACCGGAATCTTGAGGCTGAAGAAATGAAAACCGTCGGTCCGTTCGGGCGTCGAGAAGAACGGCAGGTTGGAGTGGCCGAACACCAGGTCTCCGTTGCGCACGAACTGAACACGATCGCGACCGATATTGAGGTGGCCGGGGCCGCGCACCTGCCACGCGAGTTGCAGGCTGTTGCTCGGCACACGGGCGATGTCCGACGAGGTCCGGCTGACGCGATAGGACGACGCCGACATTTCGGCGAGCACCGCATCGCCCACCGGCGTCGCGGAAAAGTGCCCGCGGAAATCCGGGCGCTTGTCGCGGTCGAGCTCGATCGTGACGCCGAACAGGCTTTTGCCGCGCACGTCGCACCAGTGCTCGAAACGGTCCTGCGGGCGGAGAGCATCGGTGGAGAAAGTCAGCACGGCATCGTCCGTCATGTCCGGGGGGAAATCGCCAGGCGATTGGCCCGGCTCGTCAATGTGCCGCAGCTTGTCATATGTGCACAGGCCTTGCTGTAAACCGCATCACACCGTCCGGACCGCGCCCTTGCTTGTCATCGATCGCGCCCTGCACGTTCCCGGTATCGTTCGCGACGATCGCGGCAGCCTCGGGTTCATGAGTAGCAGCCCCTGAACCCGGAATGTGCGCGGCAGAATGCCGCCAGACCTGCGCCGGCACAACAAGCAACGGCGCACGCCGAAGCGGGGCGCACATTGAATCGTTCAATGTCCCTGGGGGATGATGACTGGAAAAGTGTGAGCTATTTCACGAGGGCTGCCGGCTCACCCGGCAAAGGCGCGATCGCGGGTCGGCAACCGCGCCTTAGTGCATGGCCGTGGCGTTGAGCTCGTGCTGGATGCTCTTGAAGTGGTCGAGCCGCTCGATCGCGTGGTCGAGCTCGGAGCCCTCCTTCTCGGAGAGCTTTTCCTGCATCTCGCTGATCGTCTCGGCGAACTTGGCACGATCGAGTTCGGCCAGCGCGGTCGCGACGTCGGCGAGCACGGTGAGGCCCTTGTCCGACACTTCGGCGAGACCGCCGAGCACGATCACCTTCTCCTTCTTGCCGGCAGCCGTGATCGTCAGGATACCCGGACGAATCGTGGCGACGACCGGCGCGTGTCCGGCGAGCACGCCGAAATCACCCTCCACGCCGGGGACGTCAACCTGATCAACCTCGCCGGAGAAGGCGAGCTTTTCGGGAGAGACGAGATCGAAGTGGAAGGTGGCCATGGTCTTTCCGTTCTTTGCGCTGTCACCCGCGGGCTCGACCCGCGGGTCCATCAGTCAAACTACTGCTGGTGCGATGGATCGCCGGATCAGGTCCGGCGATGACGACATCTCGAAGCTCAGGCCGCCTCGGCGGCGAGCTTCTTGCCCTTCTCGACGGCTTCTTCGATGGTGCCGACCATGTAGAACGCGGCTTCCGGCAGGTGATCGTACTTGCCCTGGCAGAGATCGCGGAAGCCCTTGATGGTGTCGGCGAGGTCGACGAACTTGCCCGGCGAACCGGTGAAGATTTCGGCGACGTGGAACGGCTGCGACAGGAAGCGCTCGACCTTGCGGGCGCGGGCCACCGTCAGCTTGTCCTCTTCCGACAATTCGTCCATGCCGAGAATGGCGATGATGTCCTGCAACGACTTGTAGCGCTGGAGGATCTGCTGGACGAGACGCGCGGTGTTGTAGTGCTCTTCACCGACCACCAGCGCGGAGAGCATGCGCGAGGTCGAGTCGAGCGGGTCCACCGCCGGATAGATGCCCTTTTCCGAGATCGCGCGCGACAGCACCGTGGTGGCGTCCAAGTGCGCGAACGAGGTGGCGGGCGCCGGGTCGGTCAAGTCGTCGGCCGGCACGTAGATCGCCTGCACCGAAGTGATCGAGCCCTTCTGGGTGGTGGTGATGCGCTCTTGCAGCGCGCCCATGTCGGTGGCGAGCGTCGGCTGATAACCCACGGCCGAAGGAATACGGCCGAGCAGCGCCGACACTTCCGAACCCGCCTGGGTGAAGCGGAAGATGTTGTCGACGAAGAACAGCACGTCCTGGCCCTGGTCGCGGAAGTGCTCGGCGACCGTCAGGCCGGTCAGGCCGACGCGGGCGCGGGCGCCCGGCGGTTCGTTCATCTGGCCGAACACCAGCGCGCACTTCGACTTCACGCTCGGATCCGGATTGTGCGGATCGGCGTTGACCTTGGATTCGATGAACTCGTGATAGAGGTCGTTGCCTTCACGGGTGCGCTCGCCGACGCCGGCGAACACCGAGTAACCGCCGTGCGCCTTCGCGACGTTGTTGATCAGCTCCTGGATCAGCACGGTCTTGCCGACGCCGGCGCCGCCGAACAGGCCGATCTTGCCGCCCTTGGCGTACGGGGCGAGCAGGTCGACGACCTTGATGCCGGTGACGAGAATTTCAGCCTCGGTGGACTGGTCGGTGTAGCTCGGCGCTTCCTGGTGGATGGGGCGCAGGCCGTCGGACTTGATCGGACCGGCTTCGTCGATCGGCTCGCCGATGACGTTGATGATGCGGCCGAGGGTGCCCTCGCCGACCGGCACCCGGATCGGCTCGCCGGTGTCGGTGACTTCCTGGCCACGCACCAGACCTTCGGTGATGTCCATCGCGATGGTGCGGACGGTCGATTCGCCGAGATGCTGTGCGACTTCGAGCACCAGGCGGTTACCGCCGTTCTTGGTCTCGAGCGCGTTCAGAATCGCCGGAAGGTGGCCTTCGAACTGCACGTCGACCACGGCGCCCGTGACCTGGGTAACGCGACCGATCTGGTTGGCTGCTGTAGCCATGGACTGTTCTCCTTCGAAATCTGCCTTAGACCGCCTCAGCGCCGGAGATGATTTCAATCAGCTCCTTCGTGATCTGGGCCTGACGGGTCCGGTTGTAAATCAGGGTTTGCTTGCGGATCATTTCGCCCGCGTTGCGCGTCGCGCTGTCCATCGCGCTCATCTGCGCGCCATAGAACGAGGCGTTGTTTTCCAGCAGCGCGCGGAAGATCTGCACCGCAAGGTTGCGCGGCAGCAGGGTGCCGAGAATCTGGTCTTCTTCCGGCTCGTACTCATAAGACGTGGACGGAGCCGCGTTGGCGGCGGGCGCGGCCACTTCGAGCGGGATGATCTGCTGCGCGGTCGGGATCTGCGCGATCACCGACTGGAAGCGCGAATAGAACAGCGTGCAGACGTCGAACTCGCCGGCTTCGAACCGCGTCAGCACCTTCTTGGCGATGTCCTCGGCATGGACGAAGCCGATCTGCCGCACCGAACGCAGGTCGAGGTGCTCGACGATCCGGCTCTCGAACGTCCGCCGCAATTGCTCGTAGCCCTTGCGACCGACGCAGAAGAACTTGACGTCCTTGCCCTGCGCCAGCAGCGACTGCGCCCGCTCGCGCGCCAGGCGCACGATGGCGGAGTTGAAGGCACCCGACAGGCCGCGCTCGCCGGTGCAGACCAGCAGCAGATGGACCTGGTCCTTGCCGGTGCCCGCGAGCAGTGCCGGCGCGCCGGGCGAGCCGTTGGCCGCGGCGGCGATGTTGGAAATCACCGCATCCATCTTGGTGGCATAGGGCCGCGCCGCCTCGGCGGCGTTCTGCGCGCGGCGCAGCTTGGAGGCTGCGACCATCTGCATGGCCTTGGTGATCTTCTGCGTCGCCTTGGTCGAGGCGATGCGGACCCGCATGTCTTTTAGTGACGCCATTCTTCGTTCACCCCGGCGATCCGACCATGATGGTCAGATCGCAAGCCTCCGTTCGTCACGCCCGGCGGTCGAGCCGGGCGGCGCCCCATTCGTTATGCAAACGTCTTGGCGAAGCCGTCGACCGCCGCCTTCAGCTTGGCGGCACTGTCGTCGGACAGGTCGCGGCTGTCGCGGATCGCGTTGAGGATCTCGGCATGCTTGCCGCGCAGCAGCGACAGCAGGCCATCCTCGAAGGCCTTCACCTTGTTGAGCGGAAGCGCATCGAGATAGCCGTTGGTGCCTGCCCAGATCACGCAGACCTGCTCTTCCATCTTCAGCGGCGAGAACTGCGGCTGCTTCAAGAGTTCGGTCAGGCGCGAGCCGCGGTTCAGCAGGCGCTGGGTCGAGGCGTCGAGGTCGGAGCCGAACTGCGCGAACGCCGCCATTTCGCGGTACTGCGCGAGCTCGCCCTTGATCTTGCCGGCGACCTTCTTGGTGGCCTTGGTCTGCGCCGAGGAGCCGACGCGCGACACCGACAGACCGACGTTCACGGCGGGACGGATGCCCTGGAAGAACAGATCGGTCTCCAGGAAGATCTGGCCGTCGGTGATCGAAATCACGTTGGTCGGGATGTAGGCCGACACGTCGTTGGCCTGGGTTTCGATGACCGGCAGCGCCGTCAGCGAGCCCAAACCATGGTCCTTGCCGAGCTTGGCGGCGCGCTCGAGCAGGCGGGAGTGCAGATAGAACACGTCGCCCGGATAGGCTTCGCGGCCCGGCGGGCGGCGCAGCAGCAGCGACATCTGGCGGTAGGCGACGGCCTGCTTGGACAGATCGTCATAGATGATCACGGCGTGCATGCCGTTGTCGCGGAAGTATTCGCCCATCGTGCAGCCCGTGAACGGCGCGATGTACTGCATCGGCGCCGGATCGGACGCGGTCGCGGCAACGACGATCGAGTATTCCAGCGCGCCCTGCTCTTCGAGCACCTTGACGAACTGCGCAACCGTGGAGCGCTTCTGACCGACCGCGACGTAGACGCAGTACAGCTTCTGGCTCTCGTCGGGCTGGGCGTTGAGCGGCTTCTGGTTCAGGATGGTGTCGAGCGCGATCGCGGTCTTGCCGGTCTGGCGGTCACCGATGATCAGCTCGCGCTGGCCGCGGCCGATCGGGATCAGCGCGTCGATCGCCTTGAGGCCGGTGGCCATCGGCTCGTTCACCGACTTGCGCGGAATGATGCCGGGCGCCTTGACGTCGACGCGCTTGCGCTCAGTCGCCTGGATCGGGCCCTTGCCGTCGATCGGATTGCCGAGCGCGTCGACGACGCGGCCGAGCAGCCCCTTGCCGACCGGCGCGTCCACGATGGCGCGGGTGCGCTTGACGGTCTGGCCTTCCTTGATCTCGCGGTCGGCGCCGAAAATCACGATACCGACGTTGTCGGTTTCGAGGTTGAGCGCCATGCCGCGGGTGCCGTTCTCGAACTCGACCATTTCACCGGCCTGAACGTTGTCGAGACCGTAGACGCGAGCGATACCGTCACCGACCGACAGCACCTGGCCAACTTCGGTGACCTCGGCTTCCTGGCCGAAATTCTTGATCTGGTCCTTGAGGATCGCAGAAATTTCTGCGGCGCGGATGTCCATCAGCCTGCCTCTTTCATCGCGTTCTTGATCGAATTGAGTTTGGTGCGAAGCGAGCTATCCACCATGCGGCTGCCGAGTTTGACCACCAGGCCACCGATGATGGAAGGATCGACCTTCACGTTGAGCGCGACGTCCTTGCCCGTCACCGATTTCAGTGCGGCCTTCAGCGCGTCGAGATTCTTGTCATTGAGCTGCTCGGCGACGGTGACTTCGGCAGTCGCCTCGCCCTTGAACTTCGCCACCAGCGCGCGATAGGCGCGGATCACATCGGATACCGCGAACAGCCGGCGGTTGGCGGTCAGCACCTTGAGAAACTTGGCCGTGGTGCCGGCGATGCCGGCCTTGTCGAGCACCGCGCTCAGCGCCTTGAGCTGGATGTCGGCGGCGAACACCGGGCTGCGCACCAGGCGCTTGAGGTCGGCACTGTCGTTGAGGATGGCCTCGAATTTGTCGAGATCGCCCCTCACCTGGTCGACGGAATTCTCGTCGCGCGCCAACTCGAACAGGGCCGTTGCATAACGACCGGAAACTCCCGAAACGGACGGATCTTCAGCAGCCACGAGCTCGCTCTTTTTTGCTGTCAAATTCGCAAGGGAAAAACCGTCGCCACCAAAGCAGCGCCTAGCGATCCAAGCCCTTGGAATTCAAGCGGGACTTCGATTTTCGACCGGCACAGGACGTGCCGGGATCGTTAAAATCGCGGCTTTGCTAACATAGCAATCGCGCAGGTGCAACATGACGGCATCGTGAGAGCCGCCTTGTCGCATGCGCTTTTTGGCGACCGTTGCGGGCGCTCAGGGAGCGACCGAGGCGAAAAATTCGAGGCGCGGAAATTCGGCACGAAGGCCTCCATTCTCGCCGACCCGAATTTGTTCCATCGGAATCTGCATGGGCCTATGGCCGCGAATGCAAGGAACCCAGGACGGCCCGGCCGCTCCATTTGGCGAATACTTACCGAAAACTTACCGCAGCCTCGCTAATCAGTATTCGTGAGTATAGATATCGTTAAAGAGTGGTTAACGGACAAGATTTCAGAATCGCAGTTGAATAGGCTGAAGCGGTAACAAGATATTTCAACGCGAGACAATTGGGATTTACTGCCCAATTCGTGCCTCATTGCGAAATCAAACGGCCTTGGTCAACGAAGGGACGGGGGTTCCACTTGCCACGCTCGTGGCAATACTGTCTGAGGGTCTTATCAATGCTGAATATCAAGAAGGCGGCGGGCAATGTAACCCGCTCGCGTACGGCGCTCGCGTTTGTCGCCGCAACTATCCTGGTCGGGGGCAGCGTGACGGAGGCGTCCGCGAAGTCCAGGCACCATCATCATCGCCACCACCATCATCACCACGCCCGCGCCGAAGGTTCGTCCTGGCGCGACGCCAATGCATCGATCCAGCCGTCCGGCGGCCACACGTTCTCGGGGATGGCCTCCTTCTACGGCAATGAGTCGGGCAGCCGCACCGCTTCCGGCCAGCGCTTCAACCAGAACGCCATGACCGCCGCCCACCGCTCGCTGCCGTTCGGCACCAAGCTGCGCGTCACCCATGGCGGCCGCAGCGTCGTCGTCACCATCAACGATCGCGGCCCGTTCATCCGCGGCCGCGTGCTCGACCTCTCCACCGGCGCAGCCCGCGCCATCGGCCTGACCGGTCGCGGCGTCGGCCGTGTCACCGCCGAGGTCGTCTCCTAAAGCTTGAGTAAGCGTTGCGTTGCGTAACGGCTGCGAGGCCCGCCTCGCGCCAGAAAGCCTGCCGTCGCCAATGACGGCAGGCTTTTTCTTTTCGTCCTTCCGGGCGCGCGAAGCGCGCGCCCGGAAGGACGGGGCCAGACAACTACAAAAAGCTCTGCGGATCGACGTCGACCTCGAGCTTCAGATTGCCCTTGGTCTTGGGACCCGCCGCCAGCCAGTCGCGCAGATATTGCGACAAGTCGACATTGCGCAGCGACTTCACCAGCAGGCGGAAGCGGTAGCGGCCTTTGATGACGGCAAGCGGCGCCTCGGCGGGGCCGAGCACCTGGATCCGCTCGTCGAGCGGCGCCACCGCGGCGAGCTTGCGCGCAAAGCCCTCCGCCGTCGGACGGTCGCCGGCGGAGACGATCAGGCTCGCCAGCCGGCCGAACGGCGGATAGCCGGTGCGCTCGCGGATCTCGATCTCGCTGGCGTAGAACGCCTCGCGGTCGTTCGCGATCAGGGCCTTGATGACCGGATGCTCCGGCTGGTGGGTTTGCAGATAGCCGACGCCGCGGCCCTGCTCGCGCCCGGCGCGGCCAACCACCTGGTTCAGGAGCTGGAACGTGCGCTCGGCAGCGCGCGGATCGCCGTTGCTCAGGCCGAGATCGGCATCGATGACGCCGACCAGGTTAAGCCGCGGGAAATTGTGCCCCTTCGCCACCAGTTGGGTGCCGATGATGATATCGACGCGCCCCTCGGCGATCTCGTTGAGCTCGCTGCGCATGGTCTCGATCGAGGTGATGAGGTCACTCGACAGCACCATGGTACGGGCCTCGGGGAAAATGCTCGCGGCCTCCTCCTGCAATCGCTCGACGCCGGGACCGACCGCGACCAGCGATTCCTCGGCCGCGCAATGCGGGCAGATGTTCGGGCGCGGCATCGAGAAGCCGCAATGATGACAGACCAGCCGCTGGCGAAAGCGATGATCGACCAGCCAGGCGTCGCAGATCGTGCAGGCAAAGCGGTGGCCGCAGGCGCGGCACAGCGTCAGCGGCGCATAGCCGCGGCGGTTGAGGAACAACAGCGCCTGCTCGCGGCGCTCGATCGCGTGGCGAATCTGCTCGGCCAGAACCGGCGAGATGAACCGCCCGCGCGGCGGCGGCGCGCGCCGCATGTCGATCGCCTCGATATGCGGCATGTGCTGGCCGCCGAACCGCGACGGCAGTGCGACGCGCTGGTAGCGCCCCTTGCGCGCATTGACCTCGCTCTCGACCGACGGCGTCGCCGACGCCAGCACGATCGGGATCTTGGCAATATGGGCGCGGACCACCGCCATGTCGCGCGCGTGATAATGCGCGCCGTCCTCCTGCTTGTAGGCCTGGTCGTGTTCCTCATCGACGATGATCAGGCCGAGATCGGCATAGGGCAGGAACAGCGCCGAGCGGGCGCCGACCACGACCGGTACCTTGCCTTCCGAGATCGCGGCCCAGTTGCGCGCACGGGTGCGCGGCGTCAGCTCCGAGTGCCATTCCAGCGGCCGCACGCCGAAGCGCTGCGCGAAGCGGTCGAGGAACTGGCCGGTCAGCGCGATTTCCGGCATCAGGATCAGCGTCTGCTTGCCGCGGCGGATATTCTCGGCGATCGCCTCGAAATAGACCTCGGTCTTGCCGGAGCCGGTGACGCCGTCGAGCAGCGCGACGTGAAAGCTGCCGCTCGCCGCCAGCGTCCGCAGCATGTCGACCGCGCTGCGCTGCTCGCGCGAGAAATCCGGCTGCGCAAAGGCGGGATCCGGCACCGGCGGCGCGGCCGGCGGCGGCATCACCTCGACCGTCAGCGTGCCCTCGTCGACCAGGCCATCGATCACGCCGGAGCTGACGCCGGCCTCGCGCGCCGCCTCCGACTTGCCATGCAGCAGGCGGTCCGACAGCACCTCGATCACGCGCTGGCGCGCCGGCGTCAGCCGCCGCGGCGGCTCCCCGACCAGGCGCACGCCGAGCCGCATCCGCTCCGGCCCGAGGTTCTCGCCCATCCGCAGCGTCATCCGCAGCACCATGCCGCGCGCTGACAGCGTGTAGTTGGAGACCCAGTCGACCAGTTGGCGCAGTTCCGCCCGGAGCGGCGGAACATCGAGCTTCTCGCTGACGTCCTTGAGCCGGTTATGCAACCGCGGATCGGGCCGGGCATTCTCGGCCCACACCACCGCGACCACCTCGCGCGGCCCGAGCGGAACAGAGATCACGTCGCCCGGCGCAAGCGCCATGCCGCGCGGCACGCGGTAGGAATAGGTCTGGTTCAGCGCCACAGGCACCAGCACATCGACGATTCCTGACGTCGACGTCGAGGCTGGGTTGGGGCGCGTGGGATGGTCCATTGAATCAAACTTTGCGGCGGACTAGCACTGCTTCGCGGTCTTAGCGAACAGTAAACGAAGGCAGTGCGATATAATCAGGAGAATCGCAGCGCCAATAGCCCTTGAGATGGCCCGGACCGATCAGCCCATTGCACCGCTCGAACTCGACTGCGCCGATACGACGGTGACGCAGGAGATGACGCGTTGGCTGTCGCATCTGCGCGCCGAGCGGCGGCTGTCGCCGAAGACGCTCGGGGCCTATTCCCGCGACGTGCGGCAGTGCCTGGCGTTCCTCGCCGAGCATTGGGGCGCACGGGTGACGCTTGCGGCATTTTCCGCGCTCGAGGCGAGCGACGTCAGAGCCTTCATGGCGATGCGGCGCGCGGACGAGATCGGCGGGCGATCGCTGATGCGGGCGCTGGCCGGGCTGCGCTCGTTCGGACGCTTCCTGGAGCGCGAGGGCAAGGGCAAGGTCGGCGCACTCTCGGCGATCCGCGCGCCGAAGATCGCCAAGAGCCTGCCGAAGCCGATCCATGTCGAGGCGGCGAGGCGTTTCGCCGACGCCGACGAGCGCGCCGGCGAGGAGCGCGAGACCTGGATCCTGGTGCGCGACGCCGCCGTGATGGCGCTGCTCTATGGTTCGGGCCTGCGCATCTCCGAGGCGCTCGGGCTGAAGCGCCGCGACGTGCCGAAGCCGGGCGAAGGCGACGTGCTGGTCGTCACCGGCAAGGGCAACAAGACCCGCATGGTGCCGGTGCTGCAAAACGTGCTGCAACTGATCGCCGACTACGCGGCGATCTGCCCGCATCAGCTCAGCCCGACCGGGCCGATGTTCGTCGGCGCGCGTGGCGGCCCCTTGAGCCCACGCATCATCCAGCTCACCATGGAGCGGCTGCGCGGCGCGCTCGGCCTGCCCGACAGCGCGACGCCGCATGCGTTGCGGCACTCCTTCGCCACGCATCTCTTGAGCCGCGGCGGCGACCTGCGCGCGATTCAGGAATTGCTCGGCCACGCCTCGCTGTCGACCACGCAGATCTACACCGGCATCGACAGCGAGCGCCTGCTCGAGGTCTATCGCTCCGCGCACCCGCGCGGCTGAACGCCCGTATCTGCGTTTAAAATAAGGCGCCGTTCATCTTCATACGGCTGCCACAAACCCTCCGCCCCTTGCCTTGTGCGCTGCATTCGGCAATCGTGGCGCGGTCTCATCCGGAGGGGGAATCATGAGCGCACATGAAAGTATGGAGCACGCTGAGCATGCCGAGCATGCCTCGGGCGAGAACAAGAAGATCGCGCTCCTGATCGCGGTGATCGCCCTGTGCCTGGCGTTGTCCGAAACGCTCGGCAAGGGCGCCCAGACCGAATCGATCAGCAAGAATGTCGAGGCGTCCAACCTCTGGGCCTTCTTCCAGGCCAAGAGCATCCGCCGCACCGCGGTGCAGACCGCGGCCGAACAGGGCAAGCTGAACCTCGCCACCACCACCGACGAGGCGGCCAAGGCCGCGCTCCAGAAGCAGATCGACGACTGGCAGAAGACCGCGGCGCGCTACCGCTCGGAGCCGGACACCGGCGAGGGTTCGGAGCAACTCGCCGAACGTGCCAAGCACGCCGAGCACGAGCGCGACGAGGCCACCGCGAAGTATCATCACTTCGAGCTGGCGTCCGCGGCCTTCCAGATCGCCATCGTGCTGGCGTCCGCGACCATCATCACCGGGATCGCGGCGCTCGCCTGGGTGTCCGGCTTGGTGACGCTCGCCGGCATCGCGATGACGTTGCTCGGCCTGTTGCAGCCGCATTTGCTGCATCTGCATTGAGGCGAGGCTTCGCTTTACCTCCGTCACCCTGCCAGGGTCGCGGAATTTGGCTTGCTCGGCTTGCTCAGTGTCATCACCCGCGCATGCGGGTGATCCAGTATTCCAGAGGCGGTCGTGCTTGAGCCGACAGGCCGCGGCGTACTGGATCGCCCGGTCGATCCGGGCGACGACAGCGGTGGATGAGGACAAAGCTTCACATCCTGTCAGGATGACGAGAGCGACAGGGCTGCCTAAAGCACCTTGCTGGTCTGATGCACGCTTTTGCGGAAGCGGGCGATCAGGCGCAGCGTGCGCGCCGACCAGCTGTCGCCGTCGCCACGGATCATGTCGAGGACGCGCCGCTTGACCGGCTCGACCAGTGCGGTGGCCTTGGCGCGCAGCGCCACGACGAAATTATAGAGTGCCTCGAACCACGGCATCTCCAGCAATTTCGACCGGGTGACGTCGAACAGGAACGCGGTGACGCCGACACCGACGATCTTGGCGAACAGGATCAGCGACACCGCGCTGAACCAGTACTGGTTGGCCAATAGCCAGAGCCCGACCAGCTTGAGCGGAAACAGCGGGATCAGCGGCACCACGAACACGATCAGGGTCATCGCCGGCGACAGCGCATCGACCCGGTCGGCGAGCCATTGCTTGAGCGCGCGCAGCGGAATCCACGCCACCACGCGCGCCACGATCGGCTCGACATGGTCCCATAGCCAGGCCTCGATCAGGAAGATGATCGCAAGCAGGACCCAGACCGGCTGAAGCAGGCGGCGCAACATCACTGTGATCCTAAAGCGCGATGAGACCGGGTTGAATCATCGCGCTTCAGCTCCTGGTTTGAGCATGATCCTTCCGGGAAACCGCTTCGCACTCTTCCGGATCATGCTACAGCCCGGCTCGCGCCGGACGTTCGATCACATATGGATGGCGCGCTTGCCGACCGCAAGCGCGGCTTCCTTGATCGCCTCCGAACGGGTCGGATGGGCGTGGCAGGTGCGCGCCAGATCTTCCGCTGAACCACCGAATTCCATCAGAACGCAGGCTTCATGGATCATTTCGCCGGCCTCGATGCCGACGATGTGGACGCCGAGCACCCGATCGGTCTTCGCATCTGCGAGAACCTTCACAAAACCGTCAGTGGTCTGGTTGACCTTGGAGCGGCCGTTCGCGGTGAACGGGAATTTGCCGACGGTGTAGGCGACGCCCGCCTGCTTGAGGTCTTCCTCGGTCTTGCCGACCGACGACACTTCCGGTGTGGTATACACAACGCCTGGAATGACGTCGTAGTTCACGTGGCCGGCCTGGCCCGCGATGATCTCCGCGCAGGCGACGCCTTCGTCTTCCGCCTTGTGCGCCAGCATCGGACCGGCGACGACGTCACCGATCGCATAGATGCCCTTCACACTGGTCGAGAAGTGCGAATCGATCTCGACGCGACCGCGGTTGTCGAGCGCGACGCCGGCTTCCTTCAGCCCGAGGCCTTCGGTGTAGGGCACGCGGCCGATACACACGAGCACCACGTCGGCTTCGATGGTTTCAGCAGCGCCGCCGGCGGCCGGCTCGACCTTGGCCTGCAACGTCTTGCCGGACGTGTCGACCGAGGTGACCTTGGCGCCGAGCTTGAAGGCAAAACCCTGCTTCTCCAGGATGCGCTGGAATTGCTTGGCCACCTCGCCGTCCATGCCGGGCAGGATGCGGTCGAGGAATTCGACGACGGTGACCTTGGCACCGAGGCGATGCCAGACCGAGCCGAGCTCGAGCCCGATCACGCCGGCGCCGACGATCAGCAGGCTGCCCGGCACCTTGTCCAGCGACAGCGCGCCGGTCGACGACACGATGCGCTTCTCGTCGATCTCGATGCCCTTCAGGCGCGCGATGTCCGAGCCGGTGGCGATTACGATGTTCTTGGTCTCGACGGTCTCGGTCTTGCCGTCGCCGGTGACCTCGACCTTGCCGGCGCCAAGGATCTTGCCGGTGCCCTTGAGCACGTCGATCTTGTTCTTCTTCATCAGGAACTCGACGCCCTTGACGTTGCCGTCGATGCCTTGCTGCTTGAAGTTCATCATCGCCGGCAGATCGAGCTTCGGCGCCGAGACGCTGACGCCCATCTTGGCGAAGGAGTGTCCGGCTTCCTCGAACATCTCGGAAGCGTGCAGCAGCGCCTTCGACGGCATGCAGCCGACGTTGAGGCAGGTGCCGCCCAGCGTCGCGTTCTTCTCGACCACGGCGACCTTCATGCCGAGTTGCGCCGCGCGGATCGCGCAGACGTAACCGCCGGGTCCGGTACCGATGACGACAAGATCGTAAGAAGCCATGATTGAGGTCCTGTAGCTAGAAACTGGAACAGCGGTTAGCGACCGCCCGACACGTCGAGGATCGCGCTGGTGACGTAGGAGGCCTCGTCCGAGATCAGCCAGACGATGGCGTTGGCGATTTCATCCGCGGTGCCGACGCGCTTCATCGGCACCATATGGGCCAGCCGATGCGCGCGATCGGGCTCGCCGCCCGCGGCGTGAATATCAGTGTCGATCAGGCCGGGGCGAATGCCGGCGACGCGGATGCCTTCATTGGCGACTTCGTAGCCGAGGCCGACGGTGAAGGAATCGATCGCCCCCTTGGAGGCTGCATAGTCGACATAGGTGTTGGGCGCGCCGAGCTTGGCCGCGACCGAGGACAAATTGACGATGACGCCGCCCTTGCCGCCGTGTTTGGTCGACATGCGCTTCACCGCCTCGCGCGCGCACAGGATGCTGCCGGTGACATTGACCGCCATCATCTGCTGGATGCGCTCCGCCGACATCTCGTCGACGCGGACGCCGCTCTTGCCGACGATGCCGGCATTGTTGACCAGCGCGCCGAGCGTGCCGAAGCCATCGGCGGCCTTGAACAGCGCGAGGATGTCCGCCTCGCTGCCGACGTCGCATTTCACCGCGATCGCCTTGCCGTTCTTGGCCTCGATCGAGGAAACGACTTCATCCGCCGCGGCCTGGTTGGTGGCGTAGCCGACGACGACACGATAGCCGCGTGCCGCAGCAGCCAATGCAGTGGCGCGGCCGATGCCGCGGCTGCCGCCGGTGATGACAACGACCTTGTCCGTCACATCGATCCCCAAACGTGAGTGCCCAATGGATCGCGGCGCCCGAACCGATCGGGCGCCGCACGCGAGACGATCTTAGAGATCCAGCACCAGGCGGGCCGGATCCTCCAGGCTTTCCTTGACGCGGACCAGGAAGGTGACCGCTTCCTTGCCGTCGATCACGCGGTGATCGTAGGACAGCGCCAGATACATCATCGGGCGCACCTCGATCTTGCCGCCGACCACCATCGGCCGCTCCTGGATCTTGTGCATGCCGAGGATGCCGGACTGCGGCGCGTTGAGGATCGGCGTCGACATCAACGAGCCGTAGATGCCGCCATTGGTGATGGTGAAGGTGCCGCCTTGCATCTCGTCGATCTTGAGCTGACCGTCGCGGGCGCGGCGACCGAAGTCGGCGATTCCCTTCTCGATCTCGGCGATCGACTTGTGGTCGCAGTCGCGGACGACAGGAACCACCAGGCCGCGATCGGTGCCGACCGCGACGCCGATGTGATAGTAGTTCTTGTAGATCAGGTCGGAGCCGTCGATCTCGGCGTTGACAGCCGGAATGTCCTTCAGCCCCTGCACCACCGCCTTGGTGAAGAAGCCCATGAAGCCGAGCTTCGAGCCGTGCTTCTTCTCGAACGTATCCTTGTAGAGCGCGCGCAGCTTCATCACCTCGGTCATGTCGACCTCGTTGAAGGTGGTCAGCATCGCGGCGGTGTTCTGCACGTCCTTGAGGCGGCGCGCGATGGTCTGGCGCAGCCGGGTCATCTTCACCCGCTCCTCGCGCGCGGCGTCATCGGCCGGCGACGGCGCACGGACCTGCACGGCGGCGGCCGGCTGGTTGACCGGGGTCGGCGCCGAGGCGGCCTTCTCGATCGCGGCCAGCATGTCGCCCTTGGTGACGCGGCCGTCCTTGCCGGAGCCCGGAACGGTGGAGGCATCGACGCCGCTCTCGGCGGACAGCTTGCGCACCGACGGGGCGAGCGGCGCATCCGCCGGGGGCGCCTTCGGCGCAGCGGCGGCCGGAGCCGGGGCCGCGGCGGGCGCAGGCGCGGCGGCCTTGGCCGGAGCAGCGGCAGCAGCGGGCTTGGCCGCGACGGCGCCGTCATTGATCTGGCCGAGCAGCGCGCCGACGGCAACGGTCTCGCCGTCCTTGGCGATGATCTCGCCGAGGGTGCCGGCGACCGGCGCGGGCACCTCGATGGTGACCTTGTCGGTCTCCAGTTCCACCAACGGCTCGTCCACCGCTACCGCTTCACCGGCCTTCTTGAACCAGCGGCCGATGGTGGCCTCGGTCACGGATTCGCCGAGCGTTGGAACGCGAATTTCAGTCATGGTCTTTTCCTCGATAGCCTTGCGGTCGCAAAATGTGCGGTCGTAGAACTTGGCTGCCACCATCCGCCAAAGCGAACGATCCGGTACTCCGTGACGACAGCCATTCTGCTGGATGACGCGGGATACCGGATGCCCCGCTCCGGTGCGCAATTGCGCACAAGGCGGGGCATGGTGTTGGTGAAGATCGTTAGTTCAGTGCGTCATCGAGCAGCGCCTTGAGCTGCGCGAGATGTTTCGACATCAAACCGGTGGCGGTCGCTGCCGAAGCCGGCCGGCCGGCATAGCGCGGACGCTTGTTGGCAGCGTTGATCTGGTTCAGCACCCATTCGAGATAGGGCTCGATGAAGTGCCAGGAACCCATGTTGCGCGGCTCTTCCTGGCACCAGACCACCTCGGCCCCCTTGAAGCGGCCGAGCTCCTGCACCAGCGCCTTCAGCGGCACCGGATAGAGCTGCTCGATGCGCAGCAGGTAGATGTCGTCGACGCCGCGCTTCTCGCGCTCCTCGTACAGGTCGTAATAGACCTTGCCGGAGCACAGCACGACGCGACGGATCTTGTCGTCCGGCACCAGCTTGATCTTCTCGTCCGGCAGCATCTGCGCGTCATCGTACAGGATGCGGTGGAAGGTGGCGTTCTTGCCGAGCTCGTCGAGCCGCGACACCGCGCGCTTGTGACGCAACAGCGACTTCGGCGTCATCAGGATCAGCGGCTTGCGGATTTCGCGATGCAGCTGACGCCGCAGCACATGGAAGTAGTTCGCCGGCGTGGTCGGATTGACCACCTGCATGTTGTCCTCGGCGCACATCTGCAAATAGCGCTCGAGGCGCGCGGAGGAGTGCTCGGGTCCTTGCCCTTCGTAGCCGTGCGGCAGCAGGCAGACCAGGCCGGACATGCGCAGCCATTTGCGTTCGCCCGAGGAGATGAACTGGTCGAACACCACCTGGGCGCCGTTGGCGAAGTCGCCGAACTGCGCTTCCCAGAGCGCCAGCGCATTCGGCTCGGCCAGCGAATAGCCGTATTCGAAGCCGAGCACCGCCTCTTCCGACAGCAGCGAGTTGATGACCTCGTAATGGCCGGTGTCGTTGCCGCCGAGATGGTTGAACGGGGTGTAGCGGCTCTCGTCCTCCTGATCGATCAGGACCGAGTGGCGCTGCGAGAACGTGCCGCGTTCGGAATCCTGCCCGGACAGGCGCACGTGATGGCCTTCCTGCAACAGCGTGCAGAACGCCAGCGCCTCGCCGGTCGCCCAGTCGATGCCGACGCCGCTGTCGATCGCCTTGGCGCGGTTGTCGAGGAAGCGCTGGATGGTGCGATGGACATGGAAGCCGTCCGGCACCTTGGTGATCTTGCGGCCGATCTCCTTGAGCACGGCGACGTCGACGCCGGTGACGCCGCGGCGGGCGTCCTCTTCCTGGTCGGCGATCTTGAAGCCGGCCCATTTGCCGTCGAGCCAGTCCGCCTTGTTCGGCTTGTAGCCGGCGCCAGCCTCGAACTCGGCATCGAGCCGCGCGCGCCAGTCGGCCTTGGCCTTCTCGACCTCGCCCTCGGTCATCACGCCGTCGGCGACCAGCCGCTTGGCGTAGATTTCCAGCGTGGTCGGGTGCGATGCGATCTTCTTGTACATCACCGGCTGGGTGAACGCCGGCTCGTCGCCCTCATTGTGGCCGTGGCGACGGTAGCAGAACATGTCGATCACGACCGGCTTGTGGAATTTCTGCCGGAACTCGATCGCAACCTTGGCCGCGAACACCACGGCTTCCGGATCGTCGCCATTGACGTGGAAGATCGGCGCATCGATCATCTTCGCCACGTCGGACGGATACGGCGACGAACGCGAGTAGCGCGGATAGGTGGTGAAGCCGATCTGGTTGTTGACGATGAAATGCAGCGAGCCGCCGGTGCGATAGCCCTTCAGGTCGGACAGGCTGAAGCACTCCGCCACCACGCCCTGACCCGCGAACGCCGCATCGCCATGCATCAGGAGCGGCAGCACCGAGATGCGCATGTCAGGCGGATCACCGTGCTGATCCTGCTTGGCGCGCACCTTGCCGAGCACGACGGGATCGACGATCTCGAGATGCGACGGGTTTGCGGTCAGCGACAGATGGATGCTGTTGCCGTCGAACTCGCGGTCCGATGAGGCGCCGAGGTGATACTTGACGTCGCCGGAGCCTTCGACCGAGTCGGGGTTGGCCGAACCGCCCTTGAACTCGTGGAACAGCGCGCGGTGCGGCTTGCCCATCACCTGGGTCAGCACGTTGAGGCGGCCACGATGCGGCATGCCGACGATGATCTCCTTCACGCCGAGATTGCCGCCGCGCTTGATGATCTGTTCCAGCGCCGGAATCAGCGATTCACCGCCGTCGAGGCCGAAGCGCTTGGTGCCGGTGAACTTGGTGTCGCAGAACTTCTCGAAGCCGTCGGCTTCGATCAGCTTCCTGAGGATCGCGCGGCGACCCTCGGGCGTGAAGCTGATCTCCTTGTCCGGCCCCTCGATGCGCTCCTGGATCCACGCCTTCTGCGCGGCGTTGGAGATGTGCATGAACTCGACGCCGAGCGTCTGGCAGTAGGTGCGCTCGCAGATCTGGACGATCTCGCGCAGCGTGCCGTATTCGAGGCCGAGCACGTGGTCGAGGAAGATCTTGCGGTCGAAGTCGGCCTCAGTGAAGCCATAGGAGCGCGGATCGAGCTCCTCGCGGTCGCGCGGCGCCTCGATGCCGAGCGGATCGAGCTTGGCGTGGAAATGGCCGCGCATGCGATAGGCGCGGATCAGCATCAGCGCGCGAACCGAATCGCGGGTGGCCTGATGCACATCGGCGTCGGAGAGCGCGGCACCCTTGGCCTGCGCCTTGGCCGCGAGCTTGCTGCCGACCGCCTTCTCGACCTGGGCCCAGTTGCCGTCCAGCGCCGAGGTCAGCTCGTCGCGCGGCGTCAGCGGCCAGTTGTCACGTCCCCAGGAGGCGCCCTCGGCGTTCTTCTGGACGTCGGCCGGGGCGTCCTTCAGGCTCTTGAAGAAATCCTGCCATTCCGCGTCGACCGACGACGGGTCCTGCTCGTAGCGGGCGTACAGGTCGTCGATATAGGCGGCGTTGGTGCCCTGCAGGAATGAGGAGAGAGCAAAAGCAGCGTTCGCGTCTTGGCGAGACATGGGGCAGTCCTGGTGATTTTTTCGGTTCGCGCGTAGGAGACGGCGCAAGTGCCGGTCTGGGAAGAGCGCCGGCTGGATGGATATCCTTTACCCTATCTAGGACGGATATTCCTGCCTAAAAGAACTATGAAATGAATTTGAATTCAAAATTTAATGATCGGCGCGTTGAGCACTGACATCGGCCGACAAAAGCGGTTCCCGAAACGGGAACCGCCGGAAAACAACCCAAATACGCCGCAAGCTCCGTTCGGAGGCGGTTACTTCAGCATCTCGGCCAGCGTATGCCCGAGCCGTGCCGGCGACGGCGACACCTTGATCCCGGCGGACTCCATCGCCGCGGTCTTGGAACCGGCGTCGCCCTTGCCGCCTGCGATGATCGCACCGGCATGGCCCATGCGACGGCCGGGAGGTGCGGTGACACCGGCGATGAAGCCAACCATCGGCTTCTTGCGGCCGCGCTTGGCCTCGTCCTTGAGGAACTGGGCGGCGTCTTCCTCGGCGGAACCGCCGATCTCGCCGATCATGACGATCGACTTGGTGTTCTCGTCGGCCAGGAACATCTCCAGCACGTCGATGAATTCGGTGCCCTTGACCGGGTCGCCGCCGATGCCGACCGCGGTGGTCTGGCCGAGGCCCTCCTGGGTGGTCTGGAACACCGCCTCATAGGTCAGGGTGCCGGAGCGCGAGACGATGCCGACCGAGCCGGGCTTGAAGATGTTGGCCGGCATGATGCCGATCTTGCACTCGCCGGCGGTCATCACGCCCGGGCAGTTCGGCCCGATCAGCCGCGACTTCGAACCCGACAGCGAACGCTTGACGCGCACCATGTCGAGCACCGGAATGCCTTCGGTGATGCAGACGATCAGCGGTATCTCGGCATCGATCGCCTCGCAGATCGCATCCGCTGCGCCCGGCGGCGGCACATAGACCACGCTGGCATCGGCGCCGGTCTTCTGCCGCGCCTCGGCGACGGTGTCGAACACCGGCAGATTGAGATGGGTCGAGCCGCCTTTGCCCGGCGCCACGCCGCCGACCATCTTGGTGCCGTAAGCGATCGCCGCTTCCGAATGGAAGGTGCCGTTCTTGCCGGTGAAGCCCTGGCAGATGACCTTGGTGTTCTTGTCGATCAGAATGGACATGGGATGCTTTCGCGAATGGTTTCAGTGAACACGCCGGTACACGCCGGTGAGCACATCGGCCCAGCCTTCCGCGTCAGGCGAGAATTGGATCTTCATGCTGTAGGTGTTGTCGTCGACGACCTCGTAGACGTGACGGGCATTGCCGCGCAGCGAGCCGCGCACCAGGACCAGCGACTTGCCCGCCCAGCCACCGGAGGCCGGCGACGGCGGGTAGTAGCCGAGCGAATCGTGCCAGAACAGTTTGTAGGCCCGGTCGTCGCGGTCGTAGGTGAAGACGCCGTGGGTGGCGAAGCTTTCCTTGCCGTCGCGGGTCTGCACGCTGTCCTGGATCAGGTAGAAGCCGTTGAGCGCGATGCGCGCAACGACGTGCGAGGTCGCCGCACCGCCGGCGGTCCAGCGCGACGGATAGACCATCTCTTCGCCGTTCCACTCGCCGGCGAAAACCGCGAGCTTGCGGTGTTCTTCCAGCGGTGTCGGAGCGTCGAGATGATCGGCCATCGTTAGCCTCCCTTGACGGCTTTCACGATCTTCTGCGCGGCGTCGTCGAGATTGTCGGCGGGAACGACGTTGAGGCCGCTCTCGCGGATGATCTTCTTGCCCTGCTCGACATTGGTGCCTTCGAGGCGCACCACCAGCGGCACCTTGAGGCCGACCTGCTTCACCGCCGCGACCACACCCTCGGCGATCACGTCGCACTTCATGATGCCGCCGAAGATGTTGACCAGGATGCCCTTCACGTTCGGATCGGCGGTGATGATCTTGAACGCGGCCGCGACCTTCTCCACGCTGGCCCCGCCGCCGACGTCGAGGAAGTTGGCCGGCGCCATGCCGTAGAGCTTGATGATGTCCATCGTCGCCATGGCAAGGCCGGCGCCGTTGACCATGCAGCCGATATTGCCGTCAAGCGTGACGTAGTTGAGATCATATTTCGACGCCTCGATCTCCTTGGCGTCTTCCTCGGTCTCGTCGCGCAGCGCGACCACGTCCGGATGACGGTAGAGCGCGTTGCTGTCGAACGAGACCTTGGCGTCGAGCACGCGGAGCTGGCCCTGCTTGGTGACGACGAGCGGGTTGATCTCGAGCATCGCCATGTCCTTGGCGGCGAACGCCGCGTAGAGCTGGGCGGTCAGCTTCTCGGCCTGCTTGGCGAGATCGCCTTTCAGCTTCAGCGCCTCGGCGACGGTGCGGCCGTGATGCGGCATGATGCCGGTGGCTGGATCGACCGAGAAGGAGACGATCTTCTCGGGGGTCGAATGCGCCACGTCCTCGATGTTGACGCCGCCTTCGGTCGACACCACGAAGGAAATCTCCGAGGTCTCGCGATTGACCAGGATCGAGAGATAGAACTCCTTGTCGATGTCGGAGCCTTCCTCGATGTAGAGGCGGTTGACCTGCTTGCCGTGCGGGCCGGTCTGCACCGTGACCAGCGTCGCGCCGAGCATTTGCTTGGCGAACTCGTCGACTTCGGCGACCGACTTGGCGATCCGGACACCGCCCTTGTCGCCGGCGGAGGCTTCCTTGAACTTGCCCTTGCCGCGGCCGCCGGCATGGATCTGGCTCTTCACCACCCAGATCGGGCCGGGCAGCTGCTTGGCCGCCGCGTCGGCGTCTTCAGCCTTCAACACCGCGACGCCGCGCGAGATCGGCACGCCGAATTCATGCAGCAGCGCCTTGGCCTGGTATTCATGGATATTCATGGAAAGTCGCTCCCAAACCCTCGTGCGGCGAACTTCACGTCAGCCTTGAAGACTGGCATACCATATACCAAAGCTCGCGCAACTACAAAATCCGTCGGAATTTCATCATCTTGCACCCGACAGGCGATCGAAACCGCCTATCGGGTGATTGCCGAATGAGATTACTTGCCGAGCAGATCGGGCGCGATCTTCTTGCAGGCGTCGACCAGACCCTGCACCGCGCCGACCGACTTGTCGAAGGCTTCGCGGTCCTTGCCGGCCAGCTCGATCTCGACGACGCGCTCGACACCCTTGGAGCCGATCACGGTGGGCACGCCGACATACATGTCCTTCACGCCATATTCGCCGTTGAGATAGGCGGCGCAGGGCAGCACGCGCTTCTTGTCCTTCAGGTAGCTCTCGGCCATCGCGATCGCGGAGGCGGCCGGCGCATAGAAGGCCGAGCCGGTCTTCAGCAGGTTGACGATCTCGGCACCACCATTGCGGGTGCGGTCGACGATCTCGTCGATGCGCGCCTGCGAGGTCCAGCCCATCTTGACCAGGTCGGGCAGCGGGATGCCGGCAACAGTCGAGTAGCGCGTCAGCGGCACCATGGTGTCGCCGTGGCCGCCGAGCACGAAGGCGGTGACGTCCTCGACCGAGACGTTGAATTCGTCGGCCAGGAAGTAGCGGAAGCGCGCCGAGTCGAGCACGCCGGCCATGCCGACCACCTTCTTGTGCGGCAGGCCCGAAGCCTTCTGCAGCGCCCAGACCATCGCATCCAGCGGGTTGGTGATGCAGATGACGAAGGCGTCGGGGGCGTACTTCTTGATGCCGGCGCCGACCTGCTCCATGACCTTGAGGTTGATCGACAAGAGATCGTCGCGGCTCATGCCGGGCTTGCGCGGCACGCCCGCGGTGACGATGCAGACCTTGGCGCCGTCGAGCGCTTCATAGGAATTGGCGCCGACCAGGTTGGAGTCGAAGCCGTCGACCGGCGACGACTGCGCGATGTCGAGCGCTTTGCCCTGCGGCACGCCCTCGGCGATATCGAACAGCACGACGTCTCCGAGTTCCTTGAGGCCAACGAGGTGCGCCAGCGTTCCGCCGATCTGTCCGGAGCCAATCAGTGCAATCTTGTCGCGTGCCATGGGAAATCAGTCCTTTGAACTTGGTGCAGGAGGGAGGGAAGTCGGTTGCAAGGGTGGTTATCCCTTTCGAATGATCCATTCAAGTCGCCGCCCCGGCGGATTGCCGGGCCTGCCTTGAATTCGATCAGGCATGCCAGCAGCGTCCGCCGTCGGGACACGAAAAATTGCTCCGAACCGGGCCGCGCGCAAGACTGAATTCGAGGCTGAATCCAAGGCTGACGTCAATCCGCGCTCAGGTCTCGACCAGGCCGGTCGTCGCGCCGCTTGCGGAGGAATCCTTGCGGCCGTGCGGCAGCGCCAGATAGGATTCCGAGCTCATTTCGATCAGGCGCGAGGACGTGCGCTTGAACTCCATCGCCTCGATGCCGTCCTCCGCAAGGTACAGCGACACCGGATCGGCCGCGGCCGAGGCCATCAGCTTCACGGCGTTGTCATAGAGCGTGTCGATCAGCGAGATGAAACGCTTGGCAGCGTTGCGCTCGGCGTAGTCCATCACCGGAATGTGGTCGACCAGGATCGTGTGATAGTCGTGCGCGAGCCTCAGGTAATCCGACGCGGCAAGCGGCTTCTCGCAGAGCTCGGCAAAGCTGAAGCGCGCGACGCCGTGCGAGCAGCACGGCACGTGCAGCACGCGCCCCTTGATCGCGATGTCGCGCGATTTACAGAGCGCGTTGCCGGTCATCTTGCGCCAGGCCGCATCGAGCTCGGCATCGGCGGCTGCATCCGCCGGCACCAGCCACATCTTGACGCCGAACAACTTCTCCAGCCGGAAATCGGTGCGCGCATCGAGCCGCAACACATCCATATGGTCGGAGATCTGCGCGATGAACGGCAGGAACAGCGCGCGATTGAGGCCTCCCTTGTAGAGATCCTCTGGCGCGACGTTGGAGGTCGCGACCACGACGGTGCCGAGATCGAACAGTTTTGCGAACAGCCGCCCGAGGATCATCGCATCCGCGATGTCGGTGACGTGGAATTCGTCGAAACAGAGCAGCCACGCTTCGTCGAAGATCGCCTGCGCGGTGAGCGCGATCACGTCGCCGTCGGCGATCTCGCCACGCGCGATCTGCTGGCGGTAGCCATAGATGCGCTCATGCGCCTCGGCCATGAATTCATGGAAATGCGCGCGGCGCTTGTGCTCGACCGGGCTCTGCTGGAAGAACAGGTCCATCAGCATGGTCTTGCCGCGACCGACCTCGCCATGGACATAGAGCCCGCGCGGCGGCTTGTCGTCCTTGTCGCCGCCGAACAGCCGCCCGAGCAGGCTCTGCTTGCGCTGCGGCTTGTAGCTCGCGAGCCGCTCGTCCAGCGCGCCGAACGCATCGGCGGCGACGGCCTGCGCGGGATCGGCCTCGATCGCGCCGGAGGCGACCAGGGCCTTATAGTGTTCGAGGAACGAATTGGGTGAGGTGGACAGCATGAGCCCACCTTACGGCCCTAGTGCGCGGCAAATTGCAAGCCGTGAATTGTGCCAATGGGTATGCAAGCGAATGGGGTATGCAACCAAAAGCCCTTGCATACCCGGCCGGCGGCACGGGCCTCACCAAGCGTCAGGAAACGCGATCCCGGGACAGCTTACGCGCAGAACTCGTAAGCATCCTCGACCACGTAGGGGCCGCCACCGGTCGACGCGCGCGACGAGAACAGCACGAAGCGGTCCGCCAGGAACGTGCGGCTCGGGAAGTAGCCGCGCACGGACAGATAATCCGCGACGTCCTGGCTCGACGCGTCATGCAAACGCGCGAGCGTGACATGGGGCGTGAATTTCCTGCCCTCGGGATCGAGCCCCATCCGCTGCATCATCCGCTCGAGCTCCGCTTGCAGTTCGATCAGCGGCCGGCTCGGCTCGACGGCGGCAACCACCGCGCGCGGCTTGCGTCCGCCGAAGCTCGACAGGCCCTGCAACTTGACCTCGAACGGTTTGCGGTTCACCCGAAACAACATCGTCGCGATCTCGTTGGCCCAGAGGCCATCGATGTCGCCGATGAAGCGCAGAGTGACGTGATAATTTTCGGGATCGATCCAGCGTGCGCCAGGAAGGCCACCACGCAAATTGGAGAGGGATTGGCCGATATCGGCCGGAATTTCCAGACCAGTGAACAGACGCGGCATCGCTATAATCCTCGATGCTTGGCGCGGGTTTTGGGAGCCCGCACCCTGTAACAAGCCCGGCGACGAATCACCGATGACTATTTGTACCCGAGTTATGTGACTCTGCGAAGCACGAGGCGTTAACAGCTCGTAAACCTACGGACATGACACGGCTCGCTGCCTGCGTTTCAACTGCGTTGCCCTGATAATGCGCCGAGAAATGCCTCCACCGTGGGCAGGATGTTCGTCACGACGATGTCCACACCTTCCGCCGTCGGATGCATGCCGTCGGCCTGGTTGAGCTTGGCATTGGCAGCGACGCCATCGAGGAAGAATGGATAGAGCGGCACGCCGAGCGATTTCGATAAATCCGGATAGATCGCGTTGAACTTCGCTGCATAGTCACTGCCATAATTCGGCGGCGCGAGCATGCCGCACAAGAGCACGGCGATCTTGCGCGCCTGCAACTTTGTGATGATGTCGGACAGCGCGGCGCGCGTCACCGCGGGATCGATGCCGCGCAGCGCATCATTGGCGCCGAGCTCGACGATGACAGCATCGGTTCCGTCGGGCACCGACCAGTCGAGCCGCTCGCGCCCACCCGAGGCGGTATCGCCGGACACCCCGGCATTGCTCATCTCGACCTTTATCCCCTTGGCTTCCAAGGCTTTTTGCAGCCGGACCGGGAATGCCGCCGGGCCCGGAAGACCGTACCCGGCGCTCAGGGAATCGCCCAGCACCACCATCTTGATCGGCTTCGCCGGAGCTTTCCCCTGGCTTGGGGTCTGCGCGCTTGCGGCCGTCATCAAGCCCATAAGCAACACGAGTATGTGCACGAAGATTCGCAACCGGGCCTCGACCGCGCCAGCGGAAGTGCCATATGACCGAACCATGGACAGTCTCATCGAATCCTCTTCACTGACCGACGTCGAGCCGGACACCATTGCCGTCAGGAACGTCAATCTCTCCCTCGGCACCGGCGCGGCACGGGTTCATATCCTCAAAGATATCAGCCTTCGTGTGGCAGCGGGCGAGGCCATCGGCCTGATCGGCCCGTCGGGCTCGGGCAAGTCGACCTTGCTGATGGTGATGGCGGGCCTTGAACGTCCTGACAGCGGAGAAGTGGTCGTCGACGGCACCTCGTTCAATGCCCTCGATGAAGATGCACTGGCGCGCTTCCGTGGCCGCCAGGTCGGCATCGTCTTCCAATCGTTCCATCTGATCCCGACCATGACGGCGCTGGAGAATGTCGCCGTGCCGCTCGAGCTCGCCGGCAATCCCGATGCCGCTGCGCGCGCCGCGCAGGAGCTGCGATCGGTCGGTCTCGGCGAACGCCTGCATCATTATCCGACGCAACTGTCCGGCGGCGAGCAGCAGCGCGTCGCGATCGCACGCGCGCTGGCGCCCGATCCCGCGATCCTGGTCGCCGACGAGCCGACCGGCAATCTCGACGAGTCGACCGGCAAGCAGATCGTCGATCTGCTGTTCACCAAGCACGCCGAGCGCGGCATGACTTTGGTCCTGGTGACGCACGATCTGGCGCTCGCGCAACGCTGCGATCGCGTGGTGCGGCTGCGCTCCGGCCGCATCGACGGACAATCCGCCACATGAGTATTGCCGCCACATGAGCATTGCGTCCGAAGTCGCGGTGCAGAGCCGCGCGTCGTCGCTCGCCTTCCGTTATGCGTTGCGCGAGTTGCGCGGCGGCCTGCGCGGCTTCTACGTCTTCATCGCCTGCATCGCGCTCGGCGTGATGGCGATCGCCGGCGTCGGCTCGGTCGCCGCGAGCCTCGGCGACGGCCTGTCGCGCGAGGGCCGCACGCTGCTCGGCGGCGACGTCGCGTTCTCGCTGATCTCGCGCGAGGCCAAGCCCGACGAGGTCGCGTATCTGCGCACCCGCGGCGAGGTGTCGGTCGCGGCCACGCTGCGCGCGATGGCACGCAGCGCAGACGGCAAGCTGGCGCTGGTCGAGCTCAAGGCGGTCGACGGCAAATATCCGATGCTCGGCGAATTGACGCTCGAGCCCAACATGCCGGTCGCCGAGCTGCTCGCTGAACGCGACGGCGTTTTTGGCGCGGCGGCCGACTCGACCTTGCTGGCGCGGCTCGACCTGAAGCTCGGCGACCGCGTCACCGTCGGCAGCGCGACCTACCAGATCCGCAGCGTGGTGGCGGCAGAGCCCGACAAGCTCGCCGGCGGTGTCGGCCTCGGGCCGCGCTTCCTGATCAGCGAAGCCAGCCTGCGCGCCACCGACCTGTTGCAGCCGGGCAGCCTGGTACGCTGGATCTACCGGGTGAAATTGCCCGACGGCGCCAACGACGATCGCGCCACCACCGCGCTGATCGACGGTGCGCGCGCCGCGGCACCGGAAGCCGGCTGGGAGGTGCGCAGCCGCAACAATGCCTCGCCGCAGCTCGAGCGCACCATCAACCGCTTCACCCAATTCCTGACCCTGGTTGGTCTTGCCGCGCTGCTGGTCGGCGGCGTCGGTGTCGCCAATGCGGTGAAGAGCCATATCGACCGCCGCCGCGACGTCATCGCCTCGTTCAAGGCGCTCGGAGCCACCGGCCGCGACGTGTTCACGATCTACTGTACGCAGGTGGTGGTGCTGGCCGGGATCGGCTCGATCATCGGCCTCGTGCTCGGCGCCGCGCTGCCCTTCGTCATCGTCGGCCTGTTCGGCAAGCTGCTGCCGCTGCCGGTGGTGCCTGCGCTGCATCCCGACGAGCTGGCGCTCTCCTTCCTCTACGGCCAGCTCACCGCGCTGGCGTTCGGGCTGTGGCCGCTCGGCCGGGTCCATGACGTGCCGGTGGCGGCGCTGTTCCGCGAGACCGTCGCCAGCGAATGGCATCGCCCGCGCTGGAGCTATCTGGCGCTGATGGCCGTGGTGGTCGCGCTCTTGATCGGCGTCGCGATCGGGCTCGCCTATGACAAGCGGGTCGCCAGCGTCTTCGTCGCCGCCTCGATCGCGGTGTTCCTGCTGCTGCGCGGGATCGCCGAAATCCTGATGGCGGTGGCGCGCCGGCTGCCGCGCAGTCGCATCACCATGCTGCGGCTTGCCATCGCCAACATCCACCGGCCGGGCGCGCTGACGCCATCGGTCGTGCTGTCGCTCGGGCTCGGGCTCGCGGTGCTCGTCACCATCACCCAGATCGACGGCAATCTGCGCCGGCAATTTCTCGCCGCGCTGCCCGAACGGGCACCGTCGTTCTTCTTCATCGACATCCCCTCCACCGAGGCCGACCGCTTCGGCAGCTTCCTCAAGCAGATCTCACCGGACTCGACCGTCGAGGACGTAGCGATGCTGCGCGGGCGCATCGTCGCCGCGCGCGGCGTCAAGGCCGACCAGCTCAAGCCGTCGGTCGATTCCGAATGGGTGCTGCAAAGCGACCGCGGCCTGACCTACACCGGCGAGATCCCCAAGGGGTCGAAGATCGTCGAGGGCGAATGGTGGGGACCGGATTACAGCGGACCTCCGCTGGTCTCGATGGAGAAGAAGATCGCCGACGGCCTGTCCTTGAAGATCGGCGACGAGATCGTGGTCAACGTGCTCGGCCGCGACGTGCCGGCGAAGATCGCCAATCTGCGCACCATCGACTGGCAGGGCCTCGGCATCAATTTCGTGCTGGTGTTCTCGCCGAACGCCTTCAAGGGCGCCCCGCACAGCCACGTCGCCACCCTGACCGAACCGCACGCGAGCTCGACCCAAGCGGGCTCCAATGACGACGCCCGCATCATCAAGCAGGTCGCCGACGCGTTCCCGATGGTGACCAGCGTCCGGGTCCGCGAGGCGCTGGAGACCGTCGGCAGCGTCGTCAGCAACCTGGTGCTGGCGATCCGCGGCGCCAGCGCCGTGACCCTGATCTCGGCGATCCTGGTGCTGGGCGGCGCGCTCGCCGCCGGCCACCGCCACCGCGTCTATGACGCCGTGATCCTCAAGACGCTCGGCGCCACCCGGGTGCGGCTGCTCGGCGCCTACGCGCTGGAGTATCTGATGATCGGTTTTGCAACCGCGCTGTTCGGGGTGATCGCCGGCTCGATCGCGGCCTGGCTGATCGTGACGCGGCTGATGACGTTGAGTTTCATCTGGCAAGCCGGCAGCGCCACCCTGGTCGTGGTCGCCGCGCTGATCGTCACGGTCGGATTGGGGCTCGCCGGCACGCTGCTCGCGCTGAACCAGAAGCCGGCCTCGGTGTTGCGGAATTTGTGACAATTTGTAGCGGCGAAAGCGCCGTTTTGCCTAATAATGCTAGGCCAGAGCGACATTCAGCCGCGCGTGGAAGGTTGCGTGCGATGTGTTAATTTCCCACATACCAGTCAGGTCAGATAGTCGGTTTGAATGACACGGAATTAATGCTCCGCAAACCGGACCATCTGAGTTAGATTTACCACCGGCGCCGCAAATCCCTTGCGCTCCACCGGGACCAACCACGGGAATTCGACCATGTCGGACCTAGACCGCAACTACGCTTCTCCTTTCGGCCGGGCCGCCGGGCGCATTGACGCTGCGGCCGTCGACGCCGGTCTGCGCGCCTACATGCTGCGCATCTACAACTACATGAGCATCGGCCTGGCCATCACCGGCCTTGCCGCGCTCGGTGTCTACATGGGCGCGGTGACGACCGACCAGTCGGCCGCCGTCGCCAAGTTCGGCAACGCCTATCTGACGCAGTTCGGCTACACGATGTTCGTGAGCCCGCTGAAGTGGCTGTTCATCCTCGCCCCGCTGGCGATGGTGTTCGTCATCTCGGCCGGCATCAACCGCCTGCAGCCCGCGACCGCCCAGCTCTTGTTCTGGGTGTTCTCGGCGCTGATGGGCCTGTCGCTGTCGTCGATCTTCCTGGTGTACACGCACACCTCGATCGTGCGCGTGTTCTTCATCACCGCGGCGACGTTCGGTGCGTTGAGCCTCTACGGCTACACCACCAAGCGTGACATGAGCGGCATGGGCTCCTTCCTGTTCATGGGCCTGATCGGCATCATCATCGCGAGCCTAGTCAACCTGTTCCTGGCGAGCTCGGCGTTGCAGTTCATCGTCTCGGTGGTCGGCGTGCTGGTGTTCGCGGGCCTCACCGCCTGGGACACCCAGCGGCTGAAGAACGACTACATCTACGGTTACGCCTCGCAGGGCGGCGTGATGGCAGAGCGTGCGGCAATCACGGGTGCGCTGTCGCTCTACCTGAACTTCATCAACCTGTTCACGCTGCTACTACAGCTGCTCGGCCAGCGCGACTAAGCGCCGCGAGCGAACCGATCGATCCGAGCCCCGGCCTAGCGGCCGGGGCTTTTTCTTTTGCATGAGGCAGAGTGCGGCTACGGGGGTCGACCGACCGCGCTTACACCAGCGACAGCTTGCGGTCGATCACGAGCAGCACACGTTCGAGTTCGTGGCCGCGGCGCAGGATCAGGCCGGTCGCCGAAATCACGCTGTACATGCCCTGCTTGCGCGCCAGACGGGGATCCTTCTCGATCCGGTAGATCGGCATTTCGGAGGCCCGCCGGAACACCGAGAACACGGCACGGTCCTTCAGGAAGTCGATCGCATAGTCGCGCCATTCGCCATCGGCGACCATGCGGCCATAGAGATTGAGGATGCGGTTGAGTTCGAGCCGATTGAATGTCACGCGGTTGGGCTGGGGGACGGCAGCGGCGGGTCGCGCCGCGGCGCGATTCCCGCTCGGATCAGTGTCCTCCGAGATCAAACTCATCGATCGCCTCCTGCTCATCTCGGTAACGATCATGTCCCGATAACCGGTGTCCCCTGTTCGGGATCGTCACGAGAGTGACATGATTGCGCTAAGCGAGGGACCCTGCAAGGGGCCATTCGCGATGCAACCGGGCCTTAACCACGCTCGGCGCGACGGATTGTCCGGAAAATCGCAGAGTCACGGGAACGTTAGCAGAATCATATTGCTGCCCCACTTCTGCCCATCGCCCGCCCCGCTGCCCTGCGAAAAGATAATCCTGCGTTGACCCGGTCCTTTCGGTTCCGGATTCCTCAGCCCCCAGCCCCCCGGGGCCGTCGGGATCGGGTCTGTTCGCAGAGGGAGTCAAATCCCAAACACTGGGCCAACGAAAGTTGGTCCTTTTTGTTTTTGGGCTCGCTCCTGCCGCGCACGATCGCGGCGCGTGCCGAAGCGACACGCAAATTGGTTTCAGCAAGTTTCTGAATCAGGTCCGCGGCCTCGGCCGTGCGGCAGTTCGCCCGCGGCCCAACGACGCTTCAATCGGAAACAGGCTCTAGCGAAGCGAGGTAAAGGCGGCGCCGAGCATCGGGCCCGGCCGGTCGCGATTGCCGTCCTGGACGTAGACCGCCGCGGCGTCGACGCCATCGCGCGTGATGTTCTCCAGCGGCACGGTCCAGCTCCCCGACGAGCCGTTCCAGTCACCGACCTTCAGCAGGTTGCGCACCACATTGTGGTAGATGACTTCGCGGCCGCGGTTCTCGCCGCGCGCGATCGAGATCGGTACCGACTTCGAGATCGAGCAGATCCAGACCTCGCCGCGCGATGCTGCGGGTGACTTCGACGCCGCCACCGACACGTTGATCTGCTTGCCGCTCAACGTCATCGTCACCGGCACCGACATCACGCTGCCGCCCTTCTCGGTATCCCTGATCGCGCTCTCGATGCTGGCGCGGTCGCTGCCGATCACATGCGCCGAACCGTTGATCACGGCCTGCGGCGTGTAGACGTCGCGATCGCCGCGCATGTGCGAATAGGCCTTCTGGCGCGCGCTGAAACGGGAGTCGGCCAGCGTGTCCTTCCAGCCGAGATAGTCCCAATAGTCGATCGGCATGCTCAGCGCGATGACGTTGGGGTCCTTCGCGAGATCACCGATGATCTTGTCCGCCGGCGGACAGGACGAGCATCCCTGCGATGTGAAGAGTTCGACGACGGCACGCGGATCGGCGTGAGCTGGGCGAATGACTGCAACGATCGCGCAGATACCGAGAGCGCTGGACCACCGCGAGAACGAGTTATAGGCCATCATCGCTGTCATACTGCGAACCAGTCGTGATGATTTCCATCCGTATTTGTACGGAGCATGAAGTTGTCCCTGAACTTGCGTGCCCCAAAACGCGAGAAAGCGGCCTTTTCATAGGCCGCCTTCTTTTTAGCCGCTACTCACTAAGCAGTGAGGCACCGATCACAAATCCGCGTTAGGCCGCGAGTTTGCGCAGCACGTAATGCAGGATGCCGCCGTTGCGATAGTAGTCGAGCTCGTCCAGCGTATCGATGCGGCAGAGCAGCGGGACATCCTTCTTCGCGCCGTCGCCGGAGACGATCTCGGCGGTCAGCGTCTGACGCGGCTTCAGATCGCCCTGCAACCCGCGGATCGTGACCTTCTCGTCGCCCTTCAGGCCGAGCGAGGACCACGAGGTGCCGTCCTGGAAGGTGAGCGGAAGCACACCCATGCCGACCAGGTTGGAGCGATGGATGCGCTCGAAGCTCTGGCAGATCACCGCGCGCACGCCGAGCAGACGGGTGCCCTTCGCGGCCCAGTCGCGCGACGAGCCGTTGCCGTATTCGGCGCCGGCGAACACCACCAGCGGCACGCCTTCCGCCTGATACTTCATCGCGGCATCGTAGATCGACATCTGCTCGCCGTCGGGCCAGTGCTTGGTGAGACCGCCTTCCGGAATGTTGCCGTCGGCACCCTTCAGCATGAAGTTCTTGATGCGGATGTTGGCGAAGGTGCCGCGCATCATCACTTCATGGTTGCCGCGGCGCGTGCCGTACTGGTTGAAGTCGGCGGGACGCACCTGGTGCTCGCTGAGGAACTTGCCGGCGGGCGAGGTCAGCTTGATCGAACCGGCCGGCGAGATGTGGTCGGTGGTGATCTTGTCGCCGAACATCGCGAGGATCCGTGCGTCGACCACGTCGGTGACCGGATCGGGCTGCTTCTTCATGCCCTCGAAATAGGGCGGGTTCTGCACATAGGTCGAGCCCATGTTCCAGCGATAGGTCTCGCTTTCCGTGGTCTTGATCTTGCGCCAGTTGGTGTCGCCCTTGAACACGTCGGCGTACTTCTTCTTGAAGATCGTCGCGGTGACGAACTTCTTCACGAAGGCGTTGATCTCCTTGGTGGTCGGCCAGATGTCCTTGAGGAACACCGGCTTGCCGTCCTTGCCGATGCCGAGCGGCTCGACTGCGAGATCCTTGGTCACGGTGCCGGCGAGCGCATGCGCGACCACCAGCGGCGGCGAGGCGAGGTAGTTAGCCTGCACGTCCGGCGAGACGCGGCCTTCGAAGTTGCGGTTGCCCGACAGCACGGCGGCGGCGACGATGCCGTTCTCGTTGATCGACTTCGAGATGTCTTCCGGCAGCGGGCCGGAATTGCCGATGCAGGTGGTGCAGCCGAAGCCGACCAGGTTGAAGCCGACCTTGTCGAGATCGGCCTGCAAACCGGAATTGGCGAGATACTCCGCCACCACCTGACTGCCCGGCGCGAGCGAGGTCTTCACCCACGGCTTGGCCTTCAGGCCCTTGGCGGCCGCCTTGCGCGCGAGGAGACCGGCGCCGATCAGCACGCTCGGATTCGAGGTGTTGGTGCAAGAGGTGATCGCGGCGATCACGACGTCGCCATGGCCGAGATCGAAGTCGCGGCCCTCGACCGCGTAGCGCTTCTGCTCACCCTCGGGCTTCTTGTATTCGCCGACCAGCGCGGTGGCGAAACCGGTCGACACCGCGGGCAGCGCGATGCGGCCTTCGGGGCGCTTCGGGCCGGCCATCGACGGCACGACGTCGCCGAGGTCGAGCGTCAGCGTGGTGGTGAACACCGGATCGGCCGACTTTGCGGTGCGGAACAGGCCCTGCGCCTTGGCATAGGCCTGCACCAGCTTGACCCGGTCGGCCTTGCGGCCCGAGGTCTTGAGGTAGTCGATGGTCGCCGCATCGACCGGGAAGAAGCCGCAGGTCGCGCCGTATTCGGGCGCCATGTTACCGATCGTCGCCTTGTCCGCGACCGACAGGAAATCGAGGCCGGGGCCGAAGAACTCGACGAACTTGCCGACCACGCCGAGCTTGCGCAGCATCTGGGTGACGGTGAGCACGAGGTCGGTCGCGGTGACGCCTTCCTTGAGCTGGCCCTTGAGCTTGAAGCCCACGACCTCAGGCAGCAGCATCGACAGCGGCTGGCCGAGCATGCAGGCTTCCGCCTCGATGCCGCCGACGCCCCAGCCGAGCACCGCAAGGCCGTTGACCATCGTGGTGTGCGAGTCGGTGCCGACCAGCGAGTCCGGATAGGCGACCTCGAAGGTGCCGGTCTTGCGGCCGACCGTCATCTTCTCCTTCTTGGTCCACACCGTCTGCGCGAGATATTCCAGATTGACCTGGTGGCAGATGCCGGTGCCGGGCGGCACCACCGAGAAGTTCGAGAACGCCTTCTGGCCCCACTTCAGGAACTCGTAGCGCTCCTGGTTCTGCTTGTACTCCTCGGTGACGTTCTTCGCGAACGCCTTGTTGTCACCGAAGAAGTTGACGATCACCGAGTGGTCGATCACGAGATCGACCGGCACCAGCGGGTTGATCTTCTCGGCATCGCCGCCGAGGTTCTGCATCGCGTTGCGCATCGCGGCGAGATCGACCACCGCCGGAACGCCAGTGAAATCCTGCATCAGGACGCGCGCCGGGCGGAACGCGATTTCATGCTCGAGCTGGCGCTTCTTCAGCCACTTCGACACCGCGACGATGTCTTCCTTCTTGACCGTGCGGCCGTCCTCGTTGCGCAGCAGGTTCTCGAGCAGAACCTTCATCGAGTATGGCAGCTTCGAAATACCCTTCAGTCCGTTCTTCTCTGCCAGGGGCAGGCTGTAATAGACGTAGGACTTGGCGCCGACCTTCAAGGTCTTGCGGCATTTGAAGCTGTCGAGTGAGGTCATGCGAGGAATCCCAATTCTCAGTTATACCCGGCAAGGGTAACTAAACACCGGCGAACGACACTGGCCGAGGGATGGCCCGGGGGTGGCTTGCGGCCGCCGGTTGTGTGTGGTGCATCAAGTTCCGGGCTTATAGAACCTTTCTAGAAGCACCGCCACACCGACAAGCATGCGGCGGCATCACGCGACCCAAAAATTCTCACGCGGTAGCGAAAGATTTCAGAGGGCTGTGACACAACGAACCATGCGGCTCTCCGGACAAAATCTGAAATGCGTGCGCGGCGGACGCGAGGTGTTCTCCAACCTCGACGTTTCCGCAGCAGAAGGCGAGGCGGTGGCGATCACCGGCCCCAACGGCGCCGGCAAGACCTCGCTGCTGCGCGTGCTCGCCGGACTCTTGGTTCCGGCCGAGGGATCGATCTCGCTCGAAGGCGGCGACGCCGAGCTCAGCCTGTCCGAGCAGGCGCATTATCTCGGGCATCGCGATGCCCTGAAGCCGGCGCTGAGCGTCGCGGAAAATCTTTCCTTCTGGCGGGAATTCCTCGGCGGCAAGACCGAGGACGCCAGCCGCTGCCTGGCCGCGGTGGCGCTCGACCACGCCGCCCACCTGCCGGCAGCGTACTTGTCGGCCGGCCAGCGTCGCCGCTTGTCCATCGCACGCCTGCTCTCGGTGCGGCGGCCGGTCTGGCTCCTGGACGAGCCGACCTCGGCGCTCGATGCCGCCGGCCAGGCGCTGTTCGTCGGACTGATGCGCGAGCATCTCGCGAGCGGCGGCCTGATCGTCGCGGCGACCCATCTGCCGCTCGGCATCGCCGCGCGCGATTTGCGGATGGGAGGCGCGGCATGAGCAAGCCGTTCCATCTCTCGTCGCGGCGCTCAGGTCTCTCCGTCCCCTCCCCCCTTGCGGGGGGTCAGGGAGAGGGGTGCCACACGACGGGCCCTGTCCATTGGTCGCTTTGCGATCAGTGGCCGAGATTGCGAGAGCAGCTTCAACATCAACGATCGCGCCCGGGGCTACCCCTCTCCCCAGCCCTCCCCCGCAAGGGGGGAGGGGGCGCACCGATCGCGCGGAACGATATTGGCTCGCATAGCAATCACCACGGAGGCGCGGCATGGGCGCGCTGACGGCCTTGATCCGCCGCGACATCCGGATCGCGCTGCGCGTCGGTGGCGGTGCGCTGATCGGGGTGCTGTTCTTCCTCACCGTCACGGTGCTGATGCCGTTCGCGGTCGGGCCGGACCTCGCGCTGCTGGCGCGGCTCGGCCCCGCCATCCTCTGGCTCGGCGCGCTGCTGGCGAGCCTGCTGACCCTCGACCGCCTGTTCACGGCCGATCATGAGGACGGCTCGCTCGACCTCATCGTGATGAGCCGGACGCCGCTGGAATTGGCCTGCGCGGCCAAGGCGCTGGCGCACTGGATCGCGGCCGGACTGCCGCTGATCATCGCGACCCCGGTGCTCGGCCTGCTGCTCAATCTCGACGGCACGGCAACGCTTGCGGTTGCGGCGACGCTGCTGGCGGGAACACCGGCATTGACCTTCACCGGCATGATCGGCGCGGCATTGGCGGTGACGCTGCATCGCGGCGGCCTCTTGCTTGCGGTGCTGGTGCTGCCACTGTCGATCCCGGTGCTGATCTTCGGCGTTGCGGCCTCGCAGGCGGCGATCTCGGGACCGTTGCCGTTCGGAACACCGTTCTCGATCCTGTGCGCGCTGTCGCTTGCCAGCCTCGTGATCGGCCCGTTTGCGGCCGCCGCGAGCCTGCGGCACGGGCTGGATTGATATGAGCCAGATCAAATCTTGCCGAGGGGAATTCGGCCAATTGCTTCGCTCACAGCGGACGACTATCAGGGTGCCATGAAGCTGACCGAGACGCTGACCGACCTCGCCAACCCGACCAGGTTTCTGGCGCTGACCGCGCGGGTCCTGCCTTGGCTCGCCGGCGCGACCGCGATCCTGCTCGCGATCGGGCTCACCCAGTCGGCGATGGCGCCCGACGACTACCAGCAGGGCGCCACGGTCAAGATCATGTTCATCCACGTCCCGAATGCGTGGCTGTCGATGTTCGTCTGGGGCGTGATGAGCGTCGCGGCGCTCGGCACGCTGGTGTGGCGGCATCCGCTGGCCGACGTCGCCGCGAAAGCCGCAGCGCCGCTCGGCGCCGCCTTCACCTTCCTGGCGCTGGTCACCGGCTCGCTGTGGGGCCGGCCGATGTGGGGCACCTATTGGGAATGGGATGCGCGGCTGACCTCGGTGCTGATCCTGTTCCTGATGTATCTCGGCCTGATCGCGCTGTGGCGCGCAGTGGAAGATCCTTCGCGCGCGGCGCGGGCGGCGGCGGTGCTCACCCTGGTCGGCGCGATCAACATCCCGATCATCAAATTCTCGGTCGACTGGTGGAACACGCTGCATCAGCCGGCCTCGGTGCTGCGCATGGGCGGCTCGACGCTCGACAAGGCGTTCCTGTGGCCGTTGCTGGTGATGGCGATCGCGTTTTCGCTGCTGTTCGTCACCTTGCATCTGGCCGCGATGCGCAACGAGATCCTGCGCCGGCGCGTGCGCAGCCTGCAAATGATGCAGGCGAGCCGCGTCTCGTTCACGGCTGGATCGCGCGATCAAAGCGCGTCCGGCGAGATCGGAGCGGCGTGAGACGATGTCGCTTGGTCCCTACGCCTCCTTCATCGTGACGTCCTATGCGCTGGTCGCGGCCGTCGTGCTGCTGCTGATCGTCTGGATCATCGCCGACTATCGCCGGCAGCAGTCGCGCCTGAAGGAGATCGAGGCCAGCGGCGTCACCCGCCGCTCCGGCCGCAGCGCGGCGGACATCCGATGAGCGAGCAGGCGACCAACAGTCCGCCGCAAGCGCGCCGCCTGCTGGTGGTGCTGCCGCTGTTGATCTTCCTCGGCCTCGCCGGACTGTTCTGGCTCCGGCTCTATGGCGGCGATCCCTCGCGGATTCCTTCGGCACTGATCGGCCGGCCGGCGCCGCAGACCACGCTGCCCGCGCTCGACGGCCTGGTGAAGGACGGTGTACCTGTCCCCGGCCTCGATCCCACCGCCTTCAAGGGCAAGGTCTCGATCGTCAACGTCTGGGCATCGTGGTGCGTGCCCTGCCATGACGAGGCGCCGCTGCTCACCGAACTCGGCAAGGACAAGCGCTTCCAGATCATCGGCATCAACTACAAGGACTCGCCGGAGAATGCGCGGCGCTTCCTCGGCCGCTACGGCAACCCGTTCGGCATCGTCGGCGTCGACGGCAATGGCCGCGCCTCGATCGAATGGGGCGTCTACGGCGTACCCGAGACCTTCCTGGTCGGGCGCGAGGGCACCATCGTCTACAAGCTGGTCGGCCCGGTGACGCCCGAGAACGTCAACACCGTGCTGAAGGCCGAGATCGAGAAGGCGCTGCGCGCCGGACAGTAAGCGCAGCGTCATTCGGCGGTGTCGTGAACCGCTGCTGAATAGCGCGCGAAATGCCTGCGGCATAATGCTTCGACAGGTTTATCTGCGGTTCATTTCGCGGCCACGGCAACGCCACGAACGCACCCCCAACTCTTGAGCGTTGACATCAACGTTCCTCTGGAGGGGACACATGCGCAAGACCACGCTCGCTTCACTTCTCGCCACCGCGCTCACGCTCGGCATGCTGACGGCCACGCCGTCGATGGCCCAATCGCCGCAGCCGGCTGCACCCGCAGCCAAGTCGGAAACCAGCAAGATGGCTCCCGCACCGAAGGCTGCAACGCCCGACGCGAAGACGACGGGGATGGCGAAGGACGACCTGCTCGACGTCAACAGCGCCACCGCCGATCAGCTCGACGCGCTGCCCGGTGTCGGCAAGGCCTACTCGGCCGCGATCATCAAGGGCCGTCCCTACAAGGGCAAGGATGAACTGGTGCAGAAGCACATCCTGCCCGAGGCGACCTACGACAAGATCAAGGACAAGATCGTCGCCAAGCAGAAGGGCTGAGGCCCCGGAACGCAGCGCGGCGCAATTGCCCGCGCTGCGTTTCGATCTACTTCCGCAGGTCGCCCGCTTCCGCTTCGCTGGTCTCCAGCGAGACCGGCTCCAGATGATAACGCTTGGTCAGCGGCATCTGCGCGATGGCGAAGATCATGGTCAGCGGCGTCACGCCGAACACCTTGAAGTTGACCCAGAAGTCCGTGGTCTGCGTCCGCCAGACGATCTCGTTGAGCACCGCCATGCCGGCGAAGAACAGCGCCCAGCGCATGGTCAGGATGCGCCAGCCCTGCGGCGTCAAATTGAACATCTGGTCGAACATGACGGCGATGAAGGAGCGGCCGAACAGCAGCCCGCCGCCGAGCACGGCGGCGAACAGGCCGTAGATGATGGTCGGCTTGACCTTGATGAAGGTCTCGTCGTGCAGCACCAGCGTCAGCGTGCCGAACACCAAGACGATCGCACCGGTCACCAGCGCCATGATCGGCACGTGCCTGGTCACCACATAGGACGCGATCATCGCCGCGACGATCGCCACCATGAACGCAGCCGTGGCGACGAACAGGTGGTACTTCGCGTTGGCGATGAAGAACACGAGCAGCGGCCCGAGTTCGGTCGCGAGCTTGAACAGCGGATGCGGCTGCGTCTTGTCCATTAAACCTCTATGTTGGCTTGAGGCACGACCCAGATCATGACTCGATCCCGGCAATCGCCTTGGCAAAATCCTTCGCCGTGAACGGCGCGAGATCCTCGACGCCTTCGCCGACGCCGATGAAATGCACCGGCAGCTTGTGCTTCTCCGACAGCGCGACGAGGATGCCGCCGCGCGCGGTGCCGTCAAGCTTGGTCATGACGAGGCCGGTGACGCCTGCCGTACGATGAAACGCCTCGACCTGCGACAGCGCATTTTGTCCCACCGTGGCGTCGAGCACGAGCAGCACCGCGTGCGGCGCCGTCGCATCGACCTTCCTGATGACGCGCACGACCTTCTCGAGCTCGTTCATCAGCTCGGACTTGTTCTGCAACCGGCCCGCGGTGTCGATCAGCAGCACGTCGCGCGCCTGCTCCTTCGCCGCGGTCAGCGCGCTGAAGGCGAGGCTCGCCGAATCCGAGCCCTGGGCGCCCGCGATGACCGGCGATTTGGTACGCTCGCCCCAGACCTTGAGCTGCTCGATCGCGGCGGCGCGGAAGGTGTCGCCGGCGGCCAGCATGACCTTGCGGCCCTCGGCCGAGAGTTTCGCAGCCAGCTTGCCGATCGTCGTGGTCTTGCCGGAGCCGTTGACGCCGACGACCAGGATGACGAAGGGTCGCTTCGACGCATCGATCTCGAGCGGCTTCGCCACCGGCGCCAGCACCTTCTCGACCTCGGTCGCGACCACGTCCTTGACCTCGTCGGCGGAGATCGCCTTGTCGTAGCGGCCCTTGCCGACCGCCTGCGCGATGCGGACCGCGACATCGGTGCCGAGATCGGCGCGCAACAGCACATCCTCGATGTCGTCGAGCATCGCGGAATCGAGCTTGCGCTTGGTGACGAGATCGGCGACCGCGGTCCCGATCGAACTCGAGGTCCGCTTCAGGCCGCCCTTTAGCCGCTGCCACCAGCTCTGTTTTGTTCCCGTTGTATCGTTCATGGCGCTGACGTGTTAGCCGTTTCGCTCCACAAACGAAAGTCTCGACGAATTGATCGACGTTCTCCCTTTGACCGCGGACGAAATCCTGGGCCGCGTGCTCCACCGCGACGGGCTGATGCTGGTGATCGACAAGCCGGCCGGCCTGCCGGTGCATCGTGGCCCCAAGGGCGGCCCCAATCTGGAGGACTCGTTCGACGCTTTGCGGTTCGGCCTGCCGCGGCCGCCGGTGCTGGCGCATCGGCTGGACAAGGACACCTCCGGCTGCCTGATCCTGGGACGTCACCGCAAGGCGACCGCCTCGCTCGGGCTGCTGTTCAAGCACGGCAAGATCGCGAAAACCTATTGGACCGTGGTCGAGGGCGGCCCTGCCGAAGATCAAGGCACCATCGACATGGCGCTCGGCCGGCTCAACGCCGAGCGCGGCTGGTGGCAGAAGCCCGACCCGGACGGCCAGAAGGCGATCACCAACTGGAAGGTGCTGGGCCGTGGCGACGGTATCGCCTGGCTGGCGATGGAGCCGGTCACCGGCCGCACCCATCAGCTTCGGGTGCATGCGGCGGCGATGGGCTGGCCGATCGTCGGCGACAACATCTATGGCAACGGCCCGCGCTTCGGCGAGCCGATCTTGCATCTGCACTCCCGCGAGATCGGCATCCCGATCTCCCGCAACAAGGACCCGGTGCACGTGGTGGCGCCGGCGCCCGGACACATGCAGGAGCGGCTCAGGGCCTGCGGCTGGAACGGGCAGTAGAGCATCTTCGAGCGAAGTCGATACCGGTTCGCGTCGAGAAAGCGCGTCAAATGTAAAACTGTCTCCGGGATTCTACGGACCATTATCCTTACGAAACGTTCAGGTCCGCCCGATAGAGCTGCAAGCTGGCTTAGAACAAGCAAACGAGACGGGCTCAGGACGAGCAATGCTGACTGCCGGGCAGGCGATTGTCGACGAAGTCGAGGCGGCGATAGCCGCCGGCTCCGCCGAAAAATGCATCGCCTCGGCCAAGCGCGTCACCCATCTGTTCCTCACCTCCGCCGGTAAATTCAACAGTGAACAGGTCGAGCTGTTCGACAATGTGCTCGATCGGCTGATCAAGACCATCGAGCTTCGGGCGCTTGCCGACATCAGCGCCCGGATGGCGCTTGCCGAGATCAGCGAACAGCTCGCGCCGGTCGCGCAGGCGCCGCCCGCGATCGTCAGCCGCCTCGCCCGGAATGACGAAATCAAGATCGCCCAGCCGATCCTCCAGGAATCCTCGCGGCTCAGCGATGACGATCTGGTCGAGATCGCGCAGACCAAGAGCGAGCAGCATCTGCTCGCCGTCGCCGGCCGCTGGTGGTTGAAGGAGGTCGTCACCGACGCATTGCTGGCGCGCCGCTTCGCGAGCGTCAGCCGGCGCGTGGTCAACAATCCCGGCGCCAAGGTATCGCCGGGCGGATTTGTCGTCGTCCTCGCGCAGGCCGAGCACAATCCGGACCTCGCGGTCGAGACCGGCATCCGCGCGGACCTGCCGTCGGAGCTCCGGCTTCAGCTGCTGCGCCAGGCAACCGAAGAGGTTCGCGGTCGCCTGCTGGAACGCGCCCCGCCCTATCTGTTCGAGGAGATCCGCCACGCCGTCGCCGCGGTCGCCGCCGGCGTCGAGCGCGACATGTCGCAGGTCCGCGACTTCACCTCAGCCAAGCGCCACATCGCAAAGCTGAAGGACAGCGGCGATCTCAACGAAGCCGCCCTGCTCGGTTTCGCCAGGCAGCGAAGATATGAAGAGACCATCGTTGCGCTGGCGGATCTTGCGCACTCGCGCATCGAGGTGATCCGTTCGCTGATGCAGAGCCTGCGCAGCGAAGGCCTGCTGGTGCCGTGCCGGGCGGCGGGCCTGAGCTGGGAGACCACCGCCGCTGTGATGGAATGCCGCTACACGTCTGGTTCAATGGGGCCGGCCGAACTCGCCAATGCGAAGGGCCAGTTCACCAAGATGACACCCGGAGACGCCGATCGCCTGTTGCGGTTCTGGCAGGTGCGCGCGTCGCAGCCCGCAAAGCCCGGCGGGCGCACACACTGAGTGCGTCACGCGCGATGACGTGACTGATTTCGATTCAGCCTGTCAAACAGCCTTACTCATCTCCCAGCATCACGCGACAATGGCGAGCGGTGGTTATGGGTCCCTGCTTTCGCAGGGACGACACCGAGTACGCTGTGCGCCGATCGTGGCCGGCGACTGTCATGAAAGTGTTATGTGCAATGTGCCATCAGTACCCGCAAGACTAATAATCAAAATTGCGGGGCGAATTAGATGAAATGGAAATTGCCTTTGATGGTCGCGTTTTCACTCGCGGCCGTCCAACCGAATAGTGCGTCCGCGTCGACGCTCATCCTGGACACCGGCACGCCGCAAGGCACGATGTATCCTATCCTGAGCCAGGCACAGTGGTTTGCTGCGGAGTTCACCGCCACCGCGGGACAGACGATCACCCAGCTCTCGACCTACCTACAGGCCGGCACCGGTGGGCAGGGCACGGCATTCACGTTTGCCATCTACTCCGATGCGGGTTTCATCGGGTCGAGAAATCTGGCTACTCAATTCCAGTATTCGGTCGGAGCGACGTTCGAAAACAACGGATGGAACGGCGCGGCGGCGAACTGGACCGTGCCGACGACCGGCAATTATTGGGTTGCGGTGGAGATGGGCAGTTGCAGCCGCAATTGCCCGCAGCTCGACCTAGTCACCGAAACTTCGGATGCCACCGGCACCGCACCGGCGCTTGGCTTTGCGTTTGCCGGCACCACCCACAAGTTCCAGCTGGCGCCCTCGGATCCGTTTGGGATCCGTGTCACCGCCGTTCCGGAGCCGTCGACCTGGGCCATGATGCTGGCGGGCTTCCTCGGACTGGGCTTGCTCGCCTATCGACGCAGGGACAAGGTGGCGCTCGGCGCCACCTGATCTGAACAATCCGGATTCGAATTTGGAGGTCGCCGGATTGGCGGCCTCTTTCTCTTCCGATGCTGAGCGGACGTCAGCCTTGGTCGACATCCCCACACGCCCCAACGAGGCGCGCGCCGTCGTGGCCGGTCACGATGAACCGCCGCACCGCACCGGGCACGTCGCCATCGATCGCAACCGGCAGGAAATGCTCGGTGCGGCCTTGCGTGCCGCTCTCGATCAGCACCTCGCGCGTCGCGCCGGTCTCGGCCGCCAGCCGCCGTTGCAGCGCGGCTTCGCCCGCCGCGCGCAGCCGTTTCGCGCGCTCCCTGATCGTGCCGCCGTCGACCTGCGGCATCCGCGCCGCCGGCGTGCCCGGACGCTTCGAATAGGGGAAGACGTGCAGGAAGGTCAGGTCGCATTCCTCGACCAAGTCGAGCGAGCGCGCGAACATCTCCTCAGATTCGGTCGGGAAGCCCGCGATGATATCGGCGCCGAGCGCGATGTCCGGCCGCAGCCGGCGCACCTGCGCACAAAAGTCGATCGCATCCCGCCGCGAATGCCGGCGCTTCATCCGCTTCAGGATCATGTCGTCGCCGGACTGTAGCGACAGATGCAGATGCGGCATCAGCCTGATGTCGTCGGCGATGACGTCGAGCAAATCGCGGTCGGCCTCGATCGAATCGATCGAGGAGATGCGCAGCCGCTTCAGCTCGGGGACGTGGCGCAGGATCTGCCGGGTCAACTGGCCGAGCTTTGGCGCACCCGGCAGGTCGGAGCCATAGCTCGTGAGATCGACGCCGGTCAGCACGATCTCGGCATGACCACGCTCGACCAGCGCACGGACCTGATCGACCACCGCCCCCATCGGCACCGAGCGTGAATTGCCGCGGCCATAGGGGATGATGCAGAAGGTGCAGCGATGGTCGCAGCCGTTCTGCACCTGCACGAACACCCGCGGCAGGCCGCGCTCGAAGCCGTCGAGCAGATGCGGCGCCATCTCGGTCACCGCCATGATGTCGGCAACCGCGACCTTCTCGCTGGCGCCGAGATCGAACGCATTGCGCGCCGCACGCCAGGCCTCGCCGCGCATCTTCTCGTCATTGCCGACGACGCGATCGACCTCGGCCATGTCGGCGAACATCCGGACTTGCGTCTGCGCCGCGCAGCCGGTGACCACGATGCGCGCATTGGGCCGTTCGCGTTTCAGCTTGCGGATCGACTGCCGGGCCTGCGCCACAGCCTCGTTGGTGACCGCGCAGCTATTGATGACGATGGTGTCGGAGAGCCCGGCCTGTTCGGCCTCGCGCCTGATCACCTCGGATTCGAAGGCGTTGAGGCGGCAGCCAAAGGTGACGACGTCGACGCCCATAACCGATCCCAAACGCCTGATCAGGCGACGCTGGCGAACAGCGTCGGATCGAAGCGGCCTTCATATTCGAAATCGGCGGTGCCGGTCATCAGCACATGATCGTCGCGCTCGCGCCATTCGATGCCGAGCTTGCCGCCGGGCAGCGTGATCTCGACACTGCGGTTGGCGCGCTTCAGCCGCGCCGCCGCGACCGCGGTCGCGCAGGCCGCCGAGCCGCAGGCCCGCGTGAGGCCGGCGCCGCGCTCCCACGTGCGGATCGTGATGTGGTCGCGATCGACGATATGCGCCAGCGTGATGTTGGCGCGCTCCGGGAAGATCGGATGGTTTTCCAGGAGCGGCCCGAAACGTTCGAGGTCGTAGGCGTTGACGTCGTCGACCCAGAAGATCGCGTGCGGATTGCCCATCGAGACCACCGAGGGTGAGTGCAGCACCGGATTGTCGATCGGCCCGACTTGCAGCTCGATGTAGCGGGTGTCGCGGAATTCCTCAGCCAGCGGAATGTCCTGCCAGCCGAACTTCGGCGCGCCCATGTCCACGGTGTAGAGATCGGGCGCCGGGCCCTGCCAGCAATTGAGCAGGCCGGCGCGGGTCTGGAACGTCGCCGTGGTCTGGCCGGTCTGCTCGAAGATCCGCCGCACCACGCAACGCATGCCGTTGCCGCAGGCCCCGGCCTCCGAGCCGTCATTGTTGTAGATTGAGATGAACGCCTCGGTGCCGTCGAGCCGCGGCGGTTGCAGCACCATCAGCTGGTCATAGGGCACGCCGCCCGCCGGCGAGGCCACCGCGCGCGCTTCCTCAGCCGAAACCTGCCCCTTCGAATCGCGCAGGTCGACGACGACGATCTCGTTGCCGATGCCGTTCATCTTGGCGAATGCGTGATTGGCGAGCGCGCTCATCGATTTTCCCAAATTCCGCCCGGTTATATGGCGAGTGATAGGCCGTTAGCCAGCCTGAATGGTCCTATGACACATCTGTCATGGGACGAATGCAGAACTTGCGTGTTAGGACTAGCGCACCTTGCGGACCGTGCCCCGGGACAGATCGAGCGGCCGTCTGAGGATGGGGATGGAGAAGACCGAATGAATCGTATCAGCACGCTCCGCGCGGCCCTTTTCGCGCTGCTGCCCTTGGCCGCGATCGCACTGGCAACCCCGGCGGCTGCCCAGTCGCCGGCCGCATCGCCCGCCCCGGCAGCCAGCCCGAGCCCAACCCCCACCCCGACGCCCTCGGCAACCCCGGTGCCCCCGCCGGCCGAGACCAAGTCGCCAGCCGACAGTCCTGCCGCATCGCAGAGCCCGACGCCGCCGGCCGCGCCGGTCCAGACCGCCGATCCGTTCGGCGAGCCGTTCACGCTGGAGCCGAAAAAGGTCGTGATGCTGAAGGGCACCGCGAACTGGGATTCGGCCTTCGACGCGCTGATCGAGGCGTTCAAGCAGCTCACCGCGCTGCTCGACAAGGATGGCATCAAGGCGTCAGGCAATCCGATGATCGTCTACACGTCGACCGACGATACCGGCTTCACCTTCATTGCCGAAATCCCGGTCGACCAGGACGTGAAGAACCTCGGCAAGAGCATGAGCATGGGCAATTCGCCCGACGGCAAGGCGCTGAAGTTCGTCCATCGCGGCTCCTACGACAACATGGACAACACCTATGAGGCGATCACCAATCACCTCGACGACAAGAAGCTCGAAGCCAAGGACACCTTTATCGAGGAATACATCACCGATCCGCTGAAGACTGCCGAAGACAAGCTTGTGATCAACGTCTATGTCCCCCTGAAGTGAGCCAGATGACCCATCGCCTCCCGTTTGCCGCCGCCCTCCTCGCAACCACCCTGCTCGCCGCCCCCGCAATGGCCGATTCCGACTTCCCGCCAGCGATTTCTGTCACGGGCGAGGCCACCGTCTCGGTGCCGCCCGACCAGGCCCAGCTCGATGCCGGCGTCACCACCGACGCCAAGACCGCGCGCGAGGCCTCCGACGCCAACAACGTGACGATGGGCAAGGTGCTGGCGGCGCTGAAGGGCGCCGGGATCGCGGAGAAGGACTATCAGACCTCGCGGCTGTCGCTGCAGCCGCAATTCGCCAACCGTCCGCCATCGTCGCCGACCGCGCCGCCGAGCATCGTCGGCTACCACGCGAGCAACCGCGTCACGATCAGGCTGCATGACGTCAGCAAGGTCGCCAGCGTGATCGACGTCCTGGTCGGCGCCGGCGCCAACGACATCGGCGGCATCAACTTCTCGGTGTCGCAGGCCTCCAAGCTGCTCGACGACGCCCGCGAGAAGGCGGTCGCCGATGCCCGCCGCAAGGCCGAGATCTACGCCAAAGCCGCCGGCGTCACCCTCGGCGCGCCGCTGAGCATTTCGGAAGTCGGCTCGGCGCCTGTTCCGATGTTCCGCGCCAAGATGGCCACGGCAGGATTCGCTGCACCCACGCCGGTCGCGCAGGGCGAGGAAACGCTGACGGTCAATGTGAGCGTCTCCTGGGCGATCAAGGCCAATCAATAAGCCCGGCTGTCGTCCCTGCGAAAGCAGGGACCCATAACCACAGGCCCCAGTCGTTCTAGCGGGCTGTGGCTCCAGCGTTGTCCGACAATCAGCCTTTGTGGTTATGGGTCCCGGGTCGCGCTTCGCTTGCCCGGGACGACAGCTGTCAAATCTCGAACACCTGTCCCGGCTTCAGCGTCAAGAACCTCTCCCGCGGCACTTTCGCCGCATCCAGCGCCTCACCCAGCGCAATCACAGGCGCGTCGATCGCCTCGTCGGTCAATTGAAACGTGCCGTGGTGATGCGCCAGCGCCTGGGCTGCGCCGCAATCGGCCAGCGCCTTCACCGCATCTTCTGGGTTCATGTGCTGGTCCTGCATGAACCAGCGCGGTTCATAGGCGCCGATCGGCAGGATCGCGAGCCGCAACGGGCCATGCGCGTCGGCGACGCGGCGGAAATGCCGGCCGTCGCCATAGCCGGAATCGCAGACGATGTAGAGCTTGCCGCCCGGCGTCTCGAGGACAAAACTCGCCCACAGCGCCTTGTTGCGATCGTACAGGCCGCGCGCCGACCAGTGCCGCGTCGGCACCAGCGTCACCGCGAGCCCGCTGCCGAGCTCGGCGCGCTGATGCCAGTCGAATGCCTCGGCCCTGATCGCGGAATCCGCCGCGCGCATCGTGATGTCGTTGCCGAGCGGCGTGATCACGCGCGGGCCGAACGCGGCAGCAAGTTTCGACAGCGTCGCCGTGTCGAGATGGTCGTAGTGACCGTGCGACACAAGCACGACGTCGATCTTGGGCAGTTTCTCGAACGCGATGCCGGGATCGTTGTGCCGCTTGGGACCGGCGAAGCTGAACGGCGAGGCCCGCATCGACCACACCGGATCGACCAGGATGTTGAGGCCGCCAGCCTGGATCAGCCAGCTGGCATGGCCGACGAAGCACAGCCGCACCTTGTCGCCCTCGACGCGCGGCGGCGGCGTATCGGCATAGGGACTGGGCGCCCATTCCGGCCACACCTCGCGCTTGCCTCGTCCCCCTAACTGCCAACGCAGCACCTCGCCGAGCGACTTCGGCGGCGAACCATCCGGATCGAAGAAGTGCAGGCCGTCGAAATGATCCGAGACGGGGCCGTCGTAGGTTTTCATGTAAGTCATCCAGATCGAGGGCACGCCGATCGCAGCGGCGGCTCCGGTCAAGGTTGCAAGAACGCGGCGGCGGGTGATGGGCAAGCGGGTTCCCGAACAGGAGGCAGGCTCCGTTCATATGGGTGGCCCCAGCGAAATCGGAACCAATTCGGCAAACCGACGTGATTTCAGTACCTTAAAGCCAGGACCACGCGAATCGCGGCGAAACTTTCCTTGACTTTGCCGTCCCGGCAGCGTTTAACGCGGCGACTTTCTCGGAAAGCTCCGTCTTTTCGACCCGCCCACTGGTCCTGGAGGCCAGAGGCCAACGCCCGACAGCGCGATGCGCCCTCGGGCGCGAAAGTGTTTGGACCATCGTCTTGGCGCGCCGTCTTGGCACGCTTCCAAGGCGGACTATGTGGTCATCACCCGCGAAAGCGGGTGATCCAGTACTCCAGAGGCAGCGCGGGTTGAACCGAGCCGCCGCGGCGTACTGGATACCCCGCTTTCGCGGGGTATGACGAGCAACGAGTGACGCGCGCTCACGGGCGCAACGAAGGACAACGGCATTGTTCGACAATCTGTCGGAACGGCTTGGTGGCATTCTCGATCGTCTGACGGGGCGCGGTGCGCTGACCGAAAAGGACGTCGATGCCGCGATGCGCGAGGTTCGCCGCGCGCTGCTCGAGGCCGACGTCGCGCTCGAGGTGGTCCGCAGCTTCATCGACCGGGTCCGCGAGCAGGCGATCGGCGCAACCGTCGTCAAATCGGTGACGCCGGGCCAGATGGTGGTCAAAATCGTCCATGACGAACTGGTCGCCACGCTTGGCTCCGACGGCCAGACCATCGACATCAATTCCGTGCCGCCGGTTCCGATCATGATGGTCGGCCTGCAAGGTTCCGGCAAGACCACCACCACCGCGAAGCTCGCGCGCCGCATGGTCCAGCGCGACAAACGCAAGGTGCTGATGGCCTCGCTCGACGTCTACCGCCCGGCTGCGATGGAGCAGCTCGCGGTGCTCGGCCGCGACCTCGACATCCCGACCCTGCCGATCGTCGCCGGCCAGATGCCGCCGCAGATCGCCAAGCGCGCGCTCGAGGCCGGCAAGCTCGGCGGTTACGACGTGGTGCTGCTCGACACCGCCGGCCGCACCACGCTCGACGAAGACATGATGAAGGAGGCAGCCGAGATCAAGGCCGCCGCCAACCCGCACGAGGTGCTGCTGGTCGCGGACTCGCTCACCGGCCAGGACGCGGTCAACCTCGCGCGCTCGTTCGATGAGCGCGTCGGCCTCACCGGCATCGTGCTGACGCGCGTCGACGGCGACGGCCGCGGCGGCGCCGCGCTGTCGATGCGCGCGGTCACCGGCAAGCCGATCAAGCTGATCGGCACCGGCGAAAAGACCGACGCGCTGGAGGACTTCCATCCGAGCCGCATCGCCGGCCGCATCCTCGGCATGGGCGACGTCGTCTCGCTGGTCGAGAAGGCCGCCGCCAACATCGACGCCGAAAAGGCCGCGCGCACCGCCGAGCGCATGCGCAAGGGCCAGTTCGACCTCAACGACATGCGCGAGCAGCTACAGCAGATGGCCAATATGGGCGGCATCGGCGGCCTGATGGGCATGATGCCCGGCATCTCCAAGATGAAGAACCAGATCGCTGCCGCCGGCATCGACGACAAGATCCTGAAGCGCCAGGTCGCGATCATCGATTCGATGACGCGGCAGGAGCGCAAGAACCCGGACATCCTGAAAGCGAGCCGCAAGAAGCGGATTGCGGCCGGTGCCGGCCAGAACGTCGAGCAGATCAACAAGCTGCTGAAGATGCATCGGAACATGGCCGACATGATGAAGGCCATGGGTAGCGGCAAGCGCGGTCCGCTCGCCGGCATCGCGCAGGCGATGGGCTTTGGCGGCGGTATGAAGCCGCCGTCGCCGGAAGAGATGAAGGCGCTCGCCGAGAAGATGCAGGGCGGCGCCGGCGGCGGCCTGCCCAACCTGCCGAAGGATCTGCCGGCCGGACTGCGCGGCGGCCTGCCCAACGTTCCGGGCCTGACCGGCCTCAGCGGCAAGCCGATGCTGCCGGGCCTCGGCGGCTTCCCGGGCAAGAAGAAATGAGGAATTCGTCGCGACGGCTGAGATGCCGGCGCGGCGCGGAATGCCAATCAATCGAACACATCGACCTTTGAAGGAGAACTGAATGTCCGTTGTTATCCGCCTCGCTCGCGCAGGCACCAAGAAGCGTCCGGTCTATCACGTCGTCGTCGCCGACTCGCGCTTCCCGCGCGATGGCCGTTTCATCGAGCGTCTCGGCCACTTCAACCCGCTGCTGCCCAAGGACAGCGAAGCGCGTCTGAAGCTCGACATGGACAAGGTGAAGGCCTGGCTCGCCAAGGGCGCGCAGCCGTCGGACCGCGTGACCCGCTTCCTCGACGCCGCCGGCGTCAAGAAGCGCGCGCCGCGCAACAACCCGGAAAAGGCCGTGCCGCGCAAGGAGCGCAAGGCGCAGGCCGAAGCCGCCGCCAAGGCGTAAGCTGAACGGCGACGATCGTGGCCGCATCGGTCTGTGTCGCCCGGATCGGCGCTGCGCATGGTGTGCGCGGCGCCGTCAGGCTATGGACCTTCACCGAAGACCCGCTGGCCGTGAAGGATTACGGCCCGCTGATGACCAAGGACGGCGCGCGCCAGTTCGAGGTCACGCATCTCCGTGAGGCCAAGGACCATCTGGTGGTGACGCTGAAGGGCGTCGCCAGCCGCGATGATGCCGAACGGCTCAACGGCCTCGAGCTCTACGTCCCGCGCGAGCGGCTGCCGGACACCGACGATGGCGAATACTACCACACCGACCTGATCGGGCTCGCCGCGGTGACATCGGACGACCGGCCGCTCGGCAAGGTGATCGCGATCCATAATTTCGGCGCCGGCGACATCATCGAGATCGCTCCGCCGCAGGGCGCGACGATGCTGCTGCCCTTCACCAACGCCGTGGTGCCGACCGTCGATCTCGACGGCGGCCGCGTCGTGATCGACCTGCCGCAGGAAATCGACGGCGACGATCCGTCGGCGGCCTGATCAAAACTTAGCTTCGGCCCTGCTGCTCGAGCCAGTCGCAGAACACTGCGCTGTGCGGATCGTTGCTGCGCCCCGCGGGAAAATAAGCGAAGTAACTCCGCGCCGGCAGGCTGACGTCCGGAAACGGCGTCACCAGACGCCCGGCCACGAGATCGTCCGCGATCAACGCGGTCGGCCCCATCGCGACGCCGAGACCATCGAGCGCAGCCTGGATCGTCAGATAGAAATGATCGAAGGTCAGCGAGGCCGCCGGCTCCAGCGCGGATTGCCCGGCCTCGGTGAGCCAGTCGCGCCACAACCGCGGCATCGACGTGACATGCAGCAGCGTGTGCCGCGAGAGGTCCGCGATCTCATGCAGCGGCAATTGCGCCAGCAACGACGGACTGCACACCGGCAACCGCCGCTCTGACACCAGGAAGCGCGACGAGAAGCCGTGAAAACTATCCGGGCCACCGCGGATCACGACGTCGAATGACTCTGGCAATGCATCGACCGGATCGTTCGACGTGCTCAAGCGCACCTCGATGTCGGGATGCTCGGCGCGAAACCGGCTCATCCGTGGCAGCAGCCAGCGCAGGCTGAAGGTCGCGAGCGCATTGACGCGCAACACCGCGACCGCCGTATCGCCGCGCCGCTCGCGATGCTGCTGCACGGCGGCGGAAATCCGGTCGAGCGCGGGTGCGAATTCGGCCAGCAGCGCGGCGCCCGCCGGCGTCAGCACCACGCGCCGCACTGACCGCCGGAACAGGGCCGGCGCACCGAGCCATTCTTCGAGGAGGCGGATCTGCTGACTGACGGCGCCATGGGTCACGCTGAGCTCGGCGGCCGCTTCCTTGAAGCTGCCGAGCCGTGCGGCGGCCTCGAAGGCGCGGACCGCATTGAGTGGCGGCAGGCTGCGGCGTGGGATGAACATGACTCCTCAATACCAGATTTTCTAACCCATGATCCGATTATTACTGATTTGTGACAGCGGCATTAGCGGCGCATAGTATCCGGCAAGCTGCTTACATAGCTTTCTTTTTAAGGACCTCTGCGAAATGCATCGCCTCCCAATCTATAGATTTTCTTGCATCGAGCGGCGGCAATGAGCGTGTCAGCGGAAACCGGCATCTCGCGCCCCGCCGACCGACGGGCCACCCGCACGCTGACGGTGACCGGGCTCAACCACGCCCTCCACGACGGCTACACCGACCTGATCTACGTGCTGCTGCCGGTCTGGCAGGCCGAATTCGCCCTGAGTTATGGGCTGCTGGCGCTGCTGCGCGGCCTGTATGCCGGCGCCATGGCCGGTTTGCAGATTCCGGTCGGGCGCATCGCCGAGCGGATCGATGGCAAGATCATCCTGATCGCAGGCACCGCGCTGTCGGCGCTCGGCTACGTGCTTGCCGGATTTTCCGGCGGCGTGATCGGCCTTGGCCTGGCGCTGGCGCTCTCCGGCGCGGGCTCGAGCACGCAGCATCCGATCGCCTCCGCTGCGGTGTCGCGTGCGTATGGCGCGGCGGCGCGCGGCCCGCTCGGCATCTACAATTTCACCGGCGATCTCGGCAAGGCGGCGATTCCGGCCCTGACCTCGATCCTGCTCGTGGTCATGACGTGGCGGCACACGCTGCTGGTGCTGGCGCTGGCGGGCGTGCTGGTCGCAGCCTGCATCGCGCTCTGGATGCCGGCGGTCGGCAAGGGCGCCGAACACAAGAAAGCCGCCGCATCGCGCCGCGAGCGCGCGGGCCGCGGCTTTCACTGGCTGCTCGCGATCGGCATCCTCGACACCGCGGTGCGGATGGGCTTCCTCACCTTCCTGCCGTTCCTGTTGCGCGACAAGGGCGCCTCGCTGCCGACCAACGGCCTTGCGCTGGCGCTGGTCTTCATCGGCGGCGCCGCGGGAAAATTCACCTGCGGCTGGCTCGGTGCGCGCGTCGGCACCCTGCGCACCGTGCTGATCACCGAAGGCGGCACGGCGACGCTGATCGTCGCGGTGTTGCTACTGCCACTGGCGCCGGCGATCGTGCTGCTGCCGTTGCTCGGCGTGATGCTCAACGGCACCTCCTCGGTGCTCTATGGCACGGTGCCCGAGCTCACGCCGCCGCACCAGACCGAACGCGCCTTCGCGCTGTTCTATACGGGCACCATCGGATCAGGCGCGATCGCGCCTGTTATCTACGGCCTGCTTGGCGATGCGCTCGGCCCGACGCTCGCGACGGCTGCGACCGCGCTGACGGCGCTCGCGATCTGTCCGCTTGCGATAGCCCTCGCCCGGCATCTGGGCGACGATCCAAAGGCGGCGTGAAGCGCAGCCAACAAAGCCCGTAGCCCGAGATCCAGGGTCGCTTCTCATTGATGCAGAGTCTCGACCTCACGGCCGTGGTGCCGTAACCAGAGGCCATGACATCGCAACAGCCCATCTGGCGCGCCACCGTGCTGACCCTGTTCCCGGATATGTTTCCGGGACCGCTCGGCGTCAGCCTCGCCGGCAGGGCGCTGGCGTCGGGCCTTTGGGCGCTGGAGGCCCGCGACATCAGGGCGTCGGCGACCGACAAGCACCGCAGCGTCGACGACACCCCGGCCGGCGGCGGCCCGGGCATGGTGCTGCGGGCCGACGTGCTGGCGGCAGCGATCGATGCCGCTGAGGCCGCGGCTGACCGCCCGCGCCTGCTGATGAGCCCGCGGGGCCGGCCATTGGCCCAGGGCCAGGTCATAGAGCTGGCCGCCGGACCCGGCCCGCTGATCGTCTGCGGCCGTTTCGAGGGCATCGACCAGCGGGTGATCGAGGCGCGGGGGCTGGAGGAGGTCTCGATCGGCGATTACGTGCTGTCGGGCGGCGAGATCGCTGCGATGGCGCTGATCGACGCCTGCGTCCGTCTGTTGCCGGGGGTGATGGGCAAGCTGGCCTCGGGAACCGAGGAAAGCTTCTCCGAAGGACTACTGGAATACCCCCAATACACCCGGCCGCAGGAGTTTGAGGGCCGCCAGATCCCGGAAATCCTGATTTCCGGCGACCATGCCAAGGTCGCGGCCTGGCGGCTGGCCCAATCCGAGGCCCAGACGGCGGCCCGGCGGCCGGATCTCTGGGCCAGGCGTGCCGGCCAAAAAGCCGCGCCGCGACGGACAAAAAACACGACAGACGGGTGACAAACCCTGCGCTTTGCCTTATACGGGCGGCCAAATCCGCACACGCGCAGGATAGATGGACGTTTGCGCAGCCCCCATTCAGGCTGGGCGCGCCGCCGATGGAGATTTCGATGAACCTCATTCAGCAGCTCGAAAAAGAGCAGTTCGACAAGCTCGCCGCCACCAAGACCATTCCGGAATTCGGCCCCGGCGACACCGTGATCGTCAACGTGAAGGTGGTCGAAGGCGACCGCACCCGCGTGCAGGCCTATGAAGGCGTTTGCATCGGCCGCTCCGGCCACGGCCTCAACGAGAGCTTCACCGTGCGCAAGATCTCCTATGGCGAAGGCGTCGAGCGCGTCTTCCCGGTGATGTCGCCGATGATCGACTCGATCAAGGTGGTGCGTCGCGGCAAGGTGCGTCGCGCCAAGCTGTATTACCTGCGCAACCTGCGCGGCAAGTCGGCCCGCATCGTCGAGAAGCAGGACCGCCAGACCGCCGTCGGCGAGTAATCCACCCCGCAAGGGTTTGACGGAAAGCGCGGGGCCTGCCCCGCGCTTTTTTGTTGCGGCATACCTATCTGACGTGCAGGTCCGCGCATCGATCGATTGTCGCGGGCGCGAGCCCTGTGATAGAAATTTAGAATGGTTCCGGATCAAGCAAACCAGCCCTGCAAGCGCGTCGTGATCGACGATCGCTCGCGGCTGCCCGGCCGGTTCTTCGGACGCTTCGCGACGTCGGCGACATCAGAGCTTAGGCCCGCAGCGTAACGCTGCCTGGACCCTTTCGCCTGCTCGCGCGCGATGCGCTCAACGCCATCAATCAATGAATTTCTTCTGGAGCCGAAGCTCATGTCCAAACCGACCACGCTGTACGACAAGATCTGGAACGACCATCTGGTCCACGAAGCCGAGGACGGCACCTGCCTGCTCTATATCGACCGCCATCTGGTGCACGAGGTGACCTCGCCGCAGGCGTTCGAAGGCCTGCGCGCCGCCGGGCGCAAGGTGCACGCGCCGGAGAAGACGCTCGCCGTCGTCGACCACAACATCCCGACCACCGACCGCTCGAAGCCCAATCCGGACCCCGAGAGCATCGAGCAGATGCGGGTGATGGCTGAGAACGCCAAGGAATTCGGCATCGAATATTACAACGAATTCGACAAGCGCCAGGGCATCGTCCACGTCATCGGCCCGGAGCAGGGCTTCACGCTGCCTGGCACCACCATCGTCTGCGGTGACAGCCACACCTCGACGCACGGCGCGTTCGGCGCGCTGGCGCACGGCATCGGCACGTCAGAGGTCGAGCACGTGCTGGCGACGCAGACGCTGATCCAGAAGAAAGCCAAGAACATGCGCGCGATCGTCGACGGCAAGTTGCCGGACGGCGTGACCGGCAAGGACATCATCCTGGCGATCATCGGCGAGATCGGCACCGCCGGCGGCACCGGCTATGTGCTGGAATATGCCGGCGAGGCGATCCGCGCGCTGTCGATGGAAGGCCGCATGACGGTCTGCAACATGTCGATCGAAGGCGGCGCGCGCGCCGGCCTGGTGGCGCCGGACCAGAAGGCGTTCGACTTCCTGCGCGATCGTCCGAAGTCGCCGAAGGGCGCCGCCTGGGATGCCGCGATGCGCTACTGGGAGACGCTGCGCTCCGACGAAGGCGCGCATTTCGACCACGAGCTGCGGCTCGACGCCGCCAAGCTGCCGCCGATCGTCACCTGGGGCACGAGCCCTGAGGACGTCATCTCGATCACCGGCGTGGTGCCCGATCCGGACAAGATCGCTGACGAAGCCAAGCGCCTCTCCAAGCACCGTGCGCTGAAATATATGGGCCTGGCTGCCGGCACCAAGATCACCGACATCAAGCTCGACCGCGTCTTCATCGGCTCCTGCACCAACGGCCGCATCGAGGATCTGCGTGCTGCCGCCAAGATCGCCGAGGGCAAGACCGTCAACGCCCATGTCAACGCGATGATCGTGCCGGGCTCGGGCATCGTGAAAGAGCAGGCGGAAGCCGAAGGCCTCGACAAGATCTTCATTGCGGCCGGCTTCGACTGGCGCGAGCCGGGCTGCTCGATGTGCCTGGCGATGAATCCGGACAAGCTGAAGCCGGAAGAGCGCTGCGCCTCGACCTCGAACCGCAACTTCGAGGGCCGCCAGGGCTTCAAGGGCCGCACCCATCTGGTGTCGCCCGCGATGGCCGCGGCCGCCGCGATCGCCGGTCACTTCGTCGACGTCCGCGACTGGCGCTAGGGCCCTTCCCGTTCCGATCGAATCGGAACGGGACGCTGGGTCTTTTGTCTTGACGCGCGTTCTTCATGCGAACCGGTATTCACTTCGCTCGAAAACGCTCTGGCAAATCGTCTCAAGCTCGCGGCATTCCGGAAACCGCGCGTTAACGCCGCGCCCGCACACTGCCTCCTTGCGAAACCAAGCCTTCGCAAGGAGCTCAGTGCCGTGGCCGACAAATCCGAATTCGTCGATATGATCAGCGAGGCGACGCGACAGAAGCGCCGCCGCGCCACCCCACGCGTGATCGATCTGCCGCCTGCCGAGGTGAAGGAGACCTCGCGCCTCGGCCACTGGCCGCCAGAACGCTGGACGCAATGGCGGATGGAAAATCTGACGCCGTGGAAGATCAAGCCCTGGCGGCTGAAGGACTGGGACTGAAGCATGATCCGGAAAAGTGCGAACCGGTTTTCCGAGAAGGATCATGCTCACAGCTGAGTCTTCGCGAAGCATGCTCTGACAAAACGGGCGCCATCTGGCGCCCGCTGTCGTTTCATCTCTCACCAATAACCGTACGGCCGCCAGTGGTGACGGTGATGCCACCATGGCCGGCAGATCCGGCGCGGGCCGTAGTAGGTCCAGATCACCCGGCAGCGATGGTGATAATAGGCCGGGTAATAGTAGGACGATCCGTAGACGTAGCGCCGGTGATGGAAGTGCCGGCGGTAATGGGGCCGATAGCCGTAGCCGTAACCGCCGCCGTAGAAGCGATGATGATAGCCGCCGTAATGGCGTTGGAAGCCGCCATGGTGATAGCCACCATGAAACGCCGGCGCGGCGCGGAAACCGCCGCCGTGGAAGCCGCGGAAACCGCCGCCGTGAAATCCACCACCATGGAAGCCACCGCCGCGGAAGCCTCCGCCATGAAAGCCTCCGCCGTGGCCATGGCCGCCGCCACCGTGGCGAACCTCGGTCGTCATTGCGTCCGCCGCGGATTTCGCCGCCGGCACGCTGCCCGGGCTCGCCAGCGACAGCGCTTCGGCACGTTGCTGCGCGGCGATCGACAACGCGAAGACCGTGGCCGCCGCAACACCGACACGGCGCAGCAGCCCGCGCCGCAAACATCCTTCCCTCATTTCCGAACCTCCCTGACAATAGCAATCTGGCCCCGCTGCATGGCAGCCGGTCACATTGCGTTCATTGCAGTCGCTCCCGGCGTGACGCTAAGAACGCGCAACTGAATGCGCCATGAACGCACACGGCGCATGCGACGAAGTGTCCGGAAGGGAACGGCAGTGACTGTCTATGTGATCGTGCAACTCAAGATGACCGACCGTGCCGCCTATGATCGGTATCAGGCGCGCTTCTTCGATGTGTTCAGGAAGTTCAACGGGCGGCTGCTGTCAGCCGATGAACAGCCGGCCGTGCTCGAAGGCAATTGGGATCGCGACAAGCTGGTGCTGATGTCGTTCCCCGACGAAGCCGCGTTCCGCGCCTGGTCGGAATCGCCTGAGTATGTCGAGATCTCGCGGGATCGCAAAGCGGGCGCGCAAGGCATCGTGCTGCTGGCGAAGGGCTTTGCGCCTTGACGCCGCAGGAGCAGCACCCGTCGACCGGAGCTGCTCGCGCGTGTGGTGCGGCCAGACGCATTTACCAGAACGGACCGAACCCGAAGCCGAAGGTGAACGGCGCGGGCGCCAGATACGGATACGGCTGATAGGCATAGGGACGCCCGTAATAATAGGGTCCGTACGGCCGATAGGCGGGATAGGCCCGGTAGTACGGCCGATAATAGGGTCGATAGCCGTGGTGATAGTGGCGGTGATGGTAATGGTGATGACGGCGCTGCGCGCTGAAATCAGTTGCCTTGCCTGCATGCCGCAATTGCGCCGCAGCCTGCGGCTTGGTTGACGCCGCGGCAGTTGCCAATGCCGGCGCCGTCAGCGCGAATGCACAGGCGACCGCGGCAACACCGATCCATCTCATCATGATCACTCCTGCAGATTTCGATTGATGTCATCTCGCGCGGGCGAATCTGCCGGTTTGATGGCCACGAATGACAACAGGCCCGTTGCTCACGGGCCTGTGTCTCAACTGCGCTGATACGCCGCGCGATCAGCGGCGCCAGTGGCGACGATGGCCCCAGCCGCGGCGATGTCCACGGTCCCAGCCACGATGCCAACCGCGGCCATAGCGTACCTGCGTGGTCGACCGGTTCGCATTGTCCTGAACCGTCGTCGCGGTGCCCGGCGTGGCAAGCGACATCGCGTTGGCGCGCTCGGCCGGCGCCGCCAAAACCAGCACGGCGCCGACGGCCGCTAGCCCCAGAACCTTCATCACCTTCATGAGTTGTCTCCTTGATCCCTTGATGTCACGTCTTGCAACGACGACTCGAGCTTCTTGCTTTGACGCGTTTTCTTCACGCGAACCGGTGTCCACTTCGCTTGAAAACGCTTTAGCATTCGAATCGACCCCCGTTGCCGCGACGCAGATCGCAAGCAGGATGCGGACGACGTGAGCGGGAAGTGAATAACTGCGCCACGATGGTGAATGCCGCCGGCGCGATCAGGTTCCGGCGCCGCGCGCGTTTTTTCCCGATCGTGCGTAAAACCAGGCCTAGACTATCGTCGTATCTTGCGTGTTCCCGTTGCAGGAGATTGCCGTGACACGAACAGGCGCACGCGGGCGATCGCTTCGTCTCGCACTTGGTCTTGCACTCAACCTTGCACTCGCAACGCTCGGCGGTTCCATCATGCTTGCCGATGTCGCGCTCGGCTCGCAGGGACCGGGCGGTGGCATGGGAGCGGCGAGCCATCTCACGCAGATGCTGATGGCGATCGTGGTCTATGGAACGGCAGGAGCGATTGCGGCTATCGCGATGATCCGCGCAGCACGCCGACGAACGCGCAGCTAACCCGGGCGCCAGAAGCAGTTCATGCGCGGCGTGATCACGGTGCCGCTCGGCCGGTGCTCCTGCACATAGGTCGCGGTGCAATCGCGCACCGCGTTCGGACCGGGATTGTAGCGCGGGATGACATCCGGCTCCCAATGATCGGGCCGCGACCGGTAGATCGGCACGCGCCTGAGCCGACGGCGCTCGGCGACACGCTCGCGCGCCACCGGGGCTCCCTCGCCGATGCGCGCTTCAGCGGCTGCGCTCTGCGCCTGCGCCTCGCCCGCCGGAAGCGAGAGCCCGACTGATGCCGCCAACAGCGCTGCCGCCACGATCCGTTTCATCACGCCACCCAAGCCCCGTCCTTGAGCCCCATTGTCGGGCCGCACGGTCTCCCATTGCGCCGCCAAGGTCAACTGCACTGGCGCGCCCGGCGGCACTCGCGCTAAAGGGAGTGTCATGTGGACCACAGCCAAAGCCCCGTCACTGGCCGAGATGGAGGCCATGGCGCACGAGATCTTCGCGCGCCTGCCGGACACGTTCCGGGCCCTCTGCGAGGGCCTGATCATCCGCGTCGACGACTTCCCGACCGACGAGGTGCTCGACGACATGCAGGCCGAGAGCGAGTTCGACCTGCTCGGCCTGTTCCACGGCATCGGCCTGCCGCAGCAGAGCCATGGCGACGTCGCCCGGCTGCCGAACCTGGTCTGGCTCTATCGCCGGCCGATCCTGGACTACTGGTCGGAGCACGACGAGACCCTGGGGCACATCGTCCGCCATGTGCTGATCCATGAGATTGGGCACCATTTCGGCCTGTCGGACGCCGATATGGAGGCGATTGAGGCCGATGCGGGCTAGGTTTGCAGAAATGGCCCTTTTACCGCTGTCACATTCGCGATAAATAGCCGCCTCGTATCCCCTAGTTTTTGCCTGGGAAGTGCAACGATGGACAAATTCACCACGCTGGAAGGCGTCGCGGCGCCGCTGAAGATCATCAATGTCGACACCGACATGATCATTCCGAAGCAGTACCTCAAGACCATCAAGCGCACCGGCCTTGGCAAGGGGCTGTTCTCGGAACAGCGCTACAAGGATGACGTCAGCGAGAACCCCGATTTCGTCCTCAACCAGTCCGCCTATCGCCAGGCGAAGGTGCTGGTCGCCGGCGACAATTTCGGCTGCGGCTCGAGCCGCGAGCACGCGCCCTGGGCGCTGCTTGACTTCGGCATCCGCTGCGTGATCTCGACCTCGTTCGGCGACATCTTCTACAACAACTGCTTCAAGAACGGCATCCTGCCGATCCGCGTGTCGCAGGAGGACCTCGACAAGCTGTTCGACGACGCCGAGCGCGGCGCCAACGCGACGCTGACCATCGACCTCCCCAACCAGGAGATCCGTGGCCCCGACGGCGGCACGGTCAAGTTCGAGATCGACCCGTTCCGCAAGCACTGCCTGATCAACGGCCTCGACGACATCGGCCTGACGATGGAGAAGAAGAAGTCGATCGACACGTATGAGGCCAAGCTCAAGGAACGCGCCTGGGCTTGAGAAATCTGGCGTATCATCACGCCCCGGTGCCGTCAGGCGCCGGGGCTTTGCTTTGCCGCACGGCCTGTAACCCAGTGATAGCTGACGCACATGCAGCCTGACATCGTCACCTTCTGGCATGGCTCGATGGACGCGCTGCGCCGGACCTGCCTGCGCTCGCAGGTGGCGGCCGGGCACAAGGTGACGGTCTACAGCTTCGACCCAATCCCCGGCCTGCCGGATGGCGTCGGCAATGCCGAGGCCGAGGCGGTGCTGCCGCACGCGTTCTCGGAGCGGCTACGCCCGGCCGAGCGCGACGGGTCATGGCGCGACTGGACCATCCTGCAATTCAGCGACTTCTTCCGGATGCGGCTGATGAACCTGCGCGCCGGCCTCTGGCTCGACGCCGATGTGCTGCTGTTGAAAGCGGTCGAACTCGATCCGGCGAAACCTTATTTTGCCTGGGAACGGCCGCGGCAGCTCGGCAACTCCGCGCTGTATCTGCCGCAACATGATCCGATCGTGCGCGCCTTCGAGGCGCTGATGCAACAGGACGAGTTGACGCCGGACTGGCTGGCGCTGCGTCATCGCGTGACCTTTGCGATGCACCGGCTGCGCGGCAAGTCCAACCGCGTCGCCGACATCCGGGTTGCGATCTTCGGCCCGGCCGCGCTTACTGCGCTGGCGCGCCGCGAGGGCGAGTTGCAGTATGCGCTGCCGAAGCGCTCGTTCTACGCGGTACACGCGGAGCCGAAATTGTTCTTCGAGCCGTCGGACCATTCACGCTATCTGAACGATCCCGCGATCGTCGGCCTGCACATCTCGCCGAAGGGCCGCGGCGGTGAGACGCCTATTCCTGGCAGCTTGTATGCGTGGGCGGCGAAGAAGTTCGGGGCGTAACACAAGCACTGCTGCACCCTCTCCCCTTGTGGGAGAGGGTGGCTTCGCGAAGCGGAGCCGGGTGAGGGGCTCTCTCCACACGGACGAATCTCGCAAGCGCAGACAACCCCTCATCCGGCGCTTCGCGCCACCTTCTCCCACAAGGGGAGAAGGGAAGATAACCTGCCGCTAATGCCCCATCGCGGCGATCGCGTCCGCGATCGCGATCGTGCGCCTCGCCATCTCGGCGTGCAGGCGCTCCACCATGCGGCCATCGAGCTGAATCGCGCCGCGCGAGGCGTTCTCCGGCTTTTCGAATGCGGCAATGATCTTGCGCGCCTCGGCGACCTCGGCCTCCGGCGGCGTGAAGATCGCGTTGCAGGCCTCGATGTGACTCGGATGGATCAGCGTCTTGCCGTCGAAGCCGAGATCGCGACCCTGCGCGCATTCGTCGGCAAAGCCATCGACATTGCCGATGTCGCCATAGGGGCCGTCGAGGATCTCGAGCCCGTGCGCGCGGGTCGCCAGGATGCAATGGGTGATCATCGGGATCATCGCCGCGCGGCCCGGCTTCATCCGGATCCGGGTTTCACGCGAGATGTCGTTCGGCCCGAACACGAAGCCGGCGAGCCGGATTTCGGAATCCTTCGACGCCGCGGCGAGCTTGTCGGCATCCAGCACGGCGCGCGAGGTCTCGATCATCGCCCAGACCCGGATCGAAGCAGGCGCATTGATGTCGCTCAGGCGGTCGGCGACCGCGTTGAGATCGTCGACGGTGGAGATCTTCGGAACCAGGATGCCGTCCGGCTGCGCCTTGCCGGCCATGCCGATGTCGTCGACCCACCAGGGGGTGTCGAGCGCGTTGATGCGGATCAGGACCTCACGCTTGCCAAAACCCTTGGCGGCGACCGCCTTGGCGATCTGCTCGCGGGCCACCGCCTTGGCGTCGGGAGCGACCGAATCCTCCAGATCGAGGATGATGCCGTCCGCGGCGAGCGTACGAGCCTTTTCCAGCGCCCGAGCATTCGATCCCGGCATGAACAACAGGCTGCGGCGCGGACGGGTCATCGGCATTCTCCTGGGGTGGGCTGCGCCGCCAGCGTCCATTGTTTGGGCAGCGGCGCAGGAACCATGCTTCAGCGCTGCCGTATCATCTCAGGCGGCCCGCCGAAAGTCTTGTTCCCGTCACCCTCATGTGGTTAGCCAGAGGCCATGAAATTCTTTCCGAAGCAATTGATCGACGGCTACCGGACTTTCGCGACCCAGCGGCTGCCGACTGAACAGTCGCGATACCGCGATCTGTCGGAACGCGGCCAGTTCCCCGAGACCATGGTGATCGGCTGCTGCGATTCCCGCGTCTCACCGGAAGTGATCTTCGATGCCGGCCCCGGCGAGCTGTTCGTGGTGCGGAACATCGCCAACCTGGTTCCGGTCTATCAGCCCGACGGCAACGCGCACGGCGTCTCGGCCGCGCTGGAATATGCCGTGACCGTGCTGAAGGTGAAGAATATCGTGGTGCTGGGCCATGCCCAGTGCGGCGGCATCCGCGCCTTCATCGACAAGATCAAGCCGCTGACGCCCGGCGACTTCATCGGCAAATGGATGCAGATGTTCATCAAGCCGGGTGAGGTCGTCGAGCAGCGCGAGCACGAGAGCATGCAGGACTTCGTCACCCGCATCGAAAAGGCCGCGGTGTTCCGCTCGCTGGAGAATTTGATGACCTTCCCGTTCGTCCGCGAACGGGTGGAGAGCGGCGAGATGCAGCTGCACGGTGCCTATTTCGGCGTCGCCGAGGGCTCGCTGTTCGTGCTCGACCGGGTCGCCAAGGAATTCATCAGCGTCAACGATGCGATGAAAAGCGAATAGCGAGCAGAGGATGGCGAGCAGCGAATGGGGGACTTCCCATTCGCCACTCACCATTCACAGACCCTACTCGCCGCCGTGGTGGCCACCGCTCCAGCGATCGGAGATCGCGAGCATGAAGGCCGACACCACGAACACCAGGTGCACGCCGACCAGCCAGGCGAGCTTGCTTGGATCGAACGCCGTATCGATGTTCATGAAGGCTTTCAGTACCTGAATGGCCGAGATCGCGACGATCGACGCCAGCAGCTTCTGCTTCAGGCCGCCGAAATCGACCTTGGTCATCCAGTCCGGCCAGTCCGGGTGCCCCTCCGGATCGATCTTCGACACGAAATTCTCGTAGCCGGAAAACACCACGATCAGGATCAGATTGCCGGTCAGCGAGATGTCGATCAGCGCGAGCACGCCGAGGATGATGTCGGATTCCTTGGCCTGCGGCACATGCAGGATGAAGTGCCACAGCTCCATGCAGAACTTGAACAGCAATGCCGCGAGGCTGATGACGAGGCCGAAATAGAACGGCGCCATCAGCCAGCGGCTGTTGAACAGCAGGCTCTCGAAACGTCGTTCAACGCGCTTCAGCGTCGGATCGGACCGATGAGCCGCCGGATCTTCCGCCATGGCACGCGTTTCCCGACGCCGTCTTGTCGCTGCTACGCCGCCTTCTGCTTCGCGGTGATCAGCTTGCGGTTGATCAGGACTTCGGCGATCTGCACGGCATTCAGCGCCGCGCCCTTGCGCAGATTGTCCGACACGCACCAGAACGCCAGGCCGTTCTCCACCGTGGCGTCCTCGCGGATGCGGCTGATATAGGTGGCGTCCTCGCCGGCCGCCTCATACGGCGTGACGTAGCCGCCCGGCTCGTGCTTGTCGATCACGAGGCAACCCGGCGCATTGCGCAGGATGTTGCGCGCTTCGTCCGCGGTGATCGGATTGGCGAACTCGACATTGACCGCTTCGGAGTGACCGACGAAGACCGGCACGCGCACGCAGGTCGCGGTCAGCTTGATCTTGGGATCGAGGATCTTCTTGGTCTCCGCCATCATCTTCCACTCTTCCTTGGTGAAGCCGTCTTCCATGAAGACGTCGATCTGGGGAATGACGTTGAAGGCGATGCGCTTGGGAAACTTCTTATTGATCAGCTCGTCATTGGTGTAGACGGCCTTGGTCTGCGAGAACAGCTCGTCCATCGCATCCTTGCCGGCGCCCGACACCGATTGATAGGTCGAGACCACGACGCGCGTGATGGTGGCCTTGTCATGCAGCGGCTTCAGCGCGACGACGAGCTGCGCAGTCGAGCAGTTCGGGTTGGCGATGATGTTCTTCTTGGTGAAGCCGGCGGCTGCATCCGCGTTCACCTCCGGCACGATCAGCGGCACGTCGGGGTCCATGCGCCAGGCCGAGGAATTGTCGATCACGACGGCGCCGGCGGCGCCGATCCTGGGCGACCATTCCTTGGACACCGAGCCGCCGGCCGACATCAGGCAGATGTCGATATCGGAGAAATCATAGTGCTCGAGCGCCTTCACCTTCAGGGTACGGTCGCCATAGGACACCTCGATGCCGACGCTGCGGCGCGAGGCCAACACGACGACCTCGTCGGCGGGGAATTTGCGCTCGTCGAGAATGTTGAGCATTTCGCGCCCGACATTGCCGGTCGCTCCAACCACCGCGACTTTGTAACCCATCGTTCACTCTCCGACGAAAAATGCCTATTCCCCTGCAACTCACGGAAAGGGAAGCGGCAGCGCTTCTATGCGAGAAAGCCCGTCAAGACAACGTTGCGTAGCTTTTGAGCGTTTTGATGCGTCTGTTCCGGGCCGATCCGGCCGCGTCCCATCATACGGGAATTCCGTCCACACTGACGAGCTTCGTCGACGAGGTGTACGCCACGATCTCCGGGCTGTTCGCCTATGTCGCCGTGCTCGCGCTGTTCGTTGCCCTCGGCACCCATCTATGGCGGCAGCTGCCGGATGCAACGCCGACGGTCACCCCGGCGGTCGCGGACTGGAGCCCGGCCAGCCGCCAGGCGCCGGCTTTCGCCATCAGCAAGATAGATCTGCGAGATAAAACAGAGACTTATGAGGTGCTCCGGCACCCCGAGGGTGGCCGCAAGGATGTCTTTCACTGGGCCGACGCGGATGGCGCGGCGACAGCCGAGCTGGAAATCTACCGCCCTGGCAGCGAGGCCGTCGGACCCGCGATGACCGAGATTGCCGGGCGGCTCGACCCTGGCGGCGCCCGCGAACTCGAGGCCGCCGGCATCGTCGACAGCAAATTCGGCAGCGTCACCCTGCTGCGCCCGGCGCGGCAGGACGGCAGCCGGGCCTGCCTCGGCTTCCTCAAGCAGGCCGATGCGCCCGATCTGCGGATCTCCGGCTGGACCTGCCAGGGTGCCAGCCTGCCGGCCCAGCGCGCCGCGATCGCTTGCATGCTGAACCGCCTGACCCTGTTGGCGGCCGGCAACGACCCCCGGCTCGCCGCCTTGTTCGCCCATGCCGAGCTGCGGCGCACTGACTGCGTTACCTCCGGCACGCCCGCGCTGTCCTCAGACTGGGTGATGGGGAGCGAGAACCCGCTTCTGCGCGGTGCGCTTTGATGGCGAGACCGTGGCAAGGCACTGGTTTTCATGAAACTTTTGCGCTTGGACACGCATTATCTCAGCCGGTGTGGCGCAATTGACCTAGTGACGGCCTCGCCACCATGGCTACAATGTGTCCCGAGTGATTTTGGCTGATACGCCAGCCCCCGAACGGGGCCGTAATGACGAGGATGCGATGACCTTGAAATTCCCTGCCGCGAACAAGCTCGTGGTGTTGCTTGCCGCGGCCGCGGTCACCGCAACCGCGCTCAGTGTCACTGCGGCCAGCGCGCAGCAGGCCCCGAGCAAGCGCAAGCAGCAAGAGCAGTATGACCGCGACGGCCGCCGCTACTACGGCGCGCAGGGTCCGAACCGCGTCTATCAGCAGGGCCCGCGCACCCGCGTCTACGTCACCACGCGCTCCTGGCTCGACGCCGGCACCGAAGTGCTGCCCGGCGATCGCAAGTTCAACGACTATGCGTACCCGCCGGATGTCGGCTACCCCTCGTTCGCACGCGAGAACAACAACCGCCCGATCGATCGCCAGCCGCTCAGCCCGCCGTCCGATCTCGGCGGCTATCCGCGGAACTTCCCGCTGTACTGAGATTTTCGGCGCACTGCCGATACGAAAATGCCCGGCTCGAGCCGGGCATTTTCATTTGAGGCTCTGTCACTCCGGGGCGTGGCGACACATCGCCCCGGAATGAAGCGCGAGGCTTACGCGTGCAGCTTCTGCAATTCGTTCAGGATCGCCTCGCCCATCTGCGCGGTGCTGACCGGCGTGGTGCCGGCCGACTTGATGTCGGCGGTGCGCAGGCCGCTGGCGAGCACGGCGGCGATCGCGGCATCGACCTTGTCGGCAAGGTCGCCCATGCCGAACGAATAGCGCAGCGCCATGCCGAACGAGGCGATCATCGCGATCGGATTGGCAAGGCCTCGGCCTGCGATATCCGGTGCCGAGCCGTGCACCGGCTCATACAAAGCCTTGCGCTCCTTGGTCTTGGCGTCCTCCTTGCCGAGCGAGGCCGACGGCAGCAGGCCGAGCGAGCCGGTCAGCATCGCCGCGATGTCGGACAGCATGTCGCCGAACAGATTGTCGGTGACGATGACGTCGAACTGCTTCGGCGTCTTGACCAGGTTCATGCCGCCGGAATCGGCGAGCTGATGCTCCAGCGTGACGTCCTTGTATTCGCGCGCATGGACCTGGGTCATGACCTCGTTCCAGAGCACGCCCGACTTCATGACGTTGCGCTTCTCCATCGACGTCACCTTGTTCTTGCGCTTGCGCGCCAGGTCGAAGGCGACGCGGCCGATGCGCTCGATCTCGAAGGTGTCGTAGACCTGGGTGTCGACCGCGCGCTTCTGGCCATTGCCGATATCGGTGATGGTCTTCGGCTCGCCGAAATAGACGCCGCCGGTGAGCTCGCGCACGATCATGATGTCGAGGCCCTCGACGATCTCGCGCTTGAGGCTCGAGGCATCGGCCAGCGCCGGGTAGCACACCGCCGGACGCAGATTGGCGAACAGGCCGAGATCCTTGCGCAGCCGCAGCAGGCCGGCCTCGGGACGGACGTCATAGGGCACTGAGTCCCACTTCGGACCGCCGACCGCGCCGAAGATCACGGCATCGGCCGCCGTGGCCTTGGCCATGTCGGCTTCCGAGATCGACACCTTGTGCGCATCATAGGCCGAGCCACCGACCAGGCCCTGCTCGGTCTCGAACTTGGCGATGCCCTGCGCATTGAGCCAGTCGATCACGCGCTGCACCTCGGCCATCACTTCGGGGCCGATGCCGTCGCCGGGGAGAAGCAGCAGTTTATGGGTCGCCATCGTCGTTACCTCACTCAATCGGGCATGCCCGCCATTATTCGGCGCGAGTGCTAAAACGCCCCGCACCGATTGGCAAGGCACCCCAATGGGGCCAAAATGGCCCGGAAAGAGCCAGCCGCGCCCAATAAGAAGCCAACAAGACGGACCTCATGACCGCAGCCATCGTCTACGCCTTTGCCTCGGCCATTTTCCTCGGTGCCGGGGTGGTGCTGGCGCAGCTCGGCCTGCGCACCGTCGAACCGCTGTCGGGTGCGGCGATCAGCGTGCCCTCCTTCACCTTGCTGTTCCTGGTGCTGTCGCCGCTGATCCTGCATGGCGAGCCGGTGGTCTGGCGCGGCCTGCCGATCTTCATGGCGATCGGGCTGTTCTTCCCGGCCTCGCTGACGCTCCTGACCTTCGCCTCGAACCAGGCGCTCGGACCCGTGATCACCTCGACGCTGGGCAATCTGGCGCCGCTGTTCGCCGTCACCGCCGCCGTGGTGCTGCTGCACGAGCCGCTGCAACCGCAGCAGCTCATCGGCCTCGTCGTCGCGGTGGCGGGCGCGGCCGTCATCACCGTGAACCGGCCGCGCGACCTCGGCCACTGGCGGAGCTGGGCCCTGCTGCTGCCGCTCACCAGCGCGGTGGTGCGCGGCGTGGTGCCGCCGATCGCCAAGCTCGGCCTTGCGATCTGGCCGAGCCCGCTATGGGCCTGCCTGGTCGGCTACGTGATGTCCTCGCTGGTGGTGCTGAGCGTGCAGCGGATCCGCAAAGGCAGCTTCATGGTGGAGGCGCCGCGCGAGGGCCGATTCTGGTTTGCGCTCACCGGGATCAGCAACGGGCTCAGCGCGCTCAGCCTGTTCGCCGCGGTTCGCAACGGACCGATCACGCTGGTGGCGCCGCTCGCCGCGATCTATCCGCTGGTCACCGTGGCGATGAGTGCTGTCATGCTCAAACATGTCGAGATCACACCGCGGATCGTCGCCGGAACCCTGCTGACCGTGATCGGCGTCGCGCTGGTCCTGATCGCCTGATTGCCCGATCCGCAAGACAGTGTTGCCGCGTGAGGCGCTGGGCAGGACCGCCGCAGCCTGCCACAATGGCGGGATTGCCGGAGTGAATTGTGAGAGCCCCCGCCCCATCCTACGCGCATCCCGCGCGGCTGATCCTGATTCTATCGCTTGCACCGACGGTCGGCCTCGGCATCGGCCGCTTTGCCTATTCGCTGGTGCTGCCCGACATGCGCGACTCACTGGCATGGTCCTATTCGGCCGCCGGCTTCATGAACACGATCAATGCCGCCGGCTATCTGGTCGGCGCGCTGTTCGCCTCGCGCCTGATCCAGCGCTTCGGCCTCGCCGCATCGGTGCGCTGGTCGACGCTGATCTGCGCGCTGTCGCTGGCGCTGTGCGCCATCTCGGGCAATTTCATCGTGCTGAGCCTGTCCCGCCTGCTGGTCGGCCTCGCCGCCGCGGTCGGCTTCGTCGGCGGCGGCGCGCTGGCGGCAACGATCGCGCAGTCGCGGCCGGAACGCGCCAACTTCCTGCTCAGCCTGTTCTATGCCGGGCCGGGCGTCGGCATCCTGGCATCCGGCCTGATCGCACCGTTCGTGCTGCAAGGCTTTGGCGCCGGCTCGTGGTGGATCGTGTGGTGGGCGATGACCCTGCTCGCCGCGATCATGACGGTGCCGCTGTGGCTTGCACCGCTCCATACCGATACCGCCGCCGGCGGCATCGTACGCACCAAATTCGCGGTCACCCCCGTCCTGATCTACCTCGCCGCCTATTTCCTGTTCGGCGCCGGCTACATTGCCTACATGACCTTCATGATCGCCTATGTGCGCGACGGCGGCGGCGGCGCGGTGGCGCAGAGCGCGTTCTGGAGCCTGATCGGCGTCAGCGCATTCGTCACGCCATGGATCTGGCGGCGGGTGCTGGCGCTCGACCGCGGCGGGCTCGCCACCACGATCATTCTCGGCGTCAATGCGCTCGGCGCGGCACTACCGATCTTCGGGCATGCGCCGCTGTTGCTGGCGGTCTCGGCGCTGGTGTTCGGTGTCGCCTTCTTCGCGGTGGTCGGCTCGACCACCGCCTTCGTGCGCTTCAACTACCCGCCGCAGTCCTGGCCGACTGCGATCGCGGCAATGACCATCGCCTTCGGCATCGGCCAGACGCTCGGCCCGATCGTGGTGGGCGCGATCACGGATGCGGTCGGCAATCTGTCGGTTGCGCTCAACGTCTCGGCCGCGATGCTGGCGCTGGGCGCGCTGCTGTCGGCGCTTCAGCGGAAGGTGGGGCCGTGATTGGTCGTCCCGGCGAAGGCCGGGACCCATAACCACGAATGGCTGTGATGGAGGGAAGCGTCGCCCCGCTTGCCTATTTCCGCTGCCGCGGAGTATGGGTCCCGGCCTTCGCCGGGACGACCGCAGATCAGCTCCCACTAAACGAATTATAGCCCTGATCTTCCCAGTAGCCGCCCTTGTAGTCGTTGGTGACTTCCATCGAGAGCACGTATTTCGGGTTCTTGAAGCCGAGCTTGGTCGGCACCCGGATCTTCATCGGGAAGCCATAGGCGCGCGGCAGGATCTGGTCGGCGAATTTGAACGTCATCTGGGTCTGCGGATGCAGCGCCGTGCGCATGTCCAGTGGTGAATTGTAGCCGTCCTTGTCGGCGCACTGGAACCAGACATATTTCGCGCGGGTGTCGGCCCCGACCAGCTTGAGGAAATCGCGCAGCGGCGTGCCGGTCCAGCTGCCGATCGCGCTCCAGCCCTCGACGCAGATATGGCGCGTCACCTGCTTGACCTGCGGCAGCTTGTACAATTCGTCGAGCGTCCACGGCTTCTTGTTCTCGACCAGCCCGCGCACCTCGAGCTTCCAGTCCGCGGCCGCGATCTCGGGCGCATCGTCGAGATCGTAATAGGCGTTGAACGGAAACGGCTTGGTGATCATGCTCTCGGGGAAGGTCGGCGCCAGCGCATCCGGATTGAACATCCAGGCCTGCACCGCGTCGTTGAATTTCGAGACCTTCTTCAGCAATTCTTCCGCCGACGACGAATCGACCACGTCGCAGCCGGTCAACAGCGTCAGCGCGCCGAGGCTGGTGCCCGCCGTGATGAAACGACGGCGCGTCAGTTCCGGCATCGTCTTCACCGCATCGCGCACCAGCAGCTTCTTGTCGACGCCGGGGATCAGGAGCTTTCGGAGACGGCCCATAATATCCTCCTCAACGCCCGATGATCATGGCGCGCAGGCTCTTCGGTACCAGCAGTGCGAGCGCGACATGGATCACCAGGAAGGCGACGATCAGCGCCATGCAGGTGAAGTGGACGTAACGCGCGAAATCGTAACCGCCGAACAGCGACACCAGCCAGTGCAGCTGCACCGGCTTCCACATCGACAGGCCGGACAGCACGATGACGACGCCGACGATGATGATGCCGGCATAGAGCAGCTTCTGCACCGAATTGTACTTGCTGAGATCATCATGCGACAGCTTGAAGGTCAGCGCCGCCTTGGTGTCGGCGATCACGCCGCCCGGGGTGATCGGCAGCAACTTCCTGCGGAAGCGGCCGGTGGCGAAACCGAGCGCCAGATAGGTCAGGCCGTTGACCATCAACAGCCACATCGCCGCGAAGTGCCAGAGCAGCGCGCCGCCGAGCCAGCCGCCCAGCGTGATGTTCGAGGAGAACGTGAAGCCGAACAGCGGCGAGGCATTGTAGATCTGCCAGCCGGACATGATCATCAGGATCATCGCAACCGCGTTGATCCAGTGCACCATGCGCACCCAGACCGGCTGGATGATGACCTTGGCTGGCGTCGCGGTCTCTGCCCGGTGGTCGTCGCTGACGGCGAGGCTCGTCATTGGAATTCTCTGCTGGTGGTCGTTACCGGTTTATACGCCCGGAACCGGAGTTCCGTTACGGGGGGACGTATCATCCATTCGATATACGCCGCCTCCTCTGGTCACAAAAATGCGAGCCGGGGCGGCGCCCGGCTCGCTATGTCGCAAGTCCGAATATGGACTAAATCGAGCCGCCCGGTGCTACGACGCCGGCATCAGCACGGTGTCGACCACATGGATCACGCCATTCGACTGGTTGACGTTCGGAATAGTCACGGTTGAGGATCCACCCTTGGCGTCGACAATCATGACCGTGTCGCCGGAACGTTTAACAGTCAGGTCTTCGCCTTCGACTGTTTTGAGCTTCTTGCCGTCGGTGAGGTCGGACGCCTCGAGCTTGCCGGGCACCACGTGATAGGTGAGTATCTTGGTCAAGGTTGCCTTGTTCTCGGGCTTGACCAAATTGTCGACCGTGCCGGCAGGTAGCTTGGCGAACGCCGCGTTGGTCGGCGCAAACACCGTGAACGGCCCCTTGCCTTCCAACGTCGGGACGAGGCCCGCCGCTTTCACGGCGGCGACGAGTGTGGTGTGATCCTTCGAATTGACCGCGTTCTGGATGATATTCTTGGAAGGGAACATGGCCGCGCCGCCGACCATGACGGTCTTCTCGCCGGACATTTCGCTCTTCGTCATCTTCTTGTCTTCAGCATTGGCCGGCGCCATCACGGTGGCGGTGATTGCCAGCGCGCCGAGGGCTACAGCGGACAGAGTTGCAATACGCTTGGACATCTTTCATCTCCCGATGATTGGGCAGGCGGAGTTCGCCGGCGGCGTGGGATCAACGACGACGCAAAGCGCGTGCTGGCTCGCATCGCAGTCGTTCAAGCTACGGGATGGTTTTCGGACGGTTTCTTCGAATAACTTATCGTGATGCGTGAAACCATTGGCCGTTGGATTCGTTTGGCTCCCGCGATTTTGCGCGCACGATGGCGGCAGCGACCTACTCGCCAGCCGCGATAACGGGCAGCGCGCATGAGCAGCCCCGATCCTTATTAGTGCACCGCCGCGAGCAATTTGCTTGCCGACCTGCCTCGATCGGTTCAGCCTCAGTCCCGCGTGCAGCTTCGTGACACGTTGCAGCGGGGGGAAATCAAAACATGAGCAGCATCACGGCTGACAGCCAGGCCGCGTCCGCGGTGAACGATGCGGGCAGCGACGTCGGCCCGCTCGAACAGAAGCATCTGCAATACGCCAATTACCGCGCCGTCGCTGCTAGCACCGAGCTCACCAAGACGCACTGGCACATCGCCACCGCCAACGCGCTCGGCTGGGGCTTCGACGGCATGGACGGCGTGATCTTCGCGCTGATCGCGCCGATGGTGATCAAGGAATTTGCGCTGACCTTGCCGGAATACCGCTCGGGCATGCAGATCGCTTTGTTCGTCGGAATCGCCGGGCTCTATTTCTGGCCGTGGCTCGCCGACCGCTATGGCCGCCGCACGCTGCTCGCCGTCAACATCGCGCTGTTCTCGCTGCTGATGCCGGTCGCAGCGTTGTCGCCGACCTTCGCGGTGTTCGTGATCGCGCGCTCGCTGCTGTTCTTCGCGCTCAACGGCGAATGGTCGCTCGGTTCGATGCTGGTGGCGGAGACCTGGCCGGCGCGCTTGCGCGGCCGCGTCATCAGCATCACGCGTTCGGCGTGGTGCCTCGGCGCCACGCTCGCGGGTGCGATCACTGGCCTCGTGGCCGCCAATTACGGCTGGCGTATCGCCGTGATGGTCCCCGGCGCCATCGCGTTGCTCGCGATCTATATCCGCTCGACCTGTCCGGAATCGCCCTATTGGGTGCGCTCGCAGGACCGCAAGCGGCGCATCTCCGAGACGCTGGCGCGCGGCGGCACGGTGAGCGACGACGACCGCAACTGGTTCACCAAGGCCAAATCGGTCGGCATCAGTCAGGTGTTCATGCCCGACGTGCTGCCCTCGACACTGGTCGCACTGTTCGTTGCCTGCGCCTCGACCTGCATCTACGGCACGGTCGGTGCCTGGATGCCGCTGTATCTGTCGACCGAGAAGCATTGGTCGACCGCGGAGTACAGCCTGTTCTACGTGTTCTACGGCCTCTGCGGCTTCCTTGGCCTGTGCCTGGTCGGCTGGCTGATCGACAAGATCGGCCGCCGCCGCACCTTCATCGTGACCTTGATCGAAGGCGCGATCTTCATGACGCTCTGGGTCTATTCCGAGGATCGCGTCTGGCTGTGGGCGTTCGGCCTCGCTTGGTGTCTCGGCTTCCTCGGCTTCTGGGGCCCGAGCACGACGCTGACGGCGGAAATCTTTCCGACCCGGATCCGCGGCGCCGCCAATGGCGTGGTCTGGGCGATCGCCTATTTCGTCGGCTTCGTGCTGTTCCCGTTCGTCTCGATCGCGCTCCAGCAGCACACCGGCTCGTTCGCGCTGGCGTTCCTCTGCATCCCCGTGCTGATGATCGCGATGGCGATCGGCGTGTTCTTCTTCGTGCCGGAGCATACCGGCAAGGAGCTGAACGAGATCAGCGAGTGAGAGAAATCGTAGGGTGGGTTAGCCGAAGGCGTGACCCACCTCTTATCGCGCCGCGGCGCAAATGGTGGGTTACGCTTCGCTAACCCACCCTACGCATCTTTCCTAATCCCGGTTCGCCGGCGTCTGGATGAATCCCCGATTGTGGGTCGGGCTGATCAGGATCTCGTTCATGCAGACCCGTGCCGGCATGCTGGCAACGAAGGCGATGGTGCGGCCGCAATCCTCGGGTTGCAGCATCTTGGCCTGCTCGGCCTCGCTCGGCACCACCGGCCGCTGCTTGAGGATCGGGGTTGCGACCTCGCCCGGCGACAGGCAGCAGGCGCGCAGGCCATTGACGCATTCGTCCATGTTGAAGGAATGGGTCAGTGCCAGCACCGCGTGCTTGGTCGTGGTGTAGGCCGGGCCCGGCATCTTCGAGACGTGGCGGCCAGCCCAGGAGGCGACATTGATGATGCAGCCGTCCTGCTGCTTGCGCATGGTCGGCAGCACCGCGCGCATGCAGTAGAGCACGCCGTTGAGGTTGACCTCGACCAGCTTGTCCCAGCCTTCCAGTTCCATGTCGGCCCAGCTGCGCTTCGGGACGTTGATGCCGGCGCTGTTGACCAGCAGGTCGATGCGGCCGTGCTTGGCGACGATGGTCTCGGCCGCCTTGTTGACGTCAGCCTTGTTGCTGACATCGAGCGGGATCGCCTCGGCCTTGCCGCTCTTTTTGGTGATGTTGCCCACCACGCGGTCGAGCTCTTCCTTGCGGCGGCCGGAGACCACCACCGTCCAGCCGTCCGCCGCCAGGAATTCCGCCCCGGATTCACCGATCCCCGTTCCGCCGCCGGTGACCCAGGCCACGCGTTTCCCATGATTTGTCATGCAAACTGTCTCCGTTGCTTTCCGAAGGGCGTTTTTGCTAATCCAGCCAGACGTTTCCAGCCCTTTCGCCCCTCGGGGGATGTTGCATGAACACGACCACCAACGCCAACCTGTTTTCCCGCCTGTTCGACGGCCTCGACGACCCCAACCGGCTCGCCATCGAGCAGCTCGACGGCAGCCGCATCACCTATGGCGATCTGATCGCGCGCGCCGGCCAGATGGCCAATGTGCTGGTCGAGCGCGGCGTCAAGCCGGGCGACCGGGTCGCGGCACAGACCGAGAAATCGGTCTCAGCGCTGGTGCTCTATCTCGCCACCGTGCGCGCCGGCGGCGTCTACCTGCCGCTCAACACCGCCTATACGCTGAACGAGCTCGAATACTTCATCACCGATGCCGAGCCGACGGTCGTGGTCTGCGATCCCTCGAAGCTCGACGGCATCAGGGCGATCGCCGCCAAGGTGGGCGCCAAGGTCGAGACGCTCGATTCGAGCGGCAAGGGCTCGCTGACCGAGGCCGCCGACAAAGCGCCGAAGGCGTTCGCCACGGTACCGCGCGGCGACAATGATCTCGCCGCGATTCTCTACACGTCAGGCACCACCGGCCGCTCCAAGGGCGCGATGCTGTCGCACGACAATCTCGCCTCGAACTCCTATTCGCTGGTCGACTACTGGCGCTTCACCGACAAGGACGTGCTGATCCACGCCCTGCCGATCTATCACACCCACGGCCTGTTCGTGGCGAGCAACGTCACGCTGTTCGCGCGCGCCTCGATGATCTTCCTGCCGAAGTTCGATCCGGACGTGATCCTGAAGCTGATGGCCCGCGCCACCGTGATGATGGGCGTGCCGACCTTCTATACCCGCCTGTTGCAGAACCCCGGCCTGAACAAGGACGCCACCAAGCATATGCGGCTGTTCGTCTCGGGCTCGGCGCCGCTGCTCGCCGACACCCATCGCGAATGGTCGGCACGCACCGGCCACGCCGTGCTCGAGCGCTACGGCATGACCGAGACCAACATGAATACGTCGAACCCCTATGAGGGCGATCGCGTGCCTGGCGCCGTCGGCTTCGCGCTGCCCGGCGTCTCGGTGCGGGTCACCGATCCCGAGACCGGCAAGGAGCTCGCGCGGGACACCATCGGCATGATCGAGGTCAAGGGCCCGAACGTGTTCCAGGGCTACTGGCGGATGCCGGAGAAGACCAAGGCCGAATTCCGCGGCGACGGCTTCTTCATCACCGGCGACCTCGGCAAGATCGACGACAAGGGCTACGTCCACATCCTCGGTCGCGGCAAGGATCTCGTGATCTCCGGCGGCTTCAACGTCTATCCGAAAGAGATCGAGAGCGAGATCGACGCCATGCCCGGCGTGATCGAATCCGCCGTGATCGGTGTACCGCATGCCGATTTCGGCGAGGGCGTCACCGCCGTGCTGGTGTGCAGCAAGGGCGCCGATGTCAGCGAGGCCGCGGTGCTGAAGGCGCTCGACGGACGGCTCGCCAAATTCAAGATGCCCAAGCGCGTCTTCGTGGTCGACGAATTGCCGCGCAACGCGATGGGCAAGGTGCAGAAGAATATCCTGCGCGATAAGTACAAGGACATTTATTCGAAGGCTTGAGGGGACGCGACGACGTCGCGAGGGCCAAATGAACCGCGAGTATGCCGAGAAGATCTGTCTGCAGATCTTCGATGCTTTGGACGCAATGTACGAGGCTGAAAGGAACATCGCAGGGCTTGGCAAGCAGGAGCGGATTCGTTTCCATGATTCGGTTCAGGAGGTCATCGCGGCCATCGAGGACAAGCTTCTCCTTCCGATTTGCGAGCAACATCCGGACCTGCTGCCACCCACAGAGGAGCGAGAGCCAAGCATACTCTGCGGCGAACTGACATGGAGCGAGGTGAAACTTCCGCCTTCAGTGACTGAAGATCAACTCGACGAGGTGATCTTGTCGCTTTTGAAGCCGCGTTGGCTGAAGGTCGTGAGGTTCGTGACCATGGCAGAAGAACGCTTCAAGGAGCTTGGCTGGGCGATCAGCTATGAGGCGACCGCGGCGCGGCTGAAGGCGCTCTCCGATATGGATCGTATAGAGGGGGTCGGCGATATGCGGTACTGGGGCAACAGCGAGGTCCGGTTGAAGGACTAGAGTCGTTTCCGTTCCGATAGAATCGGAACGGGCTCTAGGTTCTTGTCTTGACGCGTTTTCTTCACGCGAACCGGTATCCACTTCGCTCGAAAACGCTCTAACTGCGACTAGTGCCCGCCCAGCAAACTGATCACGAAGCGCCCGCCGACGATAAAGAGATAGGCCCCGAACGCCACCTCCAGCGCCCGCTTCGACAGCGCGTGCGCAACCTTCACGCCGAGCGGCGCGGTGACGAGCGTGGTCGGCATCACCAGCAGCGCGCCGATCAGCGAGACGTAGCCGAGCGCGAACGGCAGTTGCAGCGCGGCGACGTCGGGGAAGCGCGCGGCGGCGGGCCAGCCGGCATAGACGTAGCCCAGCGCACCGGGGATCGAGATCAGCACCGCGAGCGCGGACGAGGTCGCAACCGCCTGATGGATCGGCCGGCCGTAGAAGGTCATCAGGAGATTGGCGAACAGACCGCCGCCGATGCCCATCAATGTCGAGAGCAGGCCGACGAAGAAGCCATAGACGCGCATCAGGAAACCTTTCGGCACGTCGTCGCCGAATTTCCAGGTCTCGCGCGCCAACAGCAGCCGCGCCGCCGCCGACCAGGCCACCAGGACGAACACGATCTTGAACAATCGCTCCGGCGCGAAGCGCGCGGTGACGCTGCCGGCGGCGACGCCGATCACGATCGGCAGCCACCAGCGCTTCAGGATCTCCATATCGACCGCGCCGCGGCGATAATGGGCGCGGAACGAACTCAGCGAGGTCGGGATGATGATGGCGAGCGAGGTGCCGATGCAGAGCGGCATCCGCACCTCGAGCGGGACGCCGGCGAGGCGAAAGCATTCGTAGAACACCGGCACCAGGATCGCGCCACCACCAATGCCGAACAGGCCGGCAAGAAAGCCGGACAGCGCGCCGACCGCAATCAGCAACAGTGCGAGTTCGAGCAATTCGCTGGGATCGAGGCCGGCCATCATCTTCTTCGTGCAGCATCGGGGTGCGTGTTGCCGGAGCAGGTGCTTCGGCGACGTTTCGCGACTGCGCGTCGCGAGCAATAGCCGCTTTTCGGATTCGGGAGTATCGGCGCCATCGCGCAGGTGCTCATGCAACGTCTCGCGTGACGCGTTGTCGACGGACCAAGGCGAATCGCAAATTCCGCATATCGGGTCGGCTCTGGATGAATGGCCGCTGCGCACGGATTGACGCGGTGCGGTATGGCGACGGCATGATCAACAGGTCGGTTCGACAGATGCAGTCCAGGGATTGCAGGTACAGGCGTGCGGCGCCTCTCACCCAGCCACGAACCGATGCGAGTGGCAGCGAATCCGTTGCTTCGGCCGTCGCCGGCCCGATCGCCTAAGATCAGGGCATTTGTCGATTATCTGGTGGAACAATGGGGCAAAACCGGCGGCTTCCGGTCCGCGTCCTTGCGCCTTCCGATGGCTCTTCAACGAGGCCGGAATATGGATTCACTTCTTAGTTCAGTCGACCTTGCATCTGGTATACCACACTGCGGATCAACCAGAATTCGGCAAGTCTAACAATGAACTTCGGTTCGACCGAAGGCTATTTGGCCGTTGCGCGGCGAGGTACGACTCCGTAAATAGAATTCGTCTACCGCGTTCCCCGATGGGCCGGCCGCGGTCCCTCACAACACAAAGCCCGCCGATGACCGCCAGGATCGAACGACCCCTTTCACCCCATTTGCAGACCTACCGGTGGACCCTGACGATGGCGCTGTCCATCGTCCATCGCGCCACCGGTGTGGCCCTCTATTTCGGCACCCTGCTGGTCGCCTGGTGGCTGATCGCAGCCGCCTCCGGCCCGACCGCCTACGCCAACGTCCAGGCCTTCACCGGCAGCGCGATCGGCAAGCTGATCGTGTTCGGCTATACATGGGCGCTGATGCACCATCTGTGCAGCGGCATCCGGCATTTCGTCTGGGACCTCGGCTACGGCTTCAAGGCCAATGAGCGCGAAGCCCTGACCTGGGGCGCGCTGGTCGCCGGCATCTCGCTGACCGTGCTGGTCTGGATCATTGCCTACGCCGTCGGGGGTGGACGATGAGCAGCCGCCCCTCAATGCGGACGCCGCTGGAGCGCGTCCGCGGCCTCGGCTCCGCGCATACCGGCACCTCGGATTTCTGGCGTCAGCGCCTCACCGCGGTCGCGATGACGCTGCTGATCGTCCCGGTCATCGTCGTGATGATCATGCTGATCGGCCGCAATCATGCCGGCGCGGCGCAAATCCTCGGCTCGATCCCGATCGCCATCATCCTGCTGCTCTTCATCATCGCCAGCACATGGCACATGAAGATCGGCATGCAGGTCGTGATCGAAGACTACATCCACAATGAGAAGCTGAAGATCGCCAGCGTGATGGCGAACAACTTCTTCTGCGTCGCGGTCGCCATGGCCTCGATCTACGCAATCCTCAAATTGTCGTCGGGAGTTTAACCCATGGCTGGAGAAGCTAACGGCAAGACCACCAACGGCAGTGGTCCGGCGACCAACGGCAAGGCCTATCCGATCCAGGACCACACCTACGACGTCGTCGTGGTCGGCGCCGGCGGCGCGGGCCTGCGCGCCGTGGTCGGCTGCTCGGAAGCGGGCCTGCGCACCGCCTGCATCACCAAGGTGTTCCCGACCCGCTCGCACACCGTTGCGGCGCAGGGCGGCATCTCGGCCTCGCTTGGCAACATGCACCAGGACGACTGGCGCTGGCACATGTACGACACCGTGAAGGGGTCGGACTGGCTCGGCGACCAGGACGCGATCGAATACATGGTGCGCAACGCGCCCGACGCGGTCTACGAGCTCGAGCATTGGGGCGTGCCGTTCTCGCGCACCGAGGACGGCAAGATCTACCAGCGCCCGTTCGGCGGCATGACCATGGATTACGGCAAGGGCCAGGCGCAGCGCACCTGCGCCGCCGCCGACCGCACCGGCCACGCCATGCTGCACACGATGTACGGCCAGTCGCTGCGCCACGCGGCCGAGTTCTTCATCGAATTCTTCGCCATCGACCTGATCATGGACGACCAGGGCGTCTGCCGCGGCGTGATCGCGCTCAAGCTCGACGACGGCACGTTGCATCGCTTCCGTGCCCAGACCACGATCCTGGCGACCGGCGGCTACGGCCGCGCCTACGCCTCCTGCACCTCGGCGCACACCTGCACCGGCGATGGCGGCGGCATGGTGCTGCGCGCCGGCCTGCCGTTGCAGGACATGGAGTTCGTCCAGTTCCACCCGACCGGCATCTACGGCTCGGGCTGCCTCGTCACCGAGGGCGCCCGCGGCGAAGGCGGCTATCTCGTCAACTCCGAGGGCGAGCGCTTCATGGAGCGCTACGCGCCTTCGGCCAAGGACCTCGCCTCGCGCGACGTCGTCTCGCGCGCGATGACGATCGAGATCCGCGAAGGCCGCGGCGTCGGCAAGAAGAAGGATCACATCTTCCTGCACCTCGATCACCTCGATCCCAAGGTGCTGCATGAGCGGCTGCCGGGCATCTCGGAATCGGCGAAGATCTTCGCCAATGTCGACGTCACCCGCGAGCCGATCCCGATCGTGCCGACGGTGCACTACAACATGGGCGGCATCGCCACGAACTATCACGCCGAGGTGCTGACCAAGCGCAACGGCGACGACAATTCGGTGGTGCCGGGCCTGATGGCGATCGGCGAAGCCGCCTGCGTGTCGGTGCATGGCGCCAACCGCCTCGGCTCCAATTCGCTGATCGACCTCGTGGTGTTCGGCCGCGCAGCGGCGCTGCGCCTCGCCGACAAGCTGACCGCGAACGCCAAGCAGCCCGAGCTGCCGAAGGATTCGTCCGACCTTGCGCTCGGCCGGCTCGATCACTTCCGCCACGCCTCCGGCGGCACGCCGACCGCGAAGCTGCGCGACAGCATGCAGCACGTGATGCAGAACAATTGCGCGGTGTTCCGCACCGGCGACATTTTGCAGGAAGGCCAGAACCTGATCCACAAGGTCTATGGCGGCGTCGGCGACATCTCGGTCTCGGACCGTTCGCTGGTGTGGAATTCCGACCTGATCGAGACGCTGGAATTCGACAATCTGATCGTGCAGGCGGTCGTGACGATGGACTCGGCGGCCAACCGCACCGAAAGCCGCGGCGCGCATGCGCGTGAGGACTTCCCAGACCGCAACGACAAGGACTGGATGAAGCACACGCTGACCTGGATCGATCCGGCCGGCAAGACCGCGATCGAGTACCGTCCGGTGCACAGCTACACGATGACCAATGACGTGCAGTACATCCCGCCGAAGGCGCGGGTCTACTGAGAACGAAGGCGAGCAGACATGGTTGAATTCGCACTTCCGAAGAATTCGAGGATTTCCGGCGGCAAGACCTGGCCTAAGCCGGCCGGCGCCACCGAGACCCGCGAATTTCGTGTGTATCGCTGGAATCCGGACGACGGCAAGAATCCGAGCGTCGACACCTACTATGTCGACACCCATGATTGCGGTCCGATGGTGCTGGACGGTCTGATCTGGATCAAGAACCACATCGACCCGACGCTGACCTTCCGCCGCTCCTGCCGCGAAGGCGTTTGCGGCTCCTGCGCGATGAACATCGACGGCCAGAACACCCTGGCCTGCACCAAGTCGATGCACGATGTCGGCGCCGGCGGCGCGGTGAAGGTCAATCCGCTGCCGCATCAGCCGGTGGTGAAGGATCTCGTCCCTGACCTCACCAATTTCTACGCCCAGTACGCTTCGATCGAGCCGTGGCTCAAGACCACGACGCCGACGCCGCAGAAGGAATGGAAGCAGAGCCACGAGGACCGCGAGAAGCTCGACGGCCTCTACGAGTGCATCCTGTGCGCCTGCTGCTCGACCTCGTGCCCGAGCTACTGGTGGAACAGCGAACGCTTCCTCGGCCCCGCTGCGCTGCTACAGGCGACGCGCTGGGTCACCGACTCCCGCGACGAAGCGACCGGCGAGCGGCTCGACAATCTCGAGGACCCGTTCCGCCTCTATCGTTGCCACACCATCATGAACTGCGCCAAGGCGTGCCCGAAGGGCCTCAATCCCTCGGAAGCGATCGCCGAGCTCAAGTTCAAGATGGTCGAACGCCAGATCTGATCCGACGCAACGGCGGCTGGCGTTTATATCAGCGCCCAGCCGCCGCCGGCCGGATCAGGATATCGGCACCGACCGCAGCGACCCCCGGCTTGCGGAGGTCGAGGACGACGTCGACGATGCTGTGATCCTCCGGATCCATCGTGACGGTGAAGCCGAGATCGCGGCACATTCCGATCATCGTGGTGTTCTCGGTCAGCACCTGGCCTGACAGCCGCTGCAAGCCCTCCGACTGCGCATAGTGGATCAGGAGCTGCATCAGCGCCCAGCCGAGCCCTTTGCCTTTGAGATCGGACTGCAACAGGATCGCATATTCGGCGTTCTCGTAGAGCGAGTCCGAATGCAGACGCACCGCGCCCATCATCTCGCCGGACGCCGGGTCGAGCGCCACAAAGGCCATCGCGCGCGCATAGTCGAGCTGGGTGAGCCGCGCGATGAAGGCGTGCGAGAATTCCTTCATGGCGTGGAAGAAGCGCAGCCTGAGGTCCTCGGCGCTCACGCGCTTGAAGAAGCCATCGACCATCGGCTCGTCCTCCGGCCGCATCGGACGCACGGTGACGCGCGAGCCGTCGCGTAACGCGAGCTCGCCCTCCCATTGCGACGGATAGGGCCTGACCGCGAGCCTCGTATGGCCCGCAAACAGCCGCGCGGGCTTGCGAATCGCCACCCGCGCATCGAGCGCGAGCACGCCGCTCTCATCCGCCAGCATCGGATTGATGTCGAGCTCGGCGACTTCGGGAATATCGGCCGCCATCTGCGCCAGCTTGACCAGCGTGAGCGGCACCACATCGGCCGGGACCGCCGCCACGTCGCCATAGCCGCCGAGCAGCCGCGAGACGCGGGTGCGCCCGACCAGCTCACGGGCGAGATTCATGTCGAGCGGCGGCAACGCCAGCGCCTTGTCATTGATCACCTCGACCGCGGGACCGCCGCGCCCGAACACGATCACCGGGCCGAAGGTCGGATCGTCGGCGATGCCGAGGATCAATTCGCGCGCCGCGCGGCGCACGATCATCGGCTGGATCGTCACGCCTTGCAGGATGGCATCGGGCCGCGCGCTTCGTGCGCGGTCCATGACCGTCCTGGCCGCTTCGACGACGCTGTCCCTGGTGCGCAGATCGAGGATCACGCCACCGACATCGGAGGCGTGCCGGATGTCGCGCGAGAACACCCTGACCACGATGGCATGTCCCTCGGCCAGGAACGGCGCCGCCTTCTCCGCGGCGTCCTCGGCTCCGTCGGCGACGATGGTCGTCACGATCGGGATCCGATAGGCCTCGAACAGGGCGACGATCTCGGCCGGGTCGAGCCAGGCCCGTCCCTCCGACAACGCGTTCAAGACGACGTGCCGCGCCGCCGCCGTATCCGGCGTGAACACCGAGGCAACGCCGGGCGGAATTGCGGCGAGTGCCGTGGAGGCCTCGCGGTAGCGCACCAGATACATGAAGGCGCGCACCGCATCGTCCTCGGTCGGGAAATGCGGGATCCGCGCCGCCTCGAAGATCGCGCCGGTGCGCTCGTCGGCGCCGACCCACGCCGCGAGCACCAGTGCGGCAACCGCGCTCCGCTTCGACCTGCGCTCACGGACGCATTGCGCCACCGCCTCGGCGATGCCCTCGGCCGGCGCCACCGCCATCTCGACATTCGCGACCAGCACCGCGTCGCTGTTGGCGTCATCGAGCAACGCGTTGAGCGCCACCACATACCGCGCGGCATCGGCATCGCCGGCGATGTCGACCGGATTGGCGCATGACCAGCCCGGCGGCAGCATCTTGTCGAGCCGTTCGATCGTCTCCGTCGCCAAGGTCGCGGGAACGCCGCCAAGCTCGGCGAGCCGGTCGGTCGCGAGGATGCCGAGGCCGCCGCCATTGGTCAGGATCGCCAGCCGGTTGCCGCGCGGAACGAAGCCGCGGCCGAGCAACTCGGCACAATCGAACAATTGGCGCAGGTCGTAGACGCGCAGTATGCCGGCGCGGCGGAACGCGGCGTCATAGACCGCATCGGAGCCGGCCAGCGCGCCGGTGTGGGTCGCAGCGGCGATCGCGCCCTGCGCCATCCGCCCCGACTTGACGATGATGACCGGCTTCAACCGTGCCGCGGCGCGCGCCGCCGACATGAACTTGCGCGCATCCTTGACCGCCTCGAGGTAGATCAGGATCGCGCTGGTATGGTCGTCGAGCGCGAAATGATCCAGCAGGTCGGCGACGTCGACGTCGAGCTGATCGCCGATCGAGGCGATGCCGGAGAAGCCGAGCCTCCGCTCCGCCGCCCATTCGATCATCGCCGATGCGACCGCGCCGGACTGCGAGATCAGTGCGACATGTCCATCGGACGGCTGATGCGAGGCGAAGCTCGCATTGAGCTTCGCACGCGGCACCATGACGCCGAGGCAATTCGGCCCGATCAGACGCATGCCGTGGCGCCGCGCCGTCTGCCCGGCGATGTCCGCAAGCGAGCCCGCGCCGTGGCCGAGACCGGCCGACAGGATCGCGGCACCGGCGACGCCGGCCAAGGCTGCCTCCGCCACGATCTCCGGCACGGCAGCCGCCGGCGCGCTGATGACGACGAGATCGGGCGTGAACGGGAGCGACTTCAGATCCGGAACGGTCGGCACGCCATCGACATCGGCATATTGCCGGTTGACGACGCCAACCTTGCCGCCGAAGCCGCTTGCCTTGATGTTTCGCAGCACCGCCGCGCCGAGCGATGACGGTCGCGGGCTGCCACCGACCACCGCGATGCTCCGCGGCGAGAATACCCGCTCCAGGCCGAAGGTCGACATTGCGTGGTCTCGCAGGCAAGCGCGTGATGCGCTCCGGATCAACTCTACTTCGTCGTTCGACCCATTGTAACCGCTGCGACCTCTGGTCCGTATGACGGAACGCAGCACTCCGCCTAATGCAGCCCCAGCGCCTGCGCCAGGTTGAAGGTCAGGAAGCTCGCGGCATAGGCCAGCGCCAGCATGTACAGGAACGTCACCACCATCCACTTCGCGCCGCCGGTCTCGCGGCGGATCACCGCGAGCGTCGAGGCGCATTGCGGGGCGAAGATGTACCAGACCAGCATCGACAGCGCGGTGGCGAGCGTCCATTTCTGGGCCAGCACCTGGCCGATCGCATCCGCCGCCTCCTTGCCGCCCTCGATCGAGTAGACGGTGCCGAGCGCGGCGACCGCGACCTCGCGCGCCGCCATGCCCGGGATCAGCGCCACCGCGATCTGCCAGTTGAAGCCGATCGGCCGCAGCAGCGGCTCGAGCGCGTGGCCGATCATCGCCGCGAAGCTGTAGTTGATCGCCGGCCCCTCGGCCCCGGCCGGCGCCTGCGGGAACGAGGCCAGGAACCAGATCAGCACCATCATCGAGAGAATCGTGGTGCCGGCGCGGTACAGGAACATCTTGGCGCGGTTGAACACGCCGATCGCGATGCTGCGCAGCCGCGGCATCTTGTAGTCGGGCAATTCCAGCATGAACGGCGCCGGCGCATGATCGCGCCACAGGAAGAATTTTGCGATCGCCGAGACCGTCAGCGCGCTGGTGATCCCTGCGGCATAGAGGCCGAACATCACGAGCCCCTGCAAATTGACGAAGCCCCACAGCGTGGTCGACGGCACGAAGGCGGAGATGATCAGCGTGTAGACCGGAATCCGCGCCGAGCAGGTCATCAGCGGCGCGATCAGGATCGTGGTCAGGCGATCGCGCGGATTGTCGATCACCCGCGTCGCCATGATGCCGGGAATGGCGCAGGCGAAACTCGACAGCAGCGGAATGAAGGCGCGGCCATGCAGCCCGGCGCCGCCCATGATGCGGTCCATCAGGAACGCGGCGCGCGCCATGTAGCCGAAATCTTCCAGCAGCAGGATGAATAGGAAGATGATGATGATCTGCGGCAGGAACACGATGACGCTGCCGACGCCCGAAATCACGCCGTTCTGCAGGAAGCTCTGCAACAGGCTCCAGTTCGCGGGCAGGATGTCGTGGATCAACTGCCCGAGCGCGGCGAAGCTGTCCGACAGCAATTCCATCGCCGGCTGCGCCCAGGTGAACACCGCCTGGAACATCACGAACAGGATCACGGCCAGGATCACGATACCCCAGACCGGATGCAGCACGACGGAATCGATCCGGTTGGTCAGCGTGTCGGGCTTGGCCGGCAGCGTCACGACAGCGGCGATGATGCGATCCGCCTCGCGCTGCGCCGCCTTGAGATCGGCGATCGTCGGCGCGGTCCATTCGCTGGCCGCCGCTTCATGCGACTTCGACAGGAATTCGTCGGTCCGCTTCAGCAGCTCGTCGACACCGCCCTTGCGGACCGCGACCGAGGTGACGATCGGCAGCCCCAGCTCCTGCGACATCCGGTCGAGATCGATCGTGACGCCGCGGCGCTTGGCGATGTCGATCATGTTGAGCACCAGCATCATCGGCCGGCCGATCCGCTTCAGCTCGAGCACCAGCCGCAAGGTCAGCCGCAGGTTGGTGGCGTCGGCGACGCACAGCATCAGATCGGGCACCGCCTCGCCCTCGAAGCGGCCGAGCACGATGTCGCGGGTGATCTCCTCGTCCGGGCTGCGGCCACGCAGCGAATAGGTGCCCGGCAGGTCGAGCACGGTCACGCTGCGGCCCTCCGGCGTGACGAAGCCGCCGGATTTGCGCTCGACCGTGACGCCGGGATAGTTGGCGACCTTCTGGGTGCTGCCGGTCAACCGGTTGAACAGCGACGTCTTGCCGGTGTTCGGCGCACCGACCAGCGCCAGACGCAAGGATGCAGTTGTCATTCGACGATCACGGCCATGGCTTCACTCCGGCGCAGCGCGATCGTGATGCTGTCGACGCGCACCGCGATCGGGTCCCTCCGGATCGTCCCCTCGTGCAGGATCTCCACGCGCGCGCCTTCCACAAATCCCATCTCGACCAGGCGCTGCTCCAGCTCCTGCGGGGAGAGCGATGAGCCCGTCACGAGCGCATCGAGCCTGACGATCCTGCCGACAAAACCGCGATCCGCATGTCCGAGCCGGGTGTCCCGAAAACTGTCCTGGGTGGTGTTTGGATCGCCTGTCATCCGGCCTGTTTTTCAGCAGGTAGTCACAGGGTCAAGCATTTGCCCGTGAGAGGTTTTAGAACTCCTAAAAACAGCACCTGCGATCGGCATCCCGGCCGATTTTCCGCTTGACTGAAGCTGTCTTGTTAACGGGGGCGTGATCGCGGCGGACGGCCTGTGTGCGCGGCCCGGCCGGACGCGGCGACGGCGACCGTACGCCCGCGGCGCCCTCCGGCGGCCGGGTTTGGGTTTCTCCAGCGCAACGGTTTGCGTTAAGGTCCGCAAGGAGCCGGAGCGCCCGTGCAACCCGCACAACGCAATTCGCTGAGACTGCTGCAATGGATGATGGCCGCCTCGCTGGCCCTTCCGCTGGCGCTGTTCGGCTTCGCATCTGCGATGTCGCGGATCTCGAACAGTGAGGCCGCCGACCAGGAGATCCAGCGGACGCTCGATGTCACCCATGAGCACGCGCTCAAGGTGTTCGAGACCATCGACCGCAGCCTGTCCGAGGTCACCGAGGTCGTCCGCGGCATGAGCGATGCCGAGATCGTCGCGCACGAGAAGAACCTACACGACCGGCTGCGCCAGGTCGCCGAGGCGCTTCCCCAGGTGAAGTCGCTCTGGGTGTTCGATGCCAACGGCCGGGCGCTCGTCAACAGCCTGGTCGAGCCGGCCCCCGACGTCGATTTCTCGGACCGGGACTATTTCCGGATCCATGCCCAGGGCAACATCGGCACCTTCATCGGCGAGGTGCTGACGCCGCGGCTGCCCTATCAGGGCGCGCGATTCTTCAGCGTCGGCCGGCGCCGCAACAATGAGGATGGCAGCTTTGCCGGCGTGATCCAGGCCTCGGTGCTTCCCGAATATTTCGAGAATTTCTACGCCCGGATCGGCCGCGAGCCCGGCAGCTTCCTGGCGCTGATCCGGACCGATGGCGCCGTGCTGGCGCACTTCCCGGTCGTCGACCACCAGGCGAGATTCGAGCCGAGCGGGCCGCTGGGACAACAAATGGCCGCCAATCCGCTGGCCGGCACCATGACGATCCGCTCCCCCGTCGACGGCATCGAACGGCGCATGCGCTACGAGCGGCTGCCCGAATACCCGCTTTATGTCAGCGCCGGCCTCGAAACCTCGGCGATCCGGGCGCGCTGGATCACGACCATGGCCCAGCATTTGATCTTCGGCATCCCGGCCACAGCCCTGCTGTTTGGCCTGCTGGCGCTCGCCTACCAGCGAACCGAGCGCCTGGAGGAGGAGGCCAACCGGCGGATCGAGGCCGAGGATGCGCTGCGGCATGGCCAGCGGCTGGAAGCGCTCGGGCAACTCACCGGCGGCGTCGCGCACGATTTCAACAATCTGCTCACCGTGATCCGCGCGTCGGTCGACATGTTGCGGCGGCCGGACCTGCCGGAGCCGCGGCGGCAGCGCTACATCGACGCGATCTCCAACACCGTGAACCGTGCCGCCAAGCTCACCAACCAGCTGCTGGCGTTCGCGCGCCGGCAGGCCCTCAAGCCCGAAGTGTTCGACGCCTGCCAGAACGTCCGGACCCTGTGCGAGATGATTGCCCCCCTGATCGGCTCGCGGATCGAGATCGCAGCGCAGGTGCCCGACGAGATCTGCCTGGTCAACGCCGATGCGGGCCAGTTCGAAACCGCCGTGATCAACATGGCGGTGAATGCGCGCGACGCCATGGATGGCGTCGGCCGGCTCACGATCGCGGTCCGCCCGGTGAGCAGCCTGCCGGCCAACGTGGCCGGCGCGCCGAGCGCGCACGGCCATGTCGCGGTTACGGTGACCGACACCGGCGTCGGAATTCCGCAGGAGCTGTTCGGCCGGATCTTCGAGCCGTTCTACACCACCAAGGAGGTCGGCCAGGGCACCGGCCTCGGCCTGTCGCAGGTGTTCGGCTTCGCCAAGCAGTCCGGCGGCGAGGTGGATGTCACCAGCGAAGTCGGCAAGGGCACGACCTTCACGCTCTATCTGCCGCGCGTCGTCGGCGACCACGACACCCCGTCGCCGCTCGCCGACGATGCGCTGCCGGTCGATGGGACCAACGCATCGGTCTTGATTGTCGAGGACAATGCCGAGGTCGGAAAGTTCGCCGCCGACACGCTGACCCAGCTCGGCTGCACCTGCGTGCTGGTGGAGAACGCCACCCACGCGCTGGAGGAGCTTGCCATTGACTCAGGCCGGTTCGACCTCGTGTTCACCGACGTCGTGATGCCCGGCATGAGCGGCATCGAGCTCGCGGAGGAGATCCGCCGGCAGCGGCTCGACCTGCCAATCGTGCTCGCCTCCGGCTACAGCCAGGTGCTGTCGCAACAAGGCAGCGGCGGCTTCGAGTTGCTACAGAAGCCCTACTCGGCCGAACAGCTTTCGCGCGTGCTGCACAAGGCCGCGCGCTCGCGCCGGCTGCGGCGGGACCAGGCGCCGGCGGAGTGAGTGAACCGCGCGCGCCATGCGTCAAAGCGGATGGTTGGAATGAGGTGCAGCCGCAGGTAACGGTAGCTGCCGAAAGAACAGATTGCGACCTGCTTTGCGCTCGGGTGCAAAGCGACCTCTCCAAGGCAGAGGCGAATCGAGATCGGGGATGCAAATGCCTCACGACAAGGGAGCCACGCGATGATCGACCATATCGGCTTTTCGGTCTCCGACTATCAACGCGCGAAGGCGTTCTACCAGACGGCGCTGGCGCCGCTCGACTACAGCCTGATCATGGAAGTGCCGGCGGAGGTGACCGGGCACGCGCCCGCGGCGGGCTTCGGCGCCAACGGCAAGCCGGACTTCTGGATCGGCGGCGAAGGCGCGATGGACAAGCCGGTACATATCGCCATCATCGCCAAGGACCGCGCCACCGTCGATGCCTTCTACGCGGCGGCGATGGCGGCCGGCGGCCGCGACAATGGCGCGCCCGGGATCCGCGCGCATTATCACCCCAATTATTACGGCGCATTCGTGCTCGATCCCGACGGGCACAATATCGAGGCGGTCTGTCACACGCCCGGTTGAGGAACGCCCCAGCACGCGGTCCGTTGTCGCTTCGCATCCCAACGGAGCGATCAACGTGCACGACGCGACGCAAGGGCTCGATACAATGCCGATCGAGCCTCCGGAGATTCCGCCGGCCACACCGGGCACGCCGAGCGAGCCACCCCCGGGGGTTCCACCGGGCAACCCGCAGCCGGAAATTCCGCCGCCGGTGCGCGAACCCGGCGAGCCGCCGCGGCCGGACGAATTGCCCGGCAAGACCCCCGACGAATCATCGCTGCGCGGACCGGCCGCGGCACCCCGCCCGCCGCCTGCGACAGATCGACCCGCCACCCGGTGAGACACCGCGCGCCGCAGTTCCCCGTCGATTGCAAGTGTGTCCAAGCGTTTCTTCTGAATGCGTCGTGAACAAACGCGCATGCAACCCGTTATAATGTCGAAATAAACTTGGCCGATGATTCGGCGCTCGCCACAATCCGGCCCAACGGCTGGCAATTCATCGTGCTGCCGAATTGTTCGGCTCTCTGTTTCCTTCCTGCCCAGACTTTTCCGCCGGGGACTCCAAAGACCATGACAAAGCTTCGTCTCGTGCTGCTTGCCACGACTGCGCTGACGGTGATGCAGTTCGCCACTTCAGCGTCGCACGCACAAACCTCGCCGCTGGTCGTCGCACAGGCGCAGCCAAAGGAAGAAACCGGACCTGACGGAAAGCCGAAGCCGCGGCCGGAACGCCCCGCGCCGGGCGCACCCGCACATCCGGCACCGCCAGCAGCCGCGCCGCACCCGCAGGCGCCACCACCCGCCGCCGCGCCAGCCGCGCATCCCGCTCCGCCGCCGGCCGCAGCGCCAGCGCGTCCGACCCCACCGCCCCCGCCGCCTGCGGCAGCTCCTCCGCACCCGACGCCGCCGGCTCCGCCCGCGGCCGCGCCAGCGCGCCCCGCTCCGCCTCCGCCGCCCGCGGCTGCCCCCGCGCATCCGACGCCGCCGGCAGCTCCGGCACGGCCCGAACCGCCCGCAGCACGCCCCGCAGCACCGCCGCCGGCCGCGGCGCCCGCGCGGCCCGAGCCACCCGCAGCCAAGCCTGTGACGCCACCGCCGGCCGCAGCTCCCGCACACCCCACGCCGACCCCGCCGCCGCCCGCGGCTGCGCCCGCGCACACCCCGCCGACACCGGTACCGGGAGCTGCACCGGGTGCCGCCGCTCCGGCCGCGCGCCCCGGCACGCCGCCCGCGGCTGCGACGCCGACGCCGGCCGCACCTGCAACGCCGGGAGCCACGGCACCAGCGCCCGCCGAGCGTCAACGCGGCGAACGTCCTGGTGGCGAGCGTCCCGGTGGCGGACGCCCGGGCGGCGAACGTCCGGGTGGAGCCAAGGAACCGCCGGGCACGCCGCCCGCAGCGACCACTCCCACAACGCCCCCACCTTCGGCAACGACGCCTCCCGCAGCAGGAGCCCGGCCTGGCACGCCACCGGCCGCAACTACGCCGGCCGCACCCGCTGCGACACCGACTCCGCCTGCCCCCGGTCAGCAGGGACGTCCGGCGACACCGCCCGGAACGCCTGGGACCCCGGGCGCCGCAATGGGCGCACCTGGCGCGACACCCGCTCCGGCTCCGGCTCAGGCGGGACGGCCGGCCACGGCGCCCGGCGTGCCTCCGGCAGCGGCCGCCGCGATGGGCGGGGCCCCGGCTCCGACGGTCGTCCCCGGCTCCGCAGCCGCAACGCCGCCGCCCGGCCGTGCGCAATACGCCCCGCCGACGGTCGCGCCTGCCTTCCGGACCGCGCCAGCGGTGACTGCGCCGCTGCCGCCGCCGCCGCGCCATGACAACATCAAGCCGCTCGCCATCGGTGCCGCGGTCGGTGTCGGCGTGGTGGCTGGCGCCATCATCGGCGGCAGCATCGCCGACCTGCGCGGCCAGCGGCAGGAAGTGGTCGAAGACGGCCGCACCATCTACACCGAGCCGGACCGCGTCATCATCCGCGACCCGAGCGGCCAAGCCTATGTGCGCGGCGACGACGTCTATCGCTTCCGCTACGGCGCGCGTGACATCCGCACCGAGACGATCGGCGGCGAAACCCGCACCATCGTGGTCCGTCCCGACGGCAGCCAGATCATCACGGTGGTCGGTGCCGACGGCCAGATGCTGCGCCGGATCCGCAGGGATCCCGGCGGGCGCGAGCTCGTCATCATCGACAACAGCTATCGCGATCCGCGGGCGGTCGGCGGCTTCTATGTCGACGTCCCGCCGCCGGTGGTCAACATTCCCTATGATCGCTACATCGTCGACGCTCAGGACGCGTCGCCGGACGTGATCTACGAGACCATGGAGGCTCCGCCGGTGCAGCGGATCGATCGGCGCTACTCGCTCGAAGAGATCCGCTACAGCCCCAATGTCCGCATGCAGATGCCGAGCATCGACCTCAACACGATCAACTTCGACTCCGGATCGTGGACCATCCCGCCGGATCAGGCGGCGAGGCTGCAAGTGATCGCCGACGGCCTCAACCGGGCCATCCAGCGCAATCCGCGCGAGGTGTTCCTGATCGAAGGCCATACGGACGCGACCGGCAACGACACCGACAATCTGTCGCTGTCCGATCGTCGTGCGCAATCCGCCGCCGAGCTGCTGACGCAGCAGTTCGGCGTGCCGGCCGAGAACCTGACCTCGCAGGGTTACGGCTCGCAATATCTGAAGGAGCAGACCGACGGACCGAGCCGCATCAACCGGCGCGTCACCGTCCGCCGCATCACCCCGCTGCTCAACGGCGGCACCGCCTCTGCCGCGCCGCGCTGAGCCGGCGAGACATCACGAGACGAAAATGGCCGGGAGCGATCCCGGCCATTTTTTGATGGGGGCTTGCAGCACACGCCAGCAGGCCAAGCTTACTATCCTCGTCATTGCGAGGAGCGTCAGCGACGAAGCAATCCACTTCTCCGCTTGCGGTGCGATGGATTGCTTCGCGTCGCTCGCAATGACGGCAAGGTCACTTCCCCAGACCCAGTCCCAGCGCCTCGACCATCACGCGAAACACCTCGGTATTGTCCATCGAGCCGCGGACCCGCTCGCTGCCCGGCCCGGACGCGGTGAGAATGACGTCCTCGCCGGAATGCACGCTGGCGCCGATCATCGCCGGCAGATTGCCGAAGCGCAGCGCGACGCCGGGAACGTCCTTGTACTTGTCGTTGGCCTTGAAGGTGTCGGCCTGATCGCCCTTCACGGTCGGCTCGTTCGGATCGTCGAGCTTGGGACGCAACGTCTCGTAGTGATCCGGCAGGCTGGCCGAGAAGATCGCAAGCCGCCGGGAGACATCGACGCGTGACGGATAGCCCTCGGCATCGGGCGCCGGGTAGTTCGGGAAGCCGGCCTTCTCGTAGACGCCGACGCGCTCGCGCAGCGGCACGTTGGGCGTCGCGGTCATGTCGTCATTGATGGTGCCGACCAGGCTGTTCGGATGGTTATGGTCGGCCACGACCAGGATCAGCGTGTCGTCGCCGCGCGCTTTCGCCCAGTCCTTCGCCAGCCGCACCGCATTGTCGAGCATGATGGTGTCGTAGACCGCGCGCTCCATGTCGAGCAGATGGGCGTATTTGTCGATCAGGCCGGACTCGACCATCAGGAAGAAGCCGGACTCGTGCCTCGCAAGAATATCGAGCGCAGCCTTGACCTGCTCGGTCAGGTCGGGCTGCTCGGGGGATTTCCTGACACCGCCGCCCTTGAGGAACTTGCGGTCGAGCACGCCGTCCATGTTGCCGGTGGCGAACAGGCCGAGCAACCGCCGCGTCTCCGGCTTCTCGGCCAGCGTGTTGAGCTCGCCTGCGGTGGTCGCAATCGGATAGCCGGCGGCGCGGAAGCGCGCGAGATAATCGACCTCGTCCTTGCGCTTCGATCCGGCCGCGGATTGCGGCAGGAAGTTCGCGGAGCCGCCGCCCATCAGCACGTCGGGCCTGGCGTCGAAATACTGCGCGACGATCGCGTCATAGGCAGCGCGGCGGCGGGTATGCGCGACCATCGCCGCCGGCGTCGCATCCTCGACCTCGGTGTTGGTGACGAGGCCGACGGCGAGGCCGGCCTGGCGTTTGGCAAGGCTCGCAATGGTCTCGACCCTGGGATCGTCGAACGGATCGGGCGTCCGATCGGCATACACGCCGAGCGCATTGACCGCGGCCTTGTGGCCGGTGGCGTAGGCGCTCGCGGCATTTGCGGAGTCAGTGATGATCGAATCCGAGCCTGCGGTCGCGACCAGCGCCATATGCGGCATGTCGTCGATCGCGAGCTTGCCGCGGCTCTTGCCTTCGGCGATCCCCTTGGACAGCAGCCGTGCGGCGACGCGATGCGCCGGCGACATCCCGTCGCCGATGAACAGGATCACGTTCTTCGCCTTGCGTGCGCCAGTGTCGTAGACGGTCCAGGTCACGGTGCGGCTCTGGGTGCCGTCGCTGACTTCGACGGTGACCGGGCCGGGCGTGGCGAGCCAGACATCGCGCAGTATCAGTGCCGATTGCTCCTTGCCAGCCTCGCGCGCGGTGAAGGTGCCGCTTTGGCCGAACACCGCGGCGTAGTCCGCTCCGTTCAGCGTCACCTTCAGCCTGGCCTGATTCGACCATTCCGGGCAGCTCGACCTTGAAGTCGAATTTCGCGCCCGCGAGGATATCGGCCCGATCGATCGGGTAGATGGTCTGGGCAAGCGCCGGCACGGCCGACAGCAAGAGCGTGACGGCCACGCCGGTGATAGACTTGATCATGTTCGATGCTCCGCCCTTGCGAATGCTGCGCGCGGGGGCGGAGGCTAGTGCCGGGGGATGACGCCGCAATGAGGCGGCGCCGGGACGTATTGCCGCAACGGCCGGCGGCCGGTCAGCGCGCCATCTGCTGCGGATCGTAGAAGAAGCGCTCCTCGACCAGTTCCTCGCCGCGCCAGGTCTGCCAGGCGACCTCCTCCATGCTGCGGACCTTGCCGTCCTTGCCGGTGAATTCGAACCGCCAGCAGATCGCCGAATGGTCGCCGTCGAGCAGCAGCGGCCCGAGCCGGGTGGTCTTGACGCCGGAGACTGCCGCGAGCACGGCCGCCTCGCGCGCCGCCAGCGCCTCGCGGCCGGCGCGCCATTCGCCGTCATTCTCCTGGGTGCGGGCATCGGTCGAGTAGAAGTTCCTGATCGCGCCGACATGGTCGTTGGCCTCGACCGTGTCAGCGAAGGCTTGCAGCGTTTTGAGTGAGGGCATCTGCCATCTCCATTTACCGACTGATGGTCGGTATTTACCGACTGATAGTCTGTAAGTCAACTGGCGCTGCTGCGGAACCTGGGTTAGAGATGGGTGATGGCAACCCAGGCCGAGCGGCGCGAGAAGACCAGAGCCGCGATCGTCAAGGCGGCGCGCCGCATCTTTGGCGAGCGCGGCTTTGCGGCCGCGACGATGGACGACATCGCGAGCGGCGCGCGCGTTGCAAAAGGCGCGGTTTATCATCACTTCGCGACGAAAGAGGCGGTGTTCGAGGCGGTGTTCGAACAGGTGTCGATCGACCTGGTCGCCGATCTCGACCGCATCTCGCGCGCCGAGAACGATCCGCTGGCGGCGATGGCGGCGGGCACGCAGGGCTATTTCGCGGCATGCGCGAAGGGCCCGACCGGTCAGATCATCTTGCGCGACGGCCCGGCCGTACTCGGCTGGGAGCGCTGGCGCGAGATCGACGCCAAGCATTTCGGCGGCAAGTTTCCACTCGCGCTGGCAGCCGCGATGGATGCCGGTGTGATCGCCAAGCAGCCGATCGAGCCCCTGGCGCGGCTGTTGCTGGGTGCGGTGACGGAAGCGGCGGTCGCGGTGTCAGCAGGGCCCGATATCGGCAAGACCGGCACAGACTACGCGCGCGCGTTCGGCTCGCTGCTGGATGCGCTCAGGGTGAAGTAAGTCCAGCTCTCTCCCCACGTCGTCCCTGCGAAAGCAGGGACCCATAACCACAGGGAGTTGTCGCTAAGGCGAGCTGTGGCCCCAGCGTTGCACAACATTTGGCGGTCGTGGTTATGGGTCCCGGCCTTCGCCGGGACGACACTGAGTTTGCGTTGACGCTCAATCCTTGTCGTTCTTGAGCTGGAAAATCTGCGCGCCTTCGCCGCTCGAAATCAATCCGGTCTTGTTGTAGAGGCCGAGCTTGGCACGGGTGTCGGCGATGTCGAGGTTGCGCATCGTGAGCTGGCCGATGCGGTCGGCCGGCGAGAAGGCGGCGTCCTCGACCTTCTCCATGCTGAGCCGCTCCGGCGCGTAGGTCAGGTTCGGGCTCTCGGTGTTTGATATCGAGTAGTCGTTGCCACGGCGCAGCTCCAGCGTCACCTCGCCGGTGACGGCGCTCGCGACCCAGCGCTGCGCGGTCTCGCGCAGCATCAGGGCCTGCGAGTCGAACCAGCGGCCCTGATAGAGCAGGCGGCCGAGCCGCATGCCGTTGATGCGGTACTGCTCGATCGTATCCTCGTTGTGGATGCCGGTGACCAGCCGCTCATAGGCGATGTGCAGCAGCGCCATGCCGGGCGCCTCGTAGATGCCGCGGCTCTTGGCCTCGATGATCCGGTTCTCGATCTGGTCGCTCATGCCGAGACCGTGGCGGCCGCCGATCGCGTTGGCTTCCAGGAACAGCGCGACCGGATCGGCGAAGCTCTTGCCGTTCAGCGCGACCGGCTGGCCCTCCTCGAAGCGCACCGTGACCTGCTCCGCCTTGACGTTGCAATCGGCGCGCCAGAACGGCACGCCCATGATCGGGTTGACGATGGTGATGCCGCTCGACAGGCTTTCGAGATCCTTGGCCTCATGCGTCGCGCCGAGCAGGTTGCTGTCGGTCGAGTAGGCCTTCTCCGCGCTCATCTTGTAGGCGAAGCCCTGCGCGGTCATGAACGCCGACATCTCGGCGCGGCCGCCGAGCTCGTCGATGAACTGCTGGTCGAGCCACGGCTTGTAGATGCGCAGCGACGGATTGGTCAAAAGGCCGTAGCGATAGAAGCGCTCGATGTCGTTGCCCTTGAAGGTCGAGCCGTCGCCCCAGATGTTGACGCCATCCTCCTGCATCGCCGCGACCAGCATCGTGCCGGTCACCGCGCGACCGAGCGGCGTGGTGTTGAAATAGGTGATGCCGCCGGTCGAGATGTGGAACGCGCCGGACTGGATCGCCGCGATGCCTTCATGGACGAGTTGCATGCGGCAATCGACCAGGCGGGCCTTTTCGGCGCCGAAATCCATCGCCTTGCGCGGGATCGCGTCATAGTCGGCCTCGTCGGGCTGGCCGAGATTGGCGGTGTAGGCGAATACTTTGGCGCCCTTCAGCTTCATCCAGAGCAGCGCCGCCGAGGTGTCGAGGCCGCCCGAGAATGCGATGCCGACTTTTTCGCCGGTGGGCAGGCTTTTCAGAATCGTGCTCATGGGACGGTCCAATCGGTCGCAAGCGATGAGGGTTGACGAGGCCGAATATCAAATTTCGGAAGGCGGGGCACGCCTTTAATCAGGCTTCCGGCTTGGCCGGCTCAGCCTGGCCGCGGCGCCAGCGCTGCATCCAGCGGTAGCCGGGCATCGCGAGCCGAGTGAGCGCCGCATCGACCTGCTCGTCGGTGACGCGGGTCGAGGCCCAGCGGTAGATCAGCGCATAGAGCAGCCAGACCACCAGGAAGGACACCAGGCCGGCGATCGCCACATCGGTGAAGAAATGCCCGCCAAACGCCATCCGAAGCCCGCTGGTGACGACACCGAACACGGTGGCCCCGGCAAACGCCAGCGGCCGCCAGGCCGGGGGCGTCAGCGCCGCCGGCGCATAGGTCCAGAACGCGGTGGCACCCTCGCCCGAGAAGAACGAGCAGTTGCGCGGGCAGCCGCCACGCGGGTCCCACCACGGCATGAATTGCAAATCGCCGCCGAACTGCGTCACGAACACCGGCCGCGGCCGGCCCCAGTAATTCTTGAAGGTGAAGTTGGTGAGCACGCCGGCCGAGAGCAGCATCGTGGCAAGCAGGAACACCGCGGCGCGGCCCGACATCAGCATCGGCCGGTCGGGCCGGATGAATTTCCAGACGATGGTCACGATCGCCGGCAGCACCAACGCCCAGGCGATCCACATCGCCGCGTCGCGCGCGAACTGCGCCACCGCGTCGAGCTTGACGGGGAAGGTGTTCTGCGCGGCATCGTAGAACAGCGCCGCCAGCTTCAGGTCGAGTTCGGGATAGATCCCGAACAGGATGCCGACGATGAGCGCCAGCGCCAGCGCGATGAAAAGTCCAGTCCGGTTCATGGCGCGCGGTTTAGCCGAGGCGGGAGGGCATGGGAAGCATCACGGCTGCGGCGATTGCGACGGCAATGGCGGGGGCGGCGGTAACGGGCGCCGCGGCTCGCGCCATGCACCGGCGGTGCGGCCGGCGATCAGCCAGTACACCAAACCCGCGACGATGCCGGCGCCGGTCATGATCTCCATGTGCCGGCGCACGATGCCGTGGAATTGCATCATGTCGGGATCGAACGGAACCAGGCCTAGATAGCAGGCGGCGCCGACGATCGCGCCACCGATCGCATAGGCCAGCACGCTCCTGATGTAGAACGCCTCTGTGATCAGCACCACGATCAGCGCCGGCAACAGCGCAAAGCCGGAAATGAAAATGAAGCCGAAGCCAAGCACGATATTGATCGCGCTCTGGTCGATCTCGCCGCCGAAATCGCTGATCTCGGGGTACAGCACCGCGACCACCACGATAAGTCCGGCCAAGAAGCAGGCCATCAGGAAGCCGAAGGCGACGACGAACAGGCGGCCGATCAGGGCCATTGCCCTACGATCCTCTAAATGGAATTTCTGAGAGCCGAACGCTTGCGTCTATCTTGGCATTCTCGAGCAGATGGCTCATCGCCTCCCTCTGAAGTTCTTGGTGCGGGTGCGGGCCGACGATAATCGACCTTATTGGTAGTTTTGTCTTCGGACCACCAAACAGCCGAATGTATGGAACGATTAGATCGCCTCTCACCCTAAATTCGACGGGCTTCGCATCCTTTTTGGCTTTGGCTGGAACTCGTCCCTGTCGGACGCCGGCTATTGCAAGTCGAAATTCGCGCTCTTCGTGAAACCCAGAGTTCTTCAGAAAAGGAGCGGTCGAAAGGAATTTACTGACAGCTTCATCAATATTCTTGTTCCCCGCAATTTCCTTGACCTTAGCGCGGTTCTCCTTGTCAGCAATCGGAGTCACCTTTGGATCGAGGAACATCTTTCCGATCATCGCGCGAGCAAGGCCGACATAGTCCTTTGGATCAAAGAGTTTCTGAAAATCATCATATAGCACATCGCGGCGGACGACTGGCCCGAAGAAGAAGCGTTTGATCTCGTGGCTGATTAGAGCTTCCAGCCCTTCCTCATCAAACTCTAGAGCAAAGCCGCCCCGTCCGGCATAGCCTCTCCACTGACTCAGCAAACCATTCTTGAACTGCTCACTACCTTCTTCGTGTCGACAAAACGACACAACGTAGACGGGACTGATGTTGTTCGTCGCAGTCCGGATTGATCGAAACAGAGCATCCACCTGGAGGCTATCGGCCTTAGATCCCTGTTCTTGATAATATCTCTTGTCTAGGAGACCTGCCTCAACTAGCTCCTTGGTCGCTGTAGCGACCTCAGCAAGAAGGATCGGAGACAGCAAAGTGTCGATCAGCGCTCCTTCGGAATAGTCGTTCAGATACCGACTATCCGAGGCAAACAAAGACCGCGTCGTGAGTATACCTACAGCTCCACCGCTGTCCGTATAGTGGAAAACTGACGCCACTTCTCAATCCGTCATCGCCATCGCGCGCAGCGCCTGGCGCTCGCGGGCGGAGAGCTTTTCGGTCTCCGATTTGAGCTGGCCGCAGGCGGCGAGAATGTCGCGGCCGCGCGGCGTGCGCACCGGCGAGGAATAGCCGGCGTTGAAGATGTATTCGGAGAATTTCTCGATCTGCTCCCAGTCGGAGCACTCATAGGCGGTGCCCGGCCACGGATTGAACGGGATCAGGTTGATCTTGGCCGGAATGCCCTTGAGCAGCTTCACCAGCAGCTTGGCGTCATCGAGCGAATCGTTGACGCCCTTGAGCATCACATATTCGAAGGTGATGCGGCGCGCGTTCGAGGCGCCGGGATAGTCGCGGCAGGCCTGCAACAGCTCCTTGATCGGATATTTGCGGTTCAGCGGCACCAGCTCGTTGCGCAATTCGTCGCGCACCGCATGCAGCGAGATCGCGAGCATCACGCCGATCTCCTCGCCGGTGCGCTTGATGTTCGGCACCACGCCCGAGGTCGACAGCGTGATGCGGCGGCGCGAAATGCCGATGCCTTCATTGTCGCCCACGATCAGCAGCGCATCGCGCACCGCGTCGAAATTGTAGAGCGGCTCGCCCATCCCCATCATCACGATGTTGGTGACGCGGCGGGTGCCGTCCTCGCGATCGGCCCAGTCGTTGAGCCGGTCGCGCGCCACCATGACCTGGCCGACGATCTCGCCGGCAGTGAGGTTGCGCACCAGCCGCTGCGTTCCGGTGTGGCAGAACGAGCAGTTCAGCGTGCAGCCGACCTGCGAGGAAACGCACAGCGTGCCGCGATCGGTCTCGGGGATGTAGACGCACTCGACCTCGTGCGCGCGCTCGACCTTATCGCCGCTCGGCAGCCGCAGCAGCCATTTGCGGGTGCCGTCATTGGAGATCTGCTCGGCGACCACCTCGGGACGGTCGACGGTAAAATGCTTCTCGAGCTCGGCGCGCATGTCCTTCGAGACGTTGGTCATCTCGGCAAAACTCTTGGCGCCGCGGAAATACATCCAGTTCCAGAGTTGCTGGGTGCGCATCTTGCGCTGCGACGCCTGCACGCCGATCTCGGCCAGGCGATCCGATATCTCGGCGTGCGACAGGCCGATCAGCGACGGCTTGGCCGGCGGCACATAGGTCTCGAGCGGAACCTTTTCGACCAGCGCATTGGCACCGGACACGGCTGTCGTGGTCACTGTATCGGTCATGAAACCTCAAATAGGCCTTCCAGCCGGTGCTGGAAAGCCTCCAAATACCTCGATTTGACGTCACTCAGGCGGGTCTTCGTGTCCTACCGCCGGCAGTCCTGCCCCAGCCGGTCGAGCGCCTGCGCCAGGCCCTTCAGCGAGAAGCTGTCGATCGTCTCGGTACCCTTCGCCGAGACGGCTTTTACGGTCAGATCGGCCGATTTGCGCATGGCTTCCACCATCCGCTCCTCCTCGGCCGCATTCTTGATCCAGAGGCCGTCGCCCTGCGTGTACATCGCATAGGTTCCGCCGCCAACCTGGAGCGTCGATTCCGAGCCCGGCTTCACGGTGTAGCCGATCATGATCGAGACTTCGTTGACGACCTTCTCCGCCGGACGGGTGGAGATGAAGGCATAGGCCGGATCGCGGGGCCGATTCGGTGGGTTGGTCTTCGACGACGACGGCTTGGCGAGCGCAAAGCACACCTTCTTGCCGTTCGGCGAGGCGGTGTACGCACCCCAGGTTCCGAACTGTCCGATCAGCGTCGGCTCCGCGCCACCGGCCGCAGCCGCGGCGGCCGACGGCGCCGGCTTGGCCGCTTCCTTGGCCGTATCTTTCTTGGGTGCAGCCTGCATCGGTGCAAGGGAGATGATCCCGCACAGGACACAAGCCGCCAGTGATGTCAGAATCTGCCGCACGGCCAACTGGTTCCCCCATCATTGTGACTGCAAGATGGCCCGGCGATTCCCCCTCCGCCGGCTCGGATGGATAACCGGGAAACGCTTTTTTGGGAAGGCAGTCAGGCCGGGACGCGCGTCAGCCAAAAGCCGCACGCGCGTTGTCGCACCTTGGTGCTTGTTGTCGGTGATCAGCCTTTGGCGCGCGCCGCGCGCTGGCTCTCCCATTGCGCGTCGGTCCATTGCAGCAGGTCCTCGGCACCTGAACTGCGCAGATGCGAGCCGCCGTCCTGCACCACCATCTCACCATTGATGTAGCCGGCCTGATCGGAGATCAGGAAGCTCGCGAGATTGGCAAGCTCGGAATGCTCGCCGGCGCGGCCGAGCGGATTGCGATGCGCCCAGCTCTCGCCGCGCCCTTCGGGACGCAACTGCCCGGTGGCCCCCGCTGTCGGGAACGCGCCCGGCGCGATCGCCACGGTGCGGATGCCCTTCGGGCCCCACTCCACGGCAAGGCTCCTGGTCATCGCCAGCACCGCGGTCTTGGCCATCGACGATGGCACCGTGAAGGCACGGCCGGTGATGGTCGAGGTCGACAGGATCGAGAGCACCACGCCCTTGTGCTTGCCCTCGATCCAGCGGCGGCCGGCGGCGAGCGTGCAGTACATCGTGCCATGCAGCGTCGGCGCCAGGATCGCGTCCGCCGCACGGAATGACAGATGTTCGCTCTGCGCAATAAAGGTTGCGGCAGCATTGTTGACGAGCACGTCGATCGGCCCGTCCTGCCAGACCTGATCCATCATCGCTTCGACCGCGGCGCCGTCGCGGATATCGCAGCGCGCGATCGAAACCTTGGCACCGAACTCGTTGCGGAATTTGCCGGCGGTTTCCTCGAGCAGCGTCTCGCGCCGCCCGCAGATGATCAGTTCAGCGCCGAGTTCGGCGAAGCGCCCGCCCATCGCCGCGCCGAGGCCGGAGCCGCCGCCGGTGATCAGGATGCGCTTTTTCGCTAGCAGGCCTTTTTCAAACAAAGTTTGATCCCTCCGCTTTGTATTGTCGCTCCGCCGCAAATCCGGCATGAAGCTTGTAGTTCAAAATCCTGCAGCTCTTTCTGCGTCCGAAACTCAGGTGTGTCCATGAAAGCCATCCTCTGCTCGCAATACTGTCAACCCGACGATCTCGTGCTGACTGATGTGCCCGATCCGGTGGCTGGTCCCGGCGAAGCCGTGATCGCGATCAAGGCGGCAGCGCTGAACTTCTTCGACATCCTGATGATCCAGGGCAAGTATCAGATCAAGCCGCCGTTCCCGTTCTCGCCGGCCGCCGAAGTCGCCGGCGTGATCGAGAGCGTCGGCGCCGGCGTCACCGATCTGAAGGTCGGCGACCGTGTCGTTGCGTCATGCGGCCACAACGGCGCGCGCGACAAGATCGCGCTGCCGGCGAATACGATCGTGAAGATTCCCGACAATCTCGATTACGATCGCGCCGCAGGGATCATCATCATCTACGGCACCGCGCTGCATGCGCTGGAAGATCGCGCCAGCCCGAAGCCGGGCGAAACGCTTGCGGTGCTCGGTGCCGCCGGCGGCACCGGACTTGCCGCGTGCGAACTCGGCAAGCTGATGGGCCTGAAGGTGATCGCCTGCGCGTCGTCAGACGAGAAGCTCGCCTTCGCCAAGCAGCACGGCGCCGAGCTGACGCTGAACTACGCCAAGGAAGATCTGAAAGAGGGCCTGCGCAAGCTGACGAACGGCAAGGGCGCCGACATCGTGTTCGATCCGGTCGGCGGCGCCTATGCCGAGGCCGCGCTGCGCTCGACCGCGTGGGAAGGCCGCTTCCTGGTGATCGGCTTTGCCGCCGGCGACATTCCGAAGATCCCGCTCAACCTCGCGCTGCTGAAGGGCTGCGACATCCGCGGCGTGTTCTGGGGCGCCTGGGCGCGGCAGAATCCGGAGAAGAACCGCAAGAACCTCGAGAAGCTCGTGCAGTGGACCGCCGAGGGCAAGATCTCCTCGCATGTCGATCGCACCTTCCCGCTGTCGCAGACATCAGAAGCGCTGAAGGTGCTCGCCGGCCGCAAGGCGATGGGCAAGGTCATCCTGCATCCGGGTAGCTGAGCGGGGATCGTGTAGCCCGGATGGAGCGTAGCGAAATCCGGGCTACGACTTATTCCGCGTTTTCAGGCACGCCGCGCTTCAACGCGGCGCGCGCGGCTTCGCGGTGCTCCGGCGTGATGTGGCTTGCCACCATGCGGATCGCGGTGGCCAGCACCGCGGCATCATCGGTGAAGCCGAGCACCGGCAGCACGTCCGGAATGAAATCGAACGGCAGGATGAAATAGGCGATCGCGCCGAGCAGCGCTGCCTGGACGTGGCGCGGCGTCTGCCGGTCGAACGCGCAATAATACGCGGCCAGCAGATCCTCGGCGAAAGGCACGCGCGCGACCACCTTCTTGAACTTGACCCAGAAGCGGCGGCGCACGCTCTCGCGGTCCTGCGCCAGCCGGTCGGCAGGCTCAAATCCCACGCTGTGTTCGGTCGTTGCCATCGCACGGTTCCCTGACGCCGCACGGTGATCCGGCGGCGAACGCTACCGAATCTGGGGATGTCGAATGGCCGCTGCAAGGTTGTGCGCAGCCGGCTCAGCTGACCCCAAGCTGCCTTGCGATCGCGTTCATGGCCTTGGCGAGGTCGATATCGCGCTTGGTCACCCCGCCGACATCGTGGGTCGCCAGCACGACCTCGACCGTCTTGTAGACGTTCTTCCATTCCGGATGATGGTCGTTCTTCTCGGCGACCAGCGCGGCGCGCGCCATGAAGCCGAATGCCTCGTTGAAGTCCTTGAACACGAAGGTCTTTGCGATCGCCTCGCGTCCGGCAAGCTCCGACCAGCCGGCCAGTTCCCAGAGGGCGGCCTTCCTCGCTTCCGCTGACAGCCGTTCGACCATGGGCTCGTCTCCTGTTTGGCGCCGATCTTAACCTAACAACTGGCCTGCGGGGTGGGATCCATGCCGAAATTAGGGCCGAAATAGCGTCCTATCGCCGCTGGTAACCATGACGGAGATGTAACATCTGTCGGTGCAGGAATTTGCTACAAATCCAGGATGTGTGCGCATTGGTAGTTTTGCGAGATTGAGCCCAGACGATTGTTTGCGAGATCGATGACCCAAGATCGATGACCGACGGCTCCGCCAGCATATCGCCCAAGCCGCTGCGTTCGGCAAAGCAGCGGCTGATGTTCGTCTTGATCGCAGGCGCGCTGGCCATCGTCGGCGCGATAACCGCGGGCTATTATTTCGCGGTCCGTCCGGTGACGCTGAAGATCGCCGTCGGGCCGGCCAACAGCGACGATCTCCGGGTGGTGCAGGCGCTGGCGCAGGCCTTCAACAACCAGCAGCATACCCAGGTCAAACTGCGCCCGGTGCAGACCGAGGGTGCCAGCGCCAGCGCGCAGACGCTGGCCGACGGCAAGGCCGATCTCGCCATTATCCGCGGCGACCTCGACGTGCCGAAAAACGCGCAAGCCGTCGCGGTGCTGCGCAAGAATGTCGTGGTGATGTGGGTTCCGCCGGCCACGAAGGGCAAGGGCCGCAAGGCCACGAAGATCACCAAGATCGCACAACTTGCCGGCCGCAAGATCGGCGTCGTCGGCCGCACCCCGGCCAATGTCAATCTGCTGAAGCTGATCCTGACCCAATACGGCGTCGATCCGATGAAGGTCGAGATCGTGCAATTCCCGGCCAATGAGGCGGTCGACGCCATCAAGAACCTGAAGGCCGATGCCTATCTCGCGGTCGGCCCGGCCAACAGCAAGGTCACGATCGATGCGATCACCGCATCGGCCAAGGACGGCGAGCCGACCTTCCTTCCGATCGACGCCTCCGAGGCGATCGCGCAGAATCATCCGGCCTATGAGGCCGCGGAAATTCCGGCGGGTTCGCTCGGCTCCGCCGATCGGCCCGAGGATGAGGTGAAGACCATCAGCTTCTCCCATCACATTGTCGCACGAAAAGGCCTGTCGGACGCAACCGTCGCGGCATTCACGCGGCAATTGTTTGCGATCCGGCAATCGCTCAAGAACGACTTCCCGCTTGCCGCCAAGATCGAGACGCCCGACACCGACAAGGACGCCACCATTCCGGTGCATCCGGGCGCGGCCGCCTTCGTCGACGGCGAAGAGAAGACCTTCCTCGACCGCTACAGCGACTACATCTGGTGGAGCCTGATGGCGTTCTCGGCGATGGGCTCGGCCGGCGCGTGGTTCGCCGGCTATCTCAAGCAGGACGAACGCAACACCAACACCTCGCAGCGCGAACGCCTGCTCGAGATGCTGAAGGCCGCGCGGCAAAGCGATTCGACCGAGGAACTCGACCAGATGCAGGCGGAAGCCGACGACATCCTGCGCCATACGCTCGACTGCTTCGAGCATGGCGCCATCGAGGAAGGCACGCTGACCGCGTTCAACATCGCGCTCGAGCAGTTCCACAACGCCGTCGCCGACCGCAAGGCGTTGCTGCTGAGCATGCCGCAGAATCTGCAACGCGCCGCGACGCAGTTTCGCGCGGCGGGTACGGCGTAACGGCCCGCTCGCACCAATCTCTCGCCGAGAGTTCCTTCGCCTCTCCCGCTTGCGAACAACTTCCTTCGTTTTTTTTCGGCTCGTCTGCCGAAAACTGGTGAGGGAGTCCGCGGCGGCAGGGTTCCCTCCCCCCTTGCGGCGGAGGGTTAGGGAGAGGGGTGCCACACGATGTGCTCTCTCAGAACCAAGCTCGAAAACAAAACGACCGCGTTGTGCGGGCACCGCTCTCCGTGAGCATCTCGCCCGGGGCTTACCCCCTCTCCCCACCCTCCCCCGCAAGGGGGGAGGGAGCCTGACATCTGTGCTCACCTTACGAAATGCGCGCGCTATCGCTGACGTCCCCGCACCCTCAGCCTCTGTAATCTCGCCGTCATGGAATTTTCCTACGTCTTTGCGGGCCCGCGGCGCATTGTCGCTGCGACCTGAGGAGGCTCCCCATGACGATCCGGTTCTCGCGAAACCTCACCCGCCGCCGCTTTCTCTCCACCACGGCGGCCGCCGGCGTCGGCGTGATCGCGATGCCGTATCTGTCGCGCGCCGCCGACCGCCCCGTGATCACCCATGGCGTGCAGTCCGGCGATGTCGGCGTCGATGGGGGCGTGGTGTGGGCGCGCGCCGACCGGCCATCGCAGATGATGGTCGAGGTCGCGACCACGGAATCGTTCAAGGACGCCCGCGCGCTGCCGCCGATCACGGCGCTGCCGGAGAGCGACTTCACCGCAAAGATGCTGCTTGAGAACCTGCCCTCCGGCCAGGACATCTTCTATCGCGTCCGCTTCCGCGACCTCGCCCATATCGACATTGCGGGTGAGCCCGTGGTCGGCCGCTTCCGCACCGCGCCGAGCGACCGCCGCGACGTCTCCTTCGTGTGGGGCGGCGACGTCGCCGGCCAGGGCTGGGGCATCAATCCCGACGACGGCGGCATGATCACCTTCGCGGCGATGAAGAAGCACAATCCGGATTTCCTGCTGCATTCCGGCGACACCATCTATGCCGACGGCGTGATCCCGGCCGAGGTGAAGCTCCCCGACGGCAAGATCTGGAAGAATATCACGATCCCCGAGAAGGCCAAGGTCGCCGAGACGCTCGACGAGTACCGCGCCGCGCACAAATACAATTTCCTCGACTCCAACCTGCGCGCCTTCAATGCCGAGGTGCCGATCTTCGTGCAGTGGGACGATCACGAGGTGACCAACAACTGGTCGCTGTCGAAGCAGCTGCCGGCGGCCTACAAGGAGCGCGACATCACGGTGCTTGCCGCGCGCGCGGCCAAGGCGTTCCACGAGATGTATCCGATGCGCGAAAGCATCGTCGAGCCCGGCCGCGTCTATCGCACGCTGAGCTACGGTCCGCATCTCGACGTGTTCATGCTCGACGAACGCAGCTATCGCGGCCCCAACGGTCCGAACCTACAGGAGACCTACGGCCCCGACGCCTACTTCATCGGACCCGACCAGATGGCCTGGCTGAAACGCGCGCTGCTCAACTCGCGCGCGACCTGGAAGGTGATCGCCTCCGACATGCCGCTGTCGCTGATCGTCTATGACGATGCCACCAACAAGAAGGGCTCGGAAGCCTTCGCGCAGGGCGACGGCCCGCCGCGCGGCCGCGAGCTCGAGATCGCCGACATCCTGCGCTTCATCAAGACCGCTAATATCGTCAACACGGTGTGGCTGACCGCCGACGTGCACTATGCGGCGGCGCATTACTACAACCCGAACAAGGCCCAGTTCCAGGAGTTCGACCCGTTCTGGGAATTCGTCTCCGGCCCGCTGCATGCCGGCACGTTCGGCCCGAACGAGCTCGACAACACGTTTGGCCCCGAGGTGAAGTTCGTCAAGGCGCCGGGCGATGCCAACCAGAACCTGCCGCCGTCGGCCGGCATGCAGTTCTTCGGCCACGTCAGGATCGACGGCAAGAGCGGCCAGATGACCGTCAGCCTGCGCGATCGCGTCGACGCCGAACTGTGGGCGATCACGCTTGATCCGAAGCCGGTGTAATCGGGTCGCGCGAACTCGCCCTGATCGCCGGGGCGAATTCAATCGAATGGGCGCCGCAGCACCGCCTCGAGCGTCTCGCTCGAACACGGCTTGGTCAACCGAGGCTTGTCGGCGAGCGATGCCGGCAGCCGGATCTCGGCACCATAGCCGGTGACGAATGCGAAGGGCACCTTCATCGCGTTCAGGTGCTCGGCGATCACGAACGTCTTCTCGCCCCTGACGAGCCCGACGTCGAGCAGCGCGAAATCCGGCGCCCGCTCGGCGATCAGTTCGAGCGCGCGGGCGACGTTCGCCGCGGTGCGCACCGTCCGCGCGCCGAAGCCGAGGATGGTGTCCTCGAAATAGAGCGAGATGATCGGATCGTCCTCGACCACGAGAACGTCGCCGGGGATCCCGGCATTGGGGGCGGATTCCATGGCTCGGCGTCCATTTCTTCGATGATGGATGAGAGACCGGATCAGGTCCGGCCGGATGGCCCGCGACCGGCGCCCAAAGCACGCCGGCTGTTCCCGCGATGAAACTTTCACATCCGTGGCCGCGCCGTCTGTGCACTAGTGAACATAAGATCGGGAACTTTTTCGGTACGATGAGCGTTGGGATTTCAGGATTTTCCAATGATTGCCAAACGAACCGAGTTGGCCGGGACGAATGACCGGCCGTTCAACAATCTGCTGCGCCGGCTGAATGCCGCCGATTACGAGCTGATATCGTCGCATCTCGCAATGGTCGAGGCCGAGGCCGGCGAGCTGCTCTACAGCCCCGGCGACGATGTCCAGATCGTGCATTTTCCATGCGGACCGAGCCTCGCCTCCTTCATGGTGGCCAACGAGGACGGGCGCGATGTCGAGACCATCCTAGTCGGCCGCGAGGGCGCGGTCGGCGGCATCGTCAGCCAGGGATTCCTGCCGGCCTATACCCGCATCACCGTCAAGTTCGGCGGACCATTCATGCGGCTGCCGCTCAGCAAGCTCGATGCCGCCAAGCTGAAGTCGATCTCGGTGCGCAACATCTTCGCGCGCTATGCCGACTGCATGCTGGCGCAGATCTTCCAGTCGACCGCCTGCAACGCGATCCACTCGATCGAGCAGCGCGCCGCGAAATGGATGATCTCGGCGATGGAGCGCACCAATGGCAACGGCGTGGTGCCGCTCACCCATGAACAGCTCTCGACCCTGCTCGGCGTCGGCCGCAGCTACACCAGCCGGGTGATTCAGAACTTCAAGGCAGAGGGCGTGCTGGAGACCCGCCGCGGCGCGATCGTGATCCGAGATCCGGACAAGCTGCGTCTGCGCTCCTGCCTGTGCAACGAGGCGGTCAAGGACCATTTCGAGGAGGTGTTGCGCGGGGTCTATCCCAGCGAGGACAACCCGGCGAACTAAAGCGTTTTCGAGCGAAGTGGATACCGGTTCGCGTGAAGACAACGCGTCAAGACAAACGCCGAGAGCCCCGTGCCGATTCCATCGGAACGTGAAAGGCTACAGGCGGCGGACGCCGGAACTCCCGGAACCGGCCGAATCCCTCCGGAGCCCGGCAAAAACCCGCCGATCCGGCCCGAAATCGTGCTCCAAACGACCAACAAACCGTTGTTTTTTGACGTTTTCTGACTATATTGCGCCGCAACGCACGAGGTGCCCGGTCCGCTGACCGGCTTCCTTTTTGGGGTGATGCGTCCCCGTCAAATTTCTTGGGTATGAGCGTGATCCGGGCCCCGATCGGGCCACGTGAGCGAGCGGCCGGCCAAATCGGTTCGGCGAGATCGCGCATCTGACCATTGCACGACCAGAAGAAGAGCCATGAACCTTCGCAACGTCGCCATCATCGCCCACGTCGACCACGGCAAGACCACCCTCGTCGACCGCCTGCTACAGCAATCCGGCACCTTCCGCGAAAACCAGAAGGTTGCGGAGCGCGCCATGGACTCCAACGATCTGGAGCGTGAGCGCGGCATCACCATTCTGGCGAAAGCCGCCTCGGTGCAGTGGAAAGACATCCGCATCAACATCGTCGACACCCCCGGCCACGCCGATTTCGGCGGTGAGGTCGAGCGCATCCTCAACATGGTGGACGGCGCGCTGGTGCTGGTCGACGCCGCCGAAGGCCCGTTGCCGCAGACCAAATTCGTGGTCTCCAAGGCACTCAAGGTCGGACTGAAGCCGATCGTCGTCATCAACAAGGTCGACCGCCCCGACGCACGGCCGACCGAAGTCATCAACGAGGTGTTCGACCTGTTCGCGGCGCTCGACGCCAGCGAAGAACAGCTCGACTTCCCGATCCTTTACGGGTCGGCCAAGCAGGGCTGGATGGCGGATAGCCCGGATGGACCGAAGGAAGCCGGCATGCAGCCGCTGTTCGACCTGATCGTGCGCCACGTCGCGCCGCCGCAGGTCGAGCAAGGTCCGTTCCGGATGATCGGCACCATCCTCGAGGCCAACAACTTCCTCGGCCGCATCATCACCGGCCGCATCTCCTCGGGCAGCATCAAGCCCAACCAGGCCGTCAAGGTGCTGGGCGCCGACGGCAAGCTGATCGAGCAGGGCCGCATCAGCAAGATCCTCGCGTTCCGCGGCATCGAGCGCACGCCGCTCGACGAAGCCGAAGCCGGCGACATCGTCGCGATTGCCGGCCTGACCAAGGGCACGGTCGCCGATACGTTCTGCGATCCGTCCGTCGACACCCCGTTGCAGGCGCAGCCGATCGACCCGCCGACGGTGTCGATGTCCTTTATCGTCAACAATTCGCCGCTCGCCGGCACCGAAGGCGACAAGGTGACGAGCCGCATGATCCGCGACCGTCTGCTGCGTGAGGCCGAAGGCAACGTCGCGCTGCGCGTCGTCGAAGCCGCCGACAAGGACTCGATGGAAGTGTCGGGTCGCGGCGAATTGCAGCTCGCGATCCTGATCGAGACCATGCGCCGCGAGGGTTTTGAGCTCTCGGTGTCGCGCCCGCGCGTCGTGCTGCAAAAGGACGAAGCCGGCGTTTGGCAGGAGCCGATCGAGGAGGTCGTGATCGACGTCGACGAGGAGCACTCCGGCGTCGTCGTGCAGAAGATGAGCGAGCGCAAGGCCGAGATGATCGAGATGCGCCCGTCCGGCGGCAACCGCCTGCGGCTGGTGTTCTACGCGCCGACCCGCGGCCTGATCGGCTACCAGGGCGAACTGCTCACCGACACCCGCGGCACCGCGATCATGAACCGCATCTTCCACGGCTATGCCGCCTACAAGGGCGAGATCCAGGGCCGCCGCAACGGCGTGCTGATCTCCAACGACCAGGGCGAAGCGGTCGCATACGCGATGTTCAAGCTGGAAGATCGCGGCCCGATGATGATCGAGCCGGGCTGGAAGGTCTACAAGGGCATGATCGTCGGCGAGCACACCCGCGACAATGACCTCGAGATCAACGTGCTCAAGGGCAAGCAGCTCACCAACATCCGCACCACCTCGAAGGACGAAGCGGTGCGCCTGACCCCGCCGATCCGGATGACGCTCGAAAAGGCGCTCGCCTATATCGAGGACGACGAGCTCGTCGAGGTGACGCCGAAGTCGATCCGGCTGCGCAAGAAGCATCTCGATCCGAACGACCGCAAGCGCGCCGAAAAGGCCAAGGAAGCGGTAGCGTAAGCTAATCTGCCGTGCCCCGGCGACCGGGGCACCCGGTACGCCGCGCCCCATCGGCTCAATCACAGCCGTCTCCGGAATACTGGATCGCCCGCTTTCGCGGGCGATGACAGTCATGCACGCGGCAGCTTCAGGCCCGGCGGCGGACGTGCTAGAGCCGGGACATGAGCTCATTTCCTTCCAGCATCGATGTCGCCATCATCGGCGCCGGCGCCGCCGGCCTCGGCGCCGCGCATGCGCTCAAGGGCACCGGCCTCTCGAGCATCGTTCTGGAAGCCCGCGACCGCCTCGGCGGCCGCGCGCATACGATCCAGGCCGCACCCGACGTGGTGTTCGACGTCGGTTGCGGCTGGCTACACTCAGCCGACCAGAACAGCTTTGTCGGCATTGCCAGGCAACTCGACTTCGACGTCAACAAGGACCTGCCGCCGTGGCGCGAGCGCGCCTACGGCAAGGCATTCCCGCAGGCCGACCGTGATGCGTTCATGCGGGCGATGGACGAGTTCTACGAACGCATCGCAGAGGCTGCACGCAGCGGCAAGGACGCCTCGGCCGATCGCTATCTCGAGCCCGGCAACCGCTGGAACCCGATGATCGATGCGATCTCGACCTATGTGAATGGCTGCGAGCTCGACCAGCTCTCGATCCTCGACTTCGACGCCTATGAGGACAGCAACGTCAACTGGCGGGTGCGGCGCGGCTATGGCGCGCTGGTCGCAGCATACGGCGAGCAGGTCCCCGTCGCGCTGAACTGCGAGGTCCCCCTGATCGATCATTCCGGCAAGCGCATCCGGATCGAGACCTCGCGCGGCACGCTGGAGGCAGACAAGGTGATCGTCACCGTGCCAACCAATCTGATCGCCATCGAGGCGATCCGCTTCTCGCCCGCGTTACCTGACAAGCTCGATGCCGCGCGCGGCCTGCCGCTCGGCCTCGCCGACAAGGTGACCCTGGCGCTCGCCGAACCCGAGGCGCTACCGAAGGAAGGCAATCTGCGCGGCGCCACCATGCGCACCGAGATGGGCACCTACCACATCCGTCCGTTCGGCCAGCCCTGCATCGAAGGCTTCTTCGGCGGCCGTTTTGCGCAAGCGCTCGAGGACGCCGGCGACGGCGCCATCGCCGCGCACAGCATCGACGAGATCGTCTCCTTCCTCGGCAACGACTTCCGCCGCAAGCTGAAACCGCTCAGCGAATCGCGCTGGGCCCACGACCCGTTCGCCCGCGGCTCCTACTCGCACGCCCTGCCCGGCCATGCCGGCAAGCGCGCCATGCTGGCAGCCCCGGTCGACGGCCGGCTGTTCTTCGCGGGAGAAGCCACGTCGCCACATTTCTTCTCGACCGCGCATGGCGCGCGGGATTCGGGGGAACGGGCGGCGAGGGAAGTGGTGGATGTCAGTCGACGTGGAACGCTCGCTTCAGAATCTTGAGTAGCTCCAATCCGGAATCGCGATCTAGCTGGATTGATTGGCTCTTCTTCTCCGGCATTTCGCGGGATGCTCGACCATACGTGTCAATTTGAAGGAAACTTCTTCCGTCACGTTCGAAAATCGAATAGCGCGCCTCGATTCCGTCGTGGATGGAATTTCTCTCCATGTATCTCTCATCGAACCTCTTGATCAACGCCACCGTTTGTCCCCTTCTCATTTCGCTCCAGCACCCTCGCCCGCATATCCGCATCCGGCACGAAGCACGTCTCATACTTCCCGAAGATCCGATAGCGGTTGCGGGCGACGAGGCTGTAGACGGCGTCGCGCAGCGGTTGTGGCACCGCGAACAGCGCACGGGTCCAGCGCCAGCCGGGGAGATGGCTCAGCACCGTCAGCGCCGCGTCCGACTTCGTCCAGGCGATGCCGCCATGGACCACGGCGTTGGTGTCGGGATCATCGGGATCGATACCGAAGGTCCTCGCCAGCCGCGTACCGTAGTCGGACTGGATCGGCGTGAAGCGGAAGCGGCGGGCCGTGTCGCGGGCGATGACGAAGCGGACCCAGCGCGAGCAGAAGATGCAGACGCCGTCGTAGAGGATCACGTCGTCGTCGGGCCAGCTCTTCATCGATTGTCCAGCATCAGTAGCGCCACCAGCATCAGCACGATCGCCGGCCCGGTCTTCACCAACGCGCCGAGCGGCTCGATCCAGAGGTCGGGCGTCAGGATCGCCGATCCCGCCATGTAGCCGAGCGAAGCGACGATGCCCGCGAAAAGACCGAACGCGGCGGTACGGCGGATCGCGATCAGCACGCCGATGCTCATGTCCATCAGGCTGGTCACGACCGTCACCGGTCCGACCAGAGCCGGCGGGAAATGATGCGCGCTCAGGATGCCGGCGGCGGCATCATAGGAGATGACCAGCGCGATGAAGCCGGAAGCAACCCAGAACAGCACGAGGCTCGCGAAGATCAGCGCCTTGATCAGGAACAGCCGCGCGAACCATTTGTCCTGGATGGTCGCGGGTCGGCTGCCGACCACTTGCGCGATCGTTGTCGGCACGATGCCGGTCGCTGCCATCCAGGCCACGGGATCGCCGCTGACGCCGCGGCGCAGCTCGGCGATCGCATTGGAGCGCATCGGCGGCATCCAGCCGAGCCGGCTCGTGAGATCGCCGAGACGGGCGCCGAAATCGATCAGGAACGACGGCGATACGATACGAAACTGCTTTGACGTGCCAAACGCCCAGCGAAACTGCGCGATGACGCCGCCGAGCGAGATCGGCTGCGGCTGCATCAGGTCCCATGTCACCGAGCGCACGCGCTCGTCGGCGATCTCGCGCGCCGCGAGCCAGGCGATGGTCGCGGCGATGTTCTCGACCGCGACCGGCTGGAACGGCGTCGCGGCCTCGGCGGCCGGCAAATCGACCGGCAGCGCCGCCAGCGCGCGCAGCATGGCGCTGCCGCCATAGGCCGAAGGCGCGATGACAAAGCCCGGGCGGAGGATCGCATGGGCGATCCCCGATGCCGCGATCAGCCGTTCGGCTTCGCGCTTGGTGGTGCTGAAGGCGGTGCGATCCTCATCGGCAGTACCGGGAATCGAGATGTGCACCAGACGGACGGCGCGGCGGCTGTCGTGGATCGCCTGGAGCAGCCGCGCGACGAAGTCGCGATGCACCGCGCCCGTGTCGCTGCCGGGGCCATCCTGCAGCACGCCGAGGCAGTTGACGACGACATCGATCTCATGCGTGCGCAGAAGCTGCGTCAGATCAGCGGCATCCATCGCCATCAGCGGCAGTTCGAGATCGGCCGGGCTGATCTTCTGGGCCGGCGCGAAATGCCGCGCGATCCCGATCACGCGAAAGCCGCGCGCCCTCAGATCGTCGGTGAGGTAACGGCCGATCAGGCCCGAGGCACCGAGCACGAGGATGTTGTGTGATGCTTTGTCACTCATAGGTACCGGATCATGCTTCAAAAAGGCTTCGCAATCATCAGCCACAGGATGATCATCACCGAGCCGAAGCCGGGAATCCCGAACAGGAACCAGCGACGAAACAGCGCATGGTAGCGCGGCGGCAGCGGAAGGCCTTTGTCGACAGCCGCCTGCGCGAGGTCGCGCATCTCCATCTGCATGAAGATGACGGGAACCCAGAAGGCGCCGGCCAGCGCGTAGAGCGCCAGCGACACCAGCAGCCAGCGTTCGGTCAGGCCTGTTGCCGACAGCATCATCAGCAGCCCGCCGCTGACCGGTTGCAGCAATACGGCGCTGAGCGTGAAGATCATGTCCGCGATCACGACGGTCGCCGCGGTGCGCGCGATGAACGCGGCATTGCCCGTGCGATGCGCCGCCAGCATGAAGAAGGCGATGCCGGTCCCGGTGCCGAGGATCACGATGGCGCCGAGCACATGCAGGTATTTGATCAGGAAGTAGAGCGTCATCGCGATCCGCTCGTCATCAGGCCAGCTTCGGCGCGCACCAGTACCGCCATAGATGGGGTGCGCGCGAAAATCCACCGCGGTCGTACAGACATGACGAAATCGAAGCAGCGCCACCGGAGCCGGATTGGCGGGCGAAATTCCGTCGGCGAATCAGACGCGGAGGGCATTTTTCGAGCGATGGCCTTGTCATGGAGCGCACGCGATCCATGCTGTACACAGCACCGGATCGGCGGCCAGCCGTTTGAGCCGGGCCAGTGTCCTCTTTCGGTACAAGTTTTCATGGCACTGATGCAAAAAATCCACAGGTTAACCGATAATTAACGATGGACCTTGAAGGCGGCCCTCTGACTTGCTTTGATTACATGCATGAGCACAACGCTAATCGAGGTCCGGCCGGCCAAAGCTGCAGACGCAGCCTCGGTGGCGTCTACCCATGACGAAGCCTGGCGCTCGGCGTACCAGGGCATCATTCCCGGCGCCGAACTCGAAAAGCTGATCAACCGCCGCGGCCCGCAGTGGTGGGACAGCGCGATCCGCAAGGGCAGCCGCGTCAGCGTGCTGGTGTTCGGCGACAGGATCGCGGGCTACGCCAATTACGGCCGCAACCGCGCCCGCAGCCTGCACTTCGAAGGCGAAATCTACGAGCTGTATTTGCGCCCGGAATTCCAGGGCCTCGGCTTCGGCCGGCGGCTGTTCGCCGCGGCCCGCCGCGACCTGATGCAGAGCGGCCTCAAGACCATGGTGATCTGGGCGCTGTCGGACAACGAGCCGGCGACCGAGTTCTACCGCGCGCTGGGCGGCCGGATGGTGGCACGCTCCTCGGAGCGGTTCGGGCCGAAGTCGCTCGACAAGGTCGCTTTCGCCTGGGCCAACTGAAAATCCTGCTTCTCTCGCAGCTGCAGCAAGGCTAAACCAGCCTTAGCGCTGCGCGCGGGGGCATGCCCGGTCTCAAGGCCGGGCTTCATGCCGTTTCGCGTCCGCTGGCGCCAAAACCAAAATCACATCGCTTTCAACTTCCAAAAGACCACGCGGAGCAATCCATGCGTATCGACGCCATATCGATCGGAAAGAACCCGCCCCACGACGTCAACGTCATCATCGAGGTTGCCGTCGGCGGCGAGCCCATCAAGTACGAGATGGACAAGGAAGCCGGCACGCTCGTGGTGGACCGCTTCCTCTACACGCCGATGCGCTATCCCGGCAATTACGGCTTCATTCCGCACACGCTGTCGGGCGACGGCGATCCCTGCGACGTGCTGATCGTCAACACCCGCGCGATCGTGCCGGGCGCCGTGATGAGCGTCCGCGTGGTCGGCGTGCTGCTGATGGAAGACGAGGCTGGCGGCGACGAGAAGATCATCGCGGTGCCGTCATCGAAGCTGACCCAGCGCTACGACAAGGTACACAATTACAGCGACCTGCCGGACATCACGCTGCAACAGATTCAGCACTTCTTCGAGCACTACAAGGATCTCGAGAAGGGCAAATGGGTGAAGGTGCTGCGCTGGGGCGACGCCGAAGAAGCCCGCAAGCTGATCCTCGAAGGCATCGAGCGCGCGAAGAAGAAGTAACGGCGTAGCCGTCAATACTCCCTCGCCCCCGCTCTTGCGGGGAGAGGGTTGGGGTGAGGGGCTCTATCCACGCATTCGGCGCGCAGGGAATCCGCGGAGGCTCCCCCTCACCCGACATTCAAGCTGTGCTTGAATGTCGACCTCTCCCCGCAGGCGGGGCGAGGTAAGAGGAGCTACACCGCAGGCGCGGGCAGGCCGGCAATCGCGCAGGCGGCGCGCAGCGTATTCACCAGCAGGCACGCCACCGTCATCTGGCCGACGCCGCCCGGCACCGGCGTGATCGCACCGGCGACATCGAGCGCTTCCTGGAATGCGACGTCACCGACCAGCTTCGGCTTGCCGCCGGGCACCGGAATGCGGTTGATGCCGACATCGATCACCGTCGCGCCGGGCTTCAGCCAGTCGCCGCGCACCATTTCCGGCCGGCCGACCGCGGCATAGACCAGATCTGCCTGGGCGCAGAGCTTTGGCAGATCGCGCGAGCGCGAATGCGCGATCGTCACCGTCGCGTTCTCGTTCAGAAGCAATTGCACCAGCGGGCGGCCGACAAGATTGGAACGGCCGATCACGATCGCGTTCATGCCCTCGAGCGAGGCATGCACGCTCTTGGTCAGGATGATGCAGCCGAGCGGCGTGCAGGGCGACAGCGCCGCCTGGCCGCCGGCGAGCCGGCCGGCATTGTTCGGATGCAGGCCATCGACGTCCTTGGCCGGGTCGATCGCGTTGATGATGGTCTCGGTGTGCAGCGATTTCGGCAGCGGCAATTGCACCAGGATGCCATGCACCAGCGGATCGCGGTTGAGCCGCGCGATCAGCGCCAGCAGATCTGCCTGCGACACGTCTTCTGGCAGCTTGTGCTCGAACGAGGCCATGCCGGCGGCCTGGGTCTGGGTGTGCTTGCTGCGGACATAGACCTCGCTCGCGGGATCATGGCCGACCAGCACGACGGCGAGGCCCGGCGTCAGCTGGTGGTCGCGCTTGACCCGGGCGACCTCGGCGGCGACGCGGGCGCGAAGCTCGGCGGCGATGGCTTTTCCGTCGATGATGCGGGCAGTCATGTCAGTCCTTTGTGTCTCGGTTCGGCCCGGTCAATTTCCTCAAGGCATCGCCAAGCTGCCGCGGATCGCCATCGACCGCCACCTGCTTCAGCCGTGAGGTCGCACCCGACAGCAACTTCACCCTGGCCTTGGGCACGCCGAGCGCCTTGGCCAATAACTCGGTCACCGCCCGGTTAGCCTCGCCGCCCTCGGCAATGGCGCGGACCCGGACCTTCACCACGGAACGGCCATTGGCCAGCGTCTCGATCCCGTCGATGTCGTCGCGGCCGCCGCGCGGCGTCACGCGCAAGGCAATGCTGATGCCCTGGGTCGAATAGCGCCAGGGATCCATCAGTATCCGATGACGAGCGGCATTACATTATAGACGATGAGTTTTTGGATCAGATAGATGATGAGGATCAGGATGATGGGCGAAATATCGAGCCCACCGAGGTTCGGCAACACGTTCCGGATCGGCCGCAGCAGCGGCTCAGTCACGCGATAGAGAAACTCGGCGACCGCCGCCACGAATTGATTGCGCGTATTCACGACGTTGAACGCGATCAGCCAGGACAGGATGGCCGATCCGATCAGGATATAGACGTACAAGTCCAGTATGAGCAGGATGATTTCGAGGACGGCGCGCATGTGGTGGGGGCTCGCAGGTAGGATACCCTGCTAGATATCGGTTCATCCCCCTGCAAACAAGGGAAGTTCCCGGCAGGGCGGGCTGAAAACAGCCGTTTCGCCGTTCTTGACTTGGCCTTGGGCGGCACTGTAAATGGCGCCCTGCTGTCGGCCGGGACACTCAGCACTACCCGGCCGCGATGGGGCCATAGCTCAGCTGGGAGAGCGCGTCGTTCGCAATGACGAGGTCGGCGGTTCGATCCCGCCTGGCTCCACCAGCCTTCGCTCGCTTCGCGAGCTTCGGCTCGGCAAGCCCGGACAGCCCATCGTAGCGGAGCAAGCGAAGGCTGTCGCGGCGTAGCCCGGAGGGCGAAGCCGGGCTGGTTCGGCAGACTCCGCCCCAGTCCCCCTCACGTCCCCGTAAACCGTGGCGGACGCTTCTCCACGAAGCTCGCGACGCCTTCCCTGAAATCATTGCCCTTGAGCGCGATCTGCATCTCGCGGTTGGCGTCGATGGTGGCTTCCGCCAGCGTCTGGAACGGCACGTCGTAGACTTGGCGCTTGATCACCGCGATCGCGCTCGGCGAGACGAAGTCGGCAAGGTCGCGGGCATAAGCATAGGTTTCCTCGCGCAATTTGTCCGGCGCGCACAGCCGGTTGACGAGGCCGATGCGCAGCGCCTCCGCCGCCGACACGCGCCGCGCCGACATCAACAGATCGAGCGCGTTGGCATGGCCGACGATACGCGGCAGCATCCAGCTGATGCCATGCTCGGCGATCAGGCCGCGGCGCGCGAAGGCCGTGGTGAACACCGCGCTGTCGGCGGCGAAGCGCAAATCGCAATACAGCGCGTGGACCAGACCGATGCCGGCGGTGGCACCGTTGAGCATCGCGATCACGGGCTTCTTGATCGCGGGGTAATAGGCGTAGCGCGTCTGCCAATCGGCGCGGCGGTTCATGTCGAACGCGACGCCCTCGCCGCGCCTGACCTCGTTGGGATCGATCCCCTTCAGCGCTTCCATGTCGGCGCCGGCGCAGAAGCCGCGGCCCGCGCCGGTCAAGATGATAACGCGAACATTGTCGTCGTTGGATGCGGCATCCATCGCGTGGCGTACGTCGCGCTCCATGATCGCCGTCCACGCATTCATGCGGTCGGGCCGATTGAGCGTGATGGTCGCGATCCTGTCGCTGACCTCATAGAGGATGTGTTCGTAGCTCACGGCGATCTCCCTTTGCGTTGTTCTTATTGGTGCGCGCGACGATGCGGGCCGCGTGCCGCCGCCGACAGTAGCACATCCCTGCACATGAAAAGGCGGCGTGAAATTCCGCGTGGCGGCTATTCGGCGGCTTGCAGCATCACCGCACGCGGCACGCGGGTGATCCAGCCATCGACGAAATGCTTCAGCCACGCACGCTCGGCGGCATCGTGCACGGCGCGCTCGGCGAAATGCAGATTACCCGGTTGGGCGCCCGGCGAATCCATGCGCGCGCAACCGCGCGTGGTCCAGCGATGCATCATCGCGTAGGTCACGTCGGGATGGAATTGCAGGCCGAAGGCGTTGCCGAACCGGAACGCCTGCACCGGGAAATCGTCGCCTGTCGCGAGCAGGTCGGCGCCGTCGGGCAGTTGAAAGCCTTCGCCATGCCAATGATAGACCCGCGCCGGCCAGTCCGGGCAGAGCGCGCGGCCCGCCTCGGTCGGCCTGACCGGGTAATAACCGACCTCGACGCGACCCTGCGGATGCGGCGCGACCCGCGCGCCGAGTTGCCGTGCCAGCATCTGCGCGCCGAGGCAGATGCCCAGGAACGGACGCTGCTCGCGCAGCGGGACCGCGATCCAGTCGATCTCACGCCGCACGTAATCATCGGGATCGTTGGCGCTCATCGGGCCGCCGAAGATCACCGCGCCGGCATGCGCGTCGAGTGTTTCCGGCAGCGCGTCGCCAAAGCGCGGGCGGCGGATGTCGAGAGGGTAGCCCAGCGCCCGCAGCGCGTTGCCGATCCGCCCCGGGGTCGATGTCTCCTGATGCAGCACGATCAGGACTGGCCGCAGCGCGGGTTGATCCGAGATCTGCTCCACCGGCGTGATCGCGGCCGGCCTTCGGCCTGCGAAGGGCACCACGACACGGGGATGGTCAGACCGGAACGACATTGCCTCTGCTTGAATCTTCGGCACGTAAGGCACGATCATAGCTAAGTGGTCGTTAACATCGTGTGAGTTCGCGCACACCCAGGCAAAGCAAATCGCGGGCCAGAAACAGCCTTAACGGCGCTCGACGGAGGCTTTTCCGGTGAAGCGAGCTGTGGCTAGCGCTTGCGGAGCTGGAAGCCGCCGACCGCCATCAGGACGAAGGAGCGCGGGAACAACCGGAGCAGGAATGGCACCAGCTTGATGAAGGCGCCGGGCAGCACGGCGCGCTTGTTGGCCATCAGGCCGCGATAGGCCTGACGGGCAACCTCGGCAGGCGTGACATTCAGGAGAGCGGAATCGAATCCGGGGGTGAAGCCAGCGCGATCCTGGAACTCGGACGGCACCGGTCCCGGGCAAACCACGGTGACGCGCACGCCCTGCGGCGCCAGCTCACAGCGCAATGCTTCCGAGAACGAGAGCACATAGGCCTTGCTGGCGTAGTACACGGCCATGCCGGGTCCCGGCAGGAACGCGGCGATCGAGCCGAGATTGAGGATACCGCCGCGGTTGCGGATCAACTGATCGGCGAAGCGCAGCGTCAGGTCGGTCAGCGCGCGGATGTTGACATTGATCATGTCGAGCTGGTCGGCGCGATCGCGTGTCACCGCGAGGCCGAACAGGCCGAAACCGGCATTGTTCACCAGGTATTCGACCTCGACCCCGGCCTCGGTCAGGGCCTGTGCGATCCGGTCGCCGGCGTCGGTCTGCTGGAGGTCGCAGGGAATGACGATCGGCGCCGCGGAGCCCTTGGCCCCGAGCTCGGCGGCAAGCGCCTGCAAACGCTCGGCACGCCGCGCCACCAGCGCCACACGATGGCCGTTCGATGCAAACACGCGCGCCAGTTCGGTGCCTATGCCCGCCGATGCCCCGGTTATCAGCGTCACACGCTCGGTCACGACTTCAAACTCTTACTGCAAATTCCGGTGAGGTCCTCAACAAGGCGACGAGAGCATAGGCACGCGGTGGGACGCAAGCCGTGTATGGGCTTGTCGACAATGATGCGGCGCCGAATAGGCAATGAAACGCCAGATTTTAAGCCGGGATCGCCTGCCATCGCAGCGGATCGCGATCGACATTAAAATTTCGTCATTTGTGATGTCGGCGCGCTTGCGCACACAACCGTGTCAGATTGCCGCGTCTGCGGTGCCCCAGGGGCCCTTCGGCAGCGCAGCCTGCTTCTCGGCGACCCGATGCTTGAGATCGATACGGTCGCGCGAGGAAATACCGAGCAGATCGGCGGCGCGCCAGACCACATTGTCCTCGAACTCGCTGACCTGGCCGTCGGCATAGACCAGCTCCCACATCATCTCGACGATGCGCAGCCGGCCTTCCTCATTCACCGAGCGCATGATCACGCTGGTAAAGTGATAGAGATCCACAGCCTCGCCCTCGACCCGCATCGCCGAGGCGATCAGCTTGTCGGCCGTGCCGGGATCGAGCTGAAAGCGGCTCTCGATCAGGCTGTGCAGCTTGCGCTTCTCGGCGACCGTCGGTTCACCGTCCAGCGAGACGACATGCACCAACAGCGCGGTCGCCGCCAGACGATAGTCGCCATCGTCGAAAGCGCGGTCGGCCTGTGCATCGGGGGACACGATATCGGCAATGAATTGGCGGAGTCCGTCGAGCATTGCTCTCTCTGTGGAATGAAGCCTGGAAGCCTTTTGGCGTAATCTGGCACGCCGTGCTGAAATCTATATGGCGTGGAAACAGAACCCGCGCAATCCGTGCGGGTTCCGGCAGCGGCATTACGTTTCGGCAAGCATTACGGTTTCGCAATATGGTTACGGTATCTCGTACACCACGAGCTTGTCGGCGATGCCGCGCAGCGCGGCTTCCTTCTGGATCGGCTTGATCGCCGCGCGATCGAGAATACCCGCGACCTCGGCCGATTCCATCACCGGCTGGGTCAGGTGGATTTCCTGCGACGTCGACAGGCTCTGTACCCTTGCTGCGATATTCACGGTCTGGCCGAAATAATCCTGCCGCTCGTTCAGCGTCACCGCGAGGCACGGCCCCTCGTGGATGCCGATCTTGACGATCAAGTCCTCCTTGCCGCGCTCGGCATTGAGCTCTTTCATCGCGGCGCGCATCCGCAGGCCCGCCGACAACGCATGCTCGGGCCGGATGAAGGTCGCCATCACCGCGTCGCCGATCGTCTTCACGACGGCGCCGCGCTCGGAGGCGATGATCTCGAGCAGCGCGTGGAAATGCGCGCGCACCAGATCGAATGCGGCGAGATCGCCGACCCGCTCATAGAGCGCGGTCGAGCCCTTCAGGTCGGTGAACAGGAAGGTCAGCGCGGTGATCTTCAGCCGCTGGTCGACCGTGAGGTTGTCGGCCTTGAACACGTCGCGGAAGGTCTGGTTCGACAGCATCCGCTTCGCGGTGAGGATCGGCTTGCGCTTCCCAAGCAATTTGTGCAGCGGATCGCCGGCGACCCACACCGACGGCAGCACGCGAACATCGGCGTGATTCTCCAGCGCGAGCCGCAGCGGCCCGGGCCGCATCGTCGAGGTGCCGGTCGGGGCATGCGACTTGTTGAATGCGATCGAGAACTGCTGGCGTTCTGTGGTGGGCTCGCCCTCGATGGCGAAGAAGTGCGCCGAATGCGTCACCGGCTCGAACACGATCACGAATTGATTGGGCAGGTTGAGCGACAGGATCGCCTTTTCGCCGGGCGGCAACTCGAGCCCCTCCAGCGTCACCTCGTTGATCAGGGTCGACAGCGAGCTCTCGTCGAACTCGATTCCCGAGCTCCAGAACATCTGCCGGAAATATTCCCAGATCGGCAGCGTGTTGGGATCGTGCGCGGCAATGTGACGGACCCGCGGGCTCACCGTGAAGGCGACCTCGACCAGCTCGTCGACGGAAGCCTCGTAGCCGACGGCACACAGCGCGCAATTGTAGTCGTCGTGACGCAACGACTTCAGCGTGGTGTGGGCATCGAGCACGCCGCCACACCCGGGACACAGCACGTTCCAACTCATGTCGAACAGACCGAGCCGGGAAGCATGCAGGAAGCCTGCGATCACCTTCTCCTGATCGAGCCCGGTTCGATCGGAGAAATCCAGCGCGTTGATCCGATTGAGCTCGCGATCATGGCCATCGACGATCAACTGCTGCATCGCATCGACGACGGCCGGATCGGTCGTCTGCCTGAGAACTGCGAACTGGGCCTGCGTATCGCTCATGGTGAGCACCTAAAGCATGATCCGGAAAAGTGCGAAGCGGTTTTCCGAAAAGATCATGCGCAAACAAGAGGCCAAAGCGAGATGATGATTCAACCTCATCTCATCTCGCTCTAGATGAGCATTTGGAAGCGGCCGCACAAGGTCAGCGCGGCTTGATCGTAAACACCGGTGAGCGGTTCGGCTGGGTCGTCACCACACCGATCGGGATCACCGGATCCTTGTCGGCGAGCGCGACGCGGAACGCGCCGATGATCTTGGCAAGCGCGAGCGTCGCCTCGACCAGCGCGAAATGCGCGCCGATGCAGACCCGTGCGCCGACGCCGAACGGCAAATAGGCGAAACGATCGGGCGGCGTTCCGGTCATGAACCGCTGCGGCACGAACGCATTCGGATCGCGCCACAACTTTTCATGCCGGTGCAACAGCCACGGCGCGATCAGAACCACGTCATGCTTGCTGACCGAACGGCCCGCGATCGTATCGGGGCCGCCGGCCGCACGCGCGATCAGGAACGCCGGCGGATAGAGCCGCATGGTTTCGTCGATCACCGCGCGGGTGAATTTCAGCCGCTCGACGTCGAGCGCGCCCGATGTCGCCACGCTCCTGACTTCTGCCGCCAATTGTTCCTGGGTCTCGGGATCGAGCGCAAGCAGATAGAGCGCCCAGAACAGCGCGGTCGCGGTGGTCTCGTGGCCGGCCAGGATCATGGTCGCGACCTGGTCGCCGAGTTGGGCGTCGGTGAAGGCGTCACCGGTCTCGGGATCGCGCGCGGTGCCCATCAGGTCGAACAGGTCGCGCGCCGGCGCATTGTCATCCTTGCCGGCGGCGCGGCGTTCGGCCATCAGCTGGCCGACGAACGCGGTCCAGCGCTTGCGGAAGCGGGCGCGGCGGAAATCCTGCGGGGTCGGCCAGCTCAACGGCAGCAGCAGGTCGAGCATATGCGGGCGCGCCAGCGTGTCGCCATACTCCATCACGAAGTCGCGCAGCGCGGCGCCGTGACGATCCATCCCGAACGAGAACATGGTGCGGCCGGCGATCTCCAGCGTCATGCGCTGCATCACCTCGCGCAGATCGACCGGGCCGCCGCTTGCACCTTTCAACTTGGCGATGGTCTCGTCGACCGCCGCGATCATGTAGGGCTCGAGCGTCGTCACCGCGCGCGGCGTGAACGCCGGCGCCAGCGTACGGCGCTGATGCTTCCACGCGCGACCTTCGGCGATCAGCAGCCCCTCGCCCAGCATCGGGCGCAGCACGCGCAGCCCGACCGGCGTGCGGTGGTAGTTCTCGTAATTGTCGACCAGCACATGGCGGATCGCATCCGGCGTGTTGAGGATGAAGCTCGAGCGGCCGAAGAAGCGGCCCTGCACGATGTCGTCCTGATAGGCGCGCTGGCCCCAGGTCTCGATCGGCGAGTTGCGCATCACGCGCATCCGCTCGAATGCGCCCATGTCGTCGGACGCGCGCGGTGGCGCCGGCGGGACCAGGGGGCGCCGCGTGACCGTGATATCGTAGACTTCGGCTATGCTCATGGTCCTCGCTTCCTGCCTCACGCATCGGCCGATCCGGCCTTGCGATCCCGGCGCCATGAAGGCGCGCGGACCGTTTCACAAGACCTAGTAAGTCAGCTCGGCAACCGCAATCCGGTTTTCCGACGCCGGCCAGGCCCGCATCACAATGCGCTCGGCGTTGAAGATCGCGGCGACCGGACGGCCGATCTCGGCCGCGGCCAGCCGCAGTGTCGTCACCGCGTCGGTCGGCACCCCGGATTTGACGTCGGCCGGCTCCTTGCCGTCGAACAGCACGATGTCGCGCGGCAATCCGAAATAGCCACGCGGCCGCGACATCAGCACGATGGCGCCCGCACCGGCATCGGCAGGCGTGAGCGGCCGCGCCGCGCGCAGATGCACGATCTCGGAGGAGCGCGGAAACGGCGAGCGATAGATGTGCGTCGTCACCGCGTCAGGCGACGTCAGCACGAATTCGAGCGGCCAGGACGGATCGACCTGCGCCGGACCCCAGCGGCCGTCGGCGCCGGTCTGCGAGCTGTGCAGCGGGCCGCCGATCCGCTCGCCGGTCTCCGCCGCCACGTGATAGATGTCGACCGTGGCGCCCGGCACCGGCCGGTTGGTCGGCACGCCGCCGGGCGTGCCGGTGACGAGGCCGCTCAACCTCACCGACTGCTCCGGCGCGATCTCGATCCGCGACGGCTCGTGGCTAGCGATGAATTTGTAGATCTCGCGAAAGGCGCGCGGATGATACGCGGTCTCGCGATGATCGACCGCGCCGAGCACCAGATTGGTCGCGCCCTTCAGCGCCGGACCTTCCGTCGTGACGTTGGTCGGGGTACCCGGCTTGCCGATGAAGCGTCCGTCGGCCTGCGCATATTTATCGAGGCCGTCGCTGCGCAAGGTCAGGAACGCGGTGCCGACAGTCACCTCGCTGTCACCGTCGTTCAGCCCGCGCAGGAACGGGCCGCGGCCGTTGAACTCGTTGCCGAGGCCGTCGTCCGACGCGTAGACGCCGTGATTGGGCGTGCCGCACAGCACCGCGTGACTGATCTCGCCGCCGCCACCATTCTTGATGAAATTTCGGATCGCGTTGCCGCCGCGGGAATTGCCGACCAGCGCGATCCGCGCGGCGCCGGTGTTCTGTTTCAGCTCCCTGACCGCCTCGGCGAGCGCGCGGCGCTGGTCCTCGGTCGAGGAGCGCCCCGCCTGCTCGACCTTGTCATCGGCGCGCGCCAGCGGATCGGTGAAATTGATCGCGGCCATCCGCTCGCGCGGCACGCCATTGGATTCCATCCGCCACAGCGTCGTCAGCCAGAGCGCGGCGTGATCGCCATTGCCGTGCACGAACAGGATCGGCGGGATGTCGGCAGTGGGCGCTGGCTGGGCCAGCGCCGGGACCGTAAGCCGGCCAGCCAGCAGGGACAGCGCGCCGGCCCCTTGCAAAAACCCCCGCCGCGACAGCGCCATTGCTCCCCTTCCCCAAGCCTTTCAGGGCTTTAGCTGTGTCCTACAGCCGCCAAGCATAGCGTAATCGCTGGACAGCGCACGCGTTTGCCGGGCATCAGTTGATGCAGCCGGAATCATTTCAACAAGCCATAGCAGGCCAACCGGAACCGGATATGACCGAACCGCGTGACCGCGCCGACAGTATCACTGCACCGTTACAGCATTCAATCTTCAGGCGAATCTGGCTCGCCAGCCTGCTTTCCAATCTCGGTATCCTGATTCAGGGCGTGGGCGCCGCATGGGCGATGACCCAGATGACCGCCGAGGCCGACAAGGTCGCGCTGGTGCAGACCGCGCTGATGCTGCCGGTGATGCTGATCTCGATGCCGGCCGGCGCCATCGCCGACATGCATGACCGCCGCATCGTGGCGCTGGTCTCGCTGATGATCGCGCTCTCCGGCGCCACCACGCTCACGGTGCTGGCCTGGCTCAATCTGGTGACGCCGAACATCCTGCTCGCGCTGTGCTTCGTGGTCGGCAGCGGCATGGCGCTGTTCGGCCCGGCCTGGCAGTCCTCGGTCAGCGAGCAGGTGCCGTCGGAGACGCTGCCCGCGGCGGTCGCGCTGAACGGCATCAGCTACAACATCGCGCGCAGCTTCGGTCCCGCGATCGGCGGCATCGTGGTGGCGTCCGCCGGCGCCGTGGCGGCCTTCGCCGCCAATGCGGTGCTGTATTTGCCGCTGCTGGTCGTGCTGTTCCTGTGGAATCGCGTCAGCGAGCCGTCGCGGCTGCCGCGCGAGCGGCTCAACCGCGCCATCGTCTCCGGCGTGCGCTACATCACCAATTCGCCATCGATCAGGATCGTGCTGACCCGCACCATGGTAACCGGCATCATCGGCGGCTCGGTCTCTGCGCTGATGCCGCTGGTGGCGCGCGACTTGCTGCATGGCGGCGCACAGACCTACGGCATCATGCTCGGCGCCTTCGGCATGGGCGCCGTGATCGGCGCGCTCAACATCAGCGCGATCCGCAGCCGGCTCAGCGGCGAAGCCGCGATCCGCGCCTGCGCGTTGACGATGGGCGCGGCGATCGCGGCGGTGGCCGTCAGCAAGCAGCCGGTGATCACCGCCGCCGCATTGGTGGTTGCCGGCGCGGTCTGGATGCTGGCCATTGCGCTGTTCAATATCGGCGTGCAGCTATCGGCGCCGCGCTGGGTCGCCGGCCGCTCGCTGGCAGCCTTTCAGGCCTCGATCGCCGGCGGCATTGCGATCGGAAGCTGGTGCTGGGGCCGCATCACGGATGTGGGCGGCGTCGAGATGGCGCTGCTGATCTCCGCCGGCCTGATGCTGCTGTCGCCGGTGCTCGGCATCTGGCTCAGGATGCCGCCGATCGGCGCGCGCAACGAGGACGCGACCGATGTGCTCGCCGATCCCCAGGTGCAGCTGCAACTGACCGGGCGCAGCGGACCGCTGGTGGTCGAGATCGAGTACCGGGTGGCGCAGGACAATGCCCGCGCCTTCCACAACGTGATGCAGGACGTGCAGCTCAGCCGGCAGTGCAACGGCGCCTATGGCTGGTCGATCGCGCGCGACATCGCCGATCCCGAACTCTGGACCGAGCGCTATCATTGCCCGACCTGGCTCGATTTCCTGCGCCAGCGCAACCGCGCCACCCAGATCGAACGCGAGCTGCATCAGAAGGCGGCCGACTTCCACATCGGCGCCGAGCCGATCCGGGTGCGCCGGATGCTGGAGCGGCCGTTCGGCTCGGTGCGCTGGAAGGACGAGACCCCCGACCGCGCCGCCAAGGAGGTGATCCCGGTGGTCGCGACCGCGGCGGGGAGCAGTACCTAGGTCTGCTACTGCCCGTTGTCCGTCAGCGTCTGCTGGCATGCCTTGCTGAGCCGGCTGCGATGCTCCTTGAGGCAGGTGAGCACGACCTGATCGCCCTCGCTGAGGTGGGCGCGGCAGAACCGCGAGGCATCGCGCGAGCAGGCGTCACGCCCCTGCTGTGCCGAGACGGCCGACGTCAGCAAAACCAGCGAAACCAGCGAAACCACGGCGAACAAAAATCGGGTCATCTCTCAAAGCCTCTAAGGAACGCAACGCCGGTTCTATAGCGTTTCGGTGCCGCGAAGAAGCCCTGCGGCTTCGCCGCCGGCGGCGAAGCCCATTGGTGCACTGCAATCACTCGGCGGCGGCCCGGCGCTGGGCCGCGAGATCGCGATCCAGCACGACGCGGCAGCCGCTGGTCAGCTGGGAGCGGTTCTTGACCATGCACGCCGTGATCTTCGGGATGTTCGGAATCTCGGAGCTGCACAGGCGGAAGGCGTCACCGGTGCACATCTGCTGCGCCTCGGCGCTGAACGCGTAGCTCGCGCTCGAGGTCAGCGACGCGATGCTCGCCGCAACCGCCAGCGCGACGGCGGCCCTGCAAATGTCCCGAAGAACCCGGCCTTTGAAAATGGTGGTCATGATCGGCTCCCATCGGCGCCACCGATCGCGGCGCCCGTTGTCTGATGTCCGATCCTGCTTCAGCGCGCGCCCGAAGACTGTGATGGTCATCACGCATAGGCAAAGCGCGCTTTTTCTTACGGTCCCGGCGCCTTGTTGGGATCGCGTTAAGACCTTGTTGGCATTAATCGCTCGTTACGGCTGTGGCGTGTCCTTAAGTCCCGAGAGAGTGTGTAGCGATGCGTAGTGCGTTGGGCCTGATGCTGGCCAGTGTTGTGGCGGCGATCGTGATCGCCGGCGTGTGGTTCTGGACCTCCTCCCCGCGTGCCGACGCGGCGCCTCCCCAAACCACGGCCGCGGCCAAGGCCGATCCGCTTCCGGCGGCGGCGAAACTGGCCGCCAAGGACGATGTCGAGACGACCGCCGCGCTGTCGAAGCGCGCCGATGCCACCCAGGCAGCAGCTCCGGCCGCGGCCCCCGCGCCGGCGCCGGCGCCGATGCCGGCCCCCGTCGCGGCCATGCCGAAATGCAACAATCCCGACGCGCTCGGCGTCAGCCGCACCGTCGTGGTCGACACCACGGGTGGCCCCGGCTTCGGCTTCCTGCAATACAAGCAATATGACTTCCTGACCGACCATGAGGTCGTGCTGACCTTCGACGACGGTCCGTGGCCGACCACGCCTGCCGTGCTCAAGGCGCTGGCGGATGAGTGCACCAAGGCGGTGTTCTTCCCGATCGGCCTGCACACCACCTATCACCCTGATATCCTGCGCCAGGTCGCCGCCGCCGGCCACACCATCGGCGCCCACACCTGGTCGCACGCTCACCTGGCGAGCAAGAAGATCACCGAGCAGCAGGCCAAGGATGAGATCGAGAAGGGCTTTAGCGCCGTGAAGCTGGCGCTGGGCAGCAACCCGGCTCCGTTCTTCCGCTTCCCTGCGTTGGCGCACACGCCGGCGACCACCGCCTATCTCGGCAGCCGCAACATCGCGATGTTCTCGGTCGACGTCGACTCCAACGACTTCAAGTCCAAGAACTCCGACGAGGTCATCAACAATGTGATGACCAAGCTCGACAAGGAGCACAAGGGCATCATCCTGATGCACGACCTGCAGAAGCACACCGCGCAGGCGCTGCCGACGCTGCTGCGCAAGCTGAAGGCAGGCGGCTACAAGGTGGTCTGGATGAAGGCCAAGACCCAGATCGAGACGCTGCCCGAATACGACGCGATGATGGCGAAGACCGAGAAGCCGATCGCAACCGGCCGGCCGATCGGCAACGTCGTGCAGACCGTCGAGTAACGCAGCCCACGCCTCGAACACGTTCAACGCAAAGCGCCCCCGGATCCGATCCGGGGGCGCTTTCGTTTGTCATGCCGACGTCGACGACCGGCAAGTCACTGCGGGCGACGGTGGCCGAGTTCCCTGCCGCAGATGCGCGCGGCCAAATATCGAAAACAACCCCATGCAAAGCAGCGGCTGATGCTCGGCAAAGCTCGCCGGGGCATGATGAAACCGAACGCGCGCCTACCAGTAGATCCCGTGGCGATGCAGCTCGCCGATGATGCGGCCCTCGGTCCAGCGCCGTGCGTGGCGGTGATGGCTCGACCGGTACGCGCCTGCCGGCCTGGCGTCGGGCGCCATTGACGGCTGGACGTTGGCCTGCCGCACCGCCGTCGGCTGGGCTTGCGGCTGCGGGACCGGCGCAGCCACCGCCGCAGCGCGCTCGACATATTTTGGCGCCTGCGGCGACTGCGGCGGCGTTTCGACGGCGGGCATCACCGGCGCATCGGTAACTTTGCCGGCCGCACCCACCGAATTCGATGCCGTGGCCGGAAGCGACGCCGCGCCGCCCAGCGACAGGCTTCGTTCGCCGGCCTGCGCGGCGGCGGAAGCCAACACCATCGCCGTGATCAAGATGAGTTTGCGCATTGTTGGTCTCCCGTTGCTCACGGCGAGACTAGCGCGGTCGGGCGATGGACTTCGTGAGATGCGTCACGCGCGCGTACGACTGTGGTCGATCTGGCCCGGCGCTTCAGCCAATGCGATTCAGCGCGCGATGGCTCACTCGCTCCGCGCGACCTCTTGCCCGCCGAAAGTCTCGCTCAACAGGTAGACGCCGACACCAACGAGGAGGGCGAAGCACCAGACCTCCCAAATGGCGAAACGCAAATGGATGGCGACCGGCAGCGCGGCCGCTGCGATGCATAAACTACCCAATAGCCTCGGACGCATGGTGCCTGGTCCAGCTCTTTCAACGAACGGCGTTGCGACTGAAATCTTCGAGCTGATGGTATGTGTGCACCCTGACGGGAACCTGACGCGCGCGCCGCTTGCCGCAAGCGCCCGCCCTTCCATCAAATGATGCTTAGTTTCGAGTAAAGCGAAAAAGCGATTGGGCGCCGGGCGCGGCTCGCGACAAAGATACGGAGTGTGCCGGACAATTTTTGAGAGCTGGTGCCGCAAGAGGGACTCGAACCCCCGACCCCGTCATTACGAATGACGTGCTCTACCAACTGAGCTATTGCGGCGAACCGTTCGGCAACTGCCTGAGCTTGCGCGCCACCTGATATCGGGCATGACCCCGATTGGCAAGGATGGCGCGGTTATTTAACCGCACGGTGATTGCCGAACCGCGAATTAGCTTCCCAAACGGGCCAGAAATCCACGCCAGCCGCCCACCTGAGCCTTCGGTGGGCCGATTTGTTCCGCAAATTCGTCCACCGCGCCGTCCTCGTCGACCCCGGGGTCGTCGGGAGCCCGGACGATCGGGATCACCGCCGGGATTGGCGCCGGCGCGGCCTTTGTCAGGTCCTTGGGCAGGTCAGTCCGGGAGCGGAACAAGGGAGCGGGCGCTGGTGGCGCCGCCTCGGCCGCCGGCGGGGGTGCCGGCTCCGATACCGCGGGTTCGGCAGGGTCCGGCCCGGCCTCGATGGCCGCCGGCAGCGGCGCGTTGTCCTGCATCGCCTGCGTCGCCGGCTCGATCGCTTTTGCCTCCACCGGCTCAACCGGCTTGGTTGCCTCCGGCGGTTTGGCGGCCTCCCGGTCGCTGGTCCCCTCTCTCGGCGGCTCGACCCGCCGCGGCGCCAGCATCGCCTCCTCGAACGGCGAGGTCTCGATCGCGCTGCCCTTGTCGGACGGCAATGCCGCCACCGGGGTCTGCCACTGGAAGGCGTCGAGGCGGCCGGTGACCGGCGACACCGGGCGCCAGCGGTCGGAGACGTAGCCGTCGGCGGTCCACGCCGGATCGTGCAGCGCGCGCACCGCCCGCAGGGTCCAGGCCCGCGCCCGGCCGCTGTCGCCATGCTCGGTGCGCTCGATCTCGGCCATCAACAGCGCGACGCGCTGGGTCGGCGCGGCCGTGAACTGCTCCAGCGCCGCACGCGCCTTGCCGAATTCGGCCGCGTCGATCGCGGCGCGCGCGATCGCCAGCGCGCCCTCGATATGGCCCGGGGTCTTCGCCGCCAGCGTCTCGACCCGCACCAGGCGCTGGCGCGCGGAATCGCCGAGCCGCACATGCGAATAGGCATCGGCGAGATCGGGATGCGGCTGTGCCAGCCACGCGGTCTCGACAATGCGCATCGCGCGGCGCACCTGATGCGCCTCGCTCTCGAACTTGGCGGCGAGCACGGCGGCCGGGATCAACGTCGGCGCGAGCTTCAGCGCCTCCATCGCGCTCGAGCGCGACAGGTCGCGATCGAGCGTCTCGAATTCCAGCGCGCGCGCGGTCAGCAACACGCCGCGCTGCCGCCGATAGGTCGCCTTGTCGATCAGTCCGGCCGACTGGTTGTTGTCGATGATCGACAACGCGCCGGCCCAATCGCCCTTGGCGCAGCAGAACCCCAGCACCGCATGCGAGGCCCATGACGAGGACGGCGACATCTTCAAGGCTTCCTCGGCAATCATCACGGCCGCCACCGGGTCATCGGCGCGCTGCGCCTCGATGAACAGGCCGCGCAAGCCGAGCAGCCGCGTGTCGGCGCGCTCGGCCATGGCGCGGAAGGCTCGCTGCGCGCCGTCGCGGTCGCCATCGAGCTGCGCCGATTGCGCGTGCAGCAGCAGCGCCAGCGGATCGCCTGCCGCGTGACGCCGCGCCGCTTCGGCGTGCGTGCGCGCCGCCGAGGAGTCGCCATGGCCGATCGCGAGCAGGCCTTGCGTAATGGCATGACGGCCGCGGGCGCGACGGCGCTCGCGCTGGCCGCGGCGGACGTGCCCGGGAATATTCCACAGCCCGCGCAGAATCATCCCCGCGATCATGGCGACCACGATGACGAGGCCGAGCAGGAACATCGGCTGCTTGGAGGTCAGGCGCAAACCGCCCCATGACATCACGAGATCGCCGGGCTGATCGGCCATCCAGGCCGCACCCGCGGCAGCGAGCGCGATCAGCAGCAGGAACAGAATGATCCGGATCATCAACAATCCATTGCTAGAATCTATTGATTGACGGTGGCGAGCGCCGCCATGGCGTTGTCGGCAAATTTCCGCGATGCGTCGAGCGCGGCGCGGCGCGCCTCGACCCTGTCGAGCCAGGCTTGCGCGGCAGTACGATCCGCCGGCGGCAGCGATTTCAGTTCGCGCACGGTGAGTGCAAGATCATTATGCACGGCGGCCGATGTCACCCGCGCGACGATGCTGCCGCGATCGGTCCCGGTGCCGTCGGTGCGCTCGATCTGGACCAGCGTGGACGCGCCGGCCCTCAGGCGATCGACCAGCCCGGCGCCGGTCGTTGCCTCCTCCGGCGCAGGCGGCACCAGCTTCGGCACGATCTCGACCAGCTCGCGGCACAGCGTCGCCGGATTCGGCACGCCTGACGTCGCGAACGCATCGAGCGGTTTGAGCGCGTCGGGATTGTCGGCCAGCACTTTCGCCGATTGCAGCGCCGAAGCATAGGGATCGCCATGGCGAACCGCGACGTCCAGCAGCGACGCCGCAACCACGCGGCGCAGCGGCACGTCGTCCGCCTTCGCTTCGGCCTTGGTGTCGGCGATCTTGCTGTCCTGCTTGGCGATCGCGGCGCCCTGCGCCTGCACCGCGCCTTCGACCTTGTCGATGCGCGCCGTGATGCCGGAGATATCGGGCGCAGCCGCACCATCGCGCGGCGCGGCCTTCGCGTCGTTGACGGCGGCGGCAAGCTTGTCGGATTGCGCGCGCGTTGCGGCGAGCTCGGTGCGCAGCGCAGCGATCGATTTGTCGAGCGCGTCGAGCCGCGCCGTTGCCGCAGGATCGGCCACCGCCGCGACGGGCCTGCTGGCTTTCGATTCCAGCGCGCTGACACGCGTGCCGAGCTCGTCGATCGTTGCGGCACTGGGCAGCGGCGCGGACGATGGCTGCACCGCGGGCCAGCCGAGCAACCAGCCGACCCCGATCACCAGGGCTGCGGCGACGGCGCCCGATACCGGTGCCACCACCCAGGGTGAGACCGGCCGCGCCGGCTCGGCATCGGGCCTCACGGAAACGGTCTCGGGCTGCGGCTCCGCTTCGGGCGGCGCCACGCCCGGCGATGCCTCGCTGGCTTCCGTTGCGGATTCCTTTGCAGCTTCCCTGGCGGCTTCCGCGGTCTCCTCCGCCTTTGGCGGTTCGCTCGAGACCTCGGTCGCCTGAAGATCGATGGTCGGCGGCGCGCGCTTGGGCCGGGAATCCGGCGAAGGTCCTGGGTCGTCGGGCCTTTCTTCAGCCATCGCGGGGGTCCTCAAAACTACTGGCCGCACATCCTAGAGCATGATCCGATCCGATTGAATCGGATCGTGGCCCTATCTTTTTGTTTGGTCGCGTTTGCTTAACGCGAACCGGGCTCCGTTTCGCTTGAAAGTCCATCGTCGGATACGGCCCGAATGCTTAGAGCATGATCCGGAACGGCGGGCATTGCCTAACATCCTGTTCGGACCAAAGAATTATGCCGGTCACGGCCGCAAGGCGCGGCCAAGCGCCTCCAGCAGGGCGGTTTCGTCCGGCCGCGCCGCGACCACGACCTTGGTGGCACCTGCGTCATGCAGCACCGCGGCGACGGCCGCCGAAATGCAGCATTGCGGCACGGCGAGCGCCGAAATCTCGATCCCGTCGGCCCGGACCGTCTCCAGGAACGCCTGCGCGCTGCGGCGGGAATAATGCAGCACCGCGCTGATCCGGTTCGCCATGAAGGCCTCGCTGGCCTGCCTTGGCAGGGCGGCCACCGGCGCCATCCGGTAAGTGGTGTGGGTGACGACGGTGAGCCCGTGCGTTCCGAGCTCGCCGGCGAGATCGCGCGAGAGGTCGGCGCCGGCGAGATACAGCAACGTCGCCGACGCCGTCAGTTTACCGGCCTTGACCTGCGCCAGCACGAGATCGCGCAAGCTCACCGCGTCGCCCTTGGCCACGATCACGCGGTCGAAGCCGGCGGCGCGCGCCGCATCGGCGGTATGCGCCCCGACCGCAAACAGCGGCAGCGGCAACAGCCGGCTGGCGGTGAGATCAAGCGACCGCAGCGCATTGGCGCTGGTCAGGATGACGCCGTCATAATCCGCATCGGCATCGTCATGGAACGGCAGCGGCTCGAAACGCAGCAGCGGTGCCGACAGGGCCTCGAAGCCCCGGTCCCGCAGCGTCGCGACCGTGGTGTCATTGTCCGGATGCGGTCGTGTGACAAGGATGGTCACGGGGTCAGGCCTCCCGCCTTGCGAATTGGAGCTTGCCGACCGATTGCACTTCAAGACCTCGCAATGCTACCCCGGAGGGAACATCTGGATGAACATGATCTTGCCGGAAACCGGTTCCGGCCCGTCTGGATCATGCTGGTAGCACAAGGGCCGAAATTGGGACACGAACCGCCGATGCTGGTGTTGGGAATCGAGACCACCTGCGATGAAACCGCAGCCGCCGTGGTCGAGCGCCAGGCTGACGGGCAGGGCAAGATCCTCTCCAACATCGTGCGCTCGCAGACCGAAGAACATGCCCGCTTCGGCGGCGTGGTGCCGGAGATCGCGGCGCGCGCCCATGTCGACCTGCTCGATGGCATCGTCGCTTCGGCGATGACGGAAGCCGGCGTCGGCTATGGACAATTGTCGGCGGTCGCGGCCGCCGCCGGACCCGGCCTGATCGGCGGCGTCATCGTCGGTCTCACCACCGCGAAGGCGGTCGCGATGGTGCATGACACGCCGCTGATCGCCGTGAACCATCTCGAGGCGCACGCGCTGACGCCGCGGCTGACCTGCGCGCTGGCGTTTCCCTATTGCCTGTTCCTGGCCTCGGGCGGCCACACCCAGATCGTCGCCGTGGTCGGCGTCGGCGAATATGTGCGGCTCGGCACCACGGTCGACGACGCGATGGGCGAGGCGTTCGACAAGGTGGCGAAGATGCTGTCGCTGCCCTATCCAGGCGGACCGCAGGTCGAGCGCGCGGCCGCCGGCGGCGACCCGACGCGGTTTGCCTTTCCGCGCCCGATGCTCGGCCGGCCCGATGCGAATTTCTCGCTGTCGGGGTTGAAGACCGCGGTGCGCAATGAGGCGAGCCGGCTGGAGCCATTGGAGCCGCAGGACATCAGCGACCTCTGCGCCAGCTTCCAGGCCGCGGTGCTGGACGCAACCGCGGATCGCCTCAGCGTCGGCCTCAGGCTGTTTCAGGAGCGGTTCGGCACGCCGCGCGCACTGGTCGCGGCCGGCGGCGTGGCCGCCAACCACGCCATCCGCAGCGCGTTGCAGGACGTCGCGGCGAAAGCCCAGACCACGCTGATCATCCCGCCGCCGGCGCTCTGCACCGACAATGGCGCGATGATCGCCTGGGCCGGCGCCGAACGGATGGCGCTCGGCCTCACCGACACGATGGAAGCACCGCCACGCGCACGCTGGTTGCTCGACGCCAATGCCAAGGCGCCAGCCGGCCACGCCAACAGCCGCGCCGGATATTGAACCGAGGGATACGATGCCCGCGCATGCATCAGTCAGCGTGATCGGGGCCGGCGCCTGGGGCACGGCCTTGGCCGACGTCGCGGCGCGCGCCGGGCGCAAGGTGACGCTGTATGCGCGCAATGCCGAGCATGCCGCGCAAATCCAGGCGACCCGGGTCAATCCGCGGCTCGCCGGCGTCCAGCTTCATCCCGACATTGCCGTGACGCCGGATATCGCCGCAGCCGCGCGCGCCGACATCATCCTCGCGGTCACCCCGGCGCAGCATCTGCGCGCGGCGGTCGGGCATCTTGCGCCGCATCTCAAGCCTGACACGCCGGTGATCGCCTGCGCCAAGGGCATCGAGCACGGCACGCACAAATTCATGACCGAGGTGATCGCCGAGGCCGCGCCACGCGCCGTGCCCGCGATCCTGTCGGGACCGAGCTTTGCCGACGACGTCGCGCGCGGCTTGCCGACCGCCGTGACGCTGGCCACCAAGGACGAGGCACTGGCGCGCGTGCTGGTGCAATCACTCGGCTCGGCAACGTTTCGGCCCTATCACACCACAGACGTGCGCGGCGTCGAGATCGGCGGCGCGGCCAAGAACGTGCTGGCGATCGCCGCCGGCATCGTGGTCGGCAAGAAGCTCGGCGCCTCCGCGCTCGCCGCACTGACCACGCGCGGCTTCAGCGAGCTCGCCCGGTTGGGCCGCGCCTGCGGCGCACGCACCGAGACCCTGGCCGGCCTGTCGGGATTGGGCGATCTGCTGCTCAGCTGCTCGACCGCGCAATCGCGCAATTTCGCGCTCGGCCTCGCGCTCGGGCGCGGCGAGGCGGCGCCGGTCGGCAAGCTCGCCGAGGGTGCGTTCACCGCGCCGGTGCTATGTGAACTCGCCGCCGCGCAGAAGGTCGACATGCCGGTGTCGAACGCGGTCGCGGCAATCCTCGCCAACCGGCTGACCATCGATGCCGCGATCGAAGGCTTGCTGACGCGGCCGTTCAAATCGGAAGGATGATCGTGAGCATGTGTTGCAGGCTGCCCTTCACGGCCTGAACCCGCCGTATTAGCGTGGCTTTGAGCCGTCGGATCCCGGTCTGACCATCGCGCAACGGATCCCAAGGAAAAGACCATGCGTCAACCGCATCGCGCCGTCGTTTCGATCAGCCTTGTTTCGATCAGCCTGGCCTTCGCCCTCGCCCTCTCCGCCAGCGCCGCTCGCGCTCAAACCGCAGCCTCATACGACGAACTCGCCAAGAGCGAGGCCGCCGCGAACGCCGACAACGGCAAGCGTGTCGCGCCGCCCAAATCGATCGGCAATCCCTCCGCCGACGTCTCGCCCGAGATGCAGGCGATGATCGGCGCGCCCTATCCGCCGCACTTCAACGCCGATCCGAAAACGCCGGCGGAGTGGAAGGAGCTGATCGATCGCCGTGCCAAGCTCCTGATCGACGGCATTCCAACGCTGAAGGCGAAGCTCGGCGTCAAGGTCGAGGAAACCAGGATTGCCGGCGTGCATTGCTACATCGTGACGCCGAACAAGATCGCGCTGGAGAACCGGCGGCGCCTGCTGATCCACGTCCATGGCGGCGGCTACGTGTTCGGCCCCGGCGAGGCGGCGCTCCCGGAAGCCATCATGATGGCCGGCTTCGGCGGCTTCAAGGTGATCTCGGTCGACTACCGGATGCCGCCGGACTTCCCCTATCCCGCCGCGCTGGACGACGCGATGGCGGTCTACAAGCAGGTCCTGAAATCGCATGAACGCCATCGGCTGGCGATCTTCGGCACCTCGACGGGCGGCGCCATGACGCTTGCGATGGTGTTGCGGGCCAAGGATGAGAAGCTGCCGCTGCCCGCCGCCATCGCACCGGGCACGCCATGGTCCGACATCGACAAGATCGGCGACAGCTACGCCAGCAACGAATGGGTCGACAATGTGCTGGTGACCTGGGACGGCTGGCTCGGCCGCGCCGCAAAGCTCTATGCCAACGGCACCAGCCTGAAGAATCCCTACATCTCCCCGATCTACGGCGACTTCAAGGGCTTTCCGCCGACCATCCTGACATCGGGCACCCGCGACCTGTTCCTCAGCAACACGGTGCGCACGCATCGCAAGCTGCGCCGCGCCGGTGTGATCGCCGATCTCAATGTCTATGAGGGGCAATCCCACGCGCAGTACCAGATGAACATCGATGCGCCCGAGACCAGGGAGGCGTTCACCGACATCGCCAACTTCTTCGATCATTACCTGAAGCAATGAACATGACGCTGGATACCTGCGCTTGTCGCGGGCATTCGCGTGCCTATAGATTGCCGCACAATCGACGTTCGAGAACGGGGTGAGTTGCGATGAATTACTGGCTGGTGAAATCCGAACCGTCGGTCTGGTCGTGGGACCAGCAGGTCGCCAAGGCCGCGAAGGGCGAGGCCTGGACCGGCGTGCGCAACTTCACGGCGCGGCAGAACCTCGTCAACATGAAGAAGGGCGACAAGGCGTTCTTCTATCATTCGAACGAGGGCAAGGAGATCGTCGGCATCGCCGAGATCATCAAGGAAGCCTATCCGGATCCGACCGACAAGACCGGCAAGTTCGTCTGCGTCGACATCAAGGCCGACAAGCCGCTGAAGACGGCGGTGACGATGGCCGCGATCAAGGCCGACAAGAAGCTCGCCGACATGGCGCTGGTGAAATACTCGCGGCTCTCGGTGCAGCCGGTGACGGCGGAGGAGTGGAAATACGTCTGCAAGATGGGTGGGCTGTAGCGTCCCAATCTCAATCGTCTTCCCGGCGATGGAGGATGCGGCGACTAAGCCTAAGCCCCCGCCGCCATCACCACCTGCGCCAGTAGCTGCTCGCGCTTGCTCTGGGTGCGGTAGCCGCCCATCGTTGCGGCGAAGCGTTCGAGGATGCCGTCTTCGAACGCGGTCACGATGGTGTCGTGGACATAGCTCTTGCGGCAGATCGCCGGCGTGTTGGAGAGCTGGTCGGCGGCGGCGCGGATCGCGTCCAGCACTTGGCGCTTGCGGCCGCGCTGGCTGGCAGCCGGGGTGATCCGCGACAGCGATTCCACGACGACGGCCGACGCCATCAGGGTGCGGAAGTCCTTCAGCGAAATCTTGATGCCGGCGAGCTCGCGCAGGAACGCGTTGACCGCCGTGGTCGAGGCGGCGCGCACGACGCCGGAGCGATCGTAATACTGGAACATACGCTTGCCCGGGACGCCGCGCAGGATGCCGATCGCGCGCACCAGCTTGGCCGCGTCGCATTCCTTGCGCACGGCCTTGCCGCCCTTGGCCTTGAAGGTCAGCACCAAGCTGTCGTCTTCCAGCGTGACGTTGGATTTCAGCAGCGTGGTGGCGCCGCGGGTGCCGTTGAGGCGCGCATAGGATTCATTGCCGGGCCGGATCGCGGTGCGCGCGATCAGCTCGATCACCGCCGACAGCGCGAACTCGCGGGTCGGCTCGTCGCCGGACAGGAACGCCGAGACCTTGCGCCGGATCTTCGGCAGCGCGGCGACCAGCTTGCCCAGGCGATGTGCCTTGCGCTGCTCGCGGACCTTTTCCCAGTCGGCGTGGTAGCGGTATTGCAACCGGCCGGCCGCATCGAGCCCCACCGCCTGGAGATGCGTGTTCGGATCGGTGGAGTAACGGACCTGGCGATAGGCCGGCGGCATCGCCATCGCGTGCAGCCGGCGGATGGTACGGGCATCGCGGACGCGCGAGCCATTGGCGCGAACGAATGAATAGGTCTTGCCGCGCTTGATGCGCCGGATGGTCAGCTCGTTCTGATCGCCGAGCCGAAGCCCCAGGTCGCGCGCCAGATCCTCGACCGAGGTCTTGATGGCGACAGGCGCTTCAAATTTGAGCTTCGCCCGCGGCGATAACTTTGGCTGCGGCCGCTTGGGCCATTGGCCCAACGCCTTCGCCAGGGCGACAGCGGGATCGGCGGACATGGGCCGCACAGCCGCGATGTTCTGCTGATCCATCATCTCAGTTAGACGCCTTGTTCCGCTGTTCTCCCGGTAATGCCGTTGCTTCGGGCTTGGTTCCGGTGAGGCCGTCCGGCCTCGGAATGGCGATTTAGGGCGTCGGGACGGACATTGCGAGTCGCGAATCAGTTATGAGAGGTTTCTAATTACCTTTCATGGGTGCCATTCGCCGACTAACCTTGATTTCCGGCTGTCTGGCCGCCGCGAATGTGACGGGCGCCGAACCGTCATGAGCCGAGCGACCGGTATCCAGATGCAGTCAAATCCACGCCACCGCGTCAGAGGTCGTGACCCTTCTTGCGCAGTTCCTCGATAATCTTCTGCCGCAGGTCTGCGGCGACTGACGCGCCAAACCGCTGGCCCGCGACGAGCGACTGCTTGGTCAAGGCCGGTGTCTTTTCGAGCATTTTCTGGCCGAGCGGGCTTTTGTAGAAGGTGATCAAGTTGCGCAGATCGTCAGCCGTGAAGTTGTTGGCATAGACGACTGCCATGGCGTCCGACAATTCACTGTACCGCGCCTGGAAGCTGTCGAGTATGACCGGCGTCAGGGAATCGAAATCGCGGTCGACCCCGCTGCGCCCCTGGACGATCGCAGGCTTGAGGCTCTGCAGGATCGCCGGCATCAGCGCCTTGAACTGGTCGACAAGATGCATGGTGGTCACCAATTCCTTGGCCGCGGCCAGCGCCTCGGCAGAGGGCGCGGGTGCCGCCGTCTGCGCCGTGGCGAGCGGCGCCGAAAGCGACATCACTACGACCAAGAGACCAGTGACCCGGAGCAGGCGATGGCGCATAGGTTTCTCTCGTCGACGCGTTGCGGTAAGCCGTCCTATCACAAGCGGACGCCGGTGGACCATCCGGCGGCTTCGGCGCGACGAAAGTGACAGTCCTTTTTCCTTGCCGGCCCGGAATGCGGCAACGCATAATCGCGGCAATGATCAAGACGGCTTGAACTTAAAAGGCTTGCCGCCGCGTTGTTTGCGAACGGCAATGAGTGGAGGAAAGCGATGTCCGAGAAGATCTATGACGTGTCGGCCGACTGGGCCAAGCGTGCTTACGTCAACGACGCAAAATATCGCGAGATGTACGCGCACTCGGTCAAGGACCCCAACGGTTTCTGGGGCGAGCACGGCAAGCGGATCGACTGGATCAAGCCCTACACCAAGGTCGAGAACGTCTCCTACGCGCCCGGCAACATCTCGATCAAATGGTTCGAGGACGGCGAGCTGAACGTCGCCTGGAACTGCATCGACCGCCATCTGGAGACGCGCGGCGACCAGACCGCGATCATCTGGGAGGGCGACGACCCTTCCGAATCCAAGCACATCACCTACCGCGAGCTGCATGACGAAGTCTGCAAGATGGCCAACATCCTGCGCACCCGAAACGTCGGCAAGGGCGATCGCGTCACGATCTATCTACCGATGATTCCGGAAGCGGCCTACGCGATGCTGGCCTGCGCGCGGATCGGCGCGATCCACTCGGTGGTGTTCGGCGGCTTCTCGCCGGACAGCCTCGCCCAGCGCATCAAGGACTGCGATTCCAAGGTGGTGATAACGGCCGACGAAGGCCTGCGCGGCGGCAAGAAGGTGCCGCTGAAGGCCAATGTCGATGCGGCGATCGCCAAGACCGGCGGCGTCGACTGGGTCGTCGTGGTGAAGCGCACCGGCGGCAAGATCGAGATGAACCCGACGCGCGACCTCTGGTATCACGAGGCCGCCGAAATGGTGACGTCGGAGTGCCCGTGCGAGCCGATGAATGCGGAGGATCCGCTGTTCATCCTCTACACCTCGGGCTCGACCGGCACCCCGAAGGGCGTGCTGCACACCTCGGGCGGCTATCTGGTGTTCGCGTCGATGACGCACCAATACGTGTTCGACTATCATGACGGCGACATCTACTGGTGCACCGCCGACGTCGGCTGGGTCACCGGCCACAGCTACATCCTCTATGGACCGCTCGCCAACGGCGCGACCACGCTGATGTTCGAGGGCGTGCCGAACTACCCGGACAATTCGCGGTTCTGGAACGTGGTCGACAAGCACAAGGTCAACATCTTCTACACCGCGCCGACCGCGATCCGCGCGCTGATGCAGGGCGGCGACGAGCCGGTGAAGAAGACCTCGCGCAAATCGCTGCGCCTGCTCGGCTCGGTCGGCGAGCCGATCAATCCGGAAGCCTGGGAGTGGTACTACCGCGTGGTCGGCGACGACCGCTGCCCGATCGTCGACACCTGGTGGCAGACCGAGACCGGCGGCATCCTGATCACCCCGCTGCCGGGCGCGACCAAGCTGAAGCCGGGATCGGCGACGCGGCCGTTCTTCGGCGTGGTGCCCGAGATCGTCGACGCCGACGGCAAGACGCTGGACGGCGAGACCTCGGGCAATCTGTGCCTGACCAAATCCTGGCCGGGGCAGATGCGCACGGTCTATGGTGATCATGCGCGGTTCGAGCAGACCTATTTCTCGACCTACAAGAACAAGTACTTCACCGGCGACGGCTGCCGGCGCGATGCCGACGGCTACTACTGGATCACCGGCCGCGTCGACGACGTCATCAACGTCTCCGGCCATCGCATGGGCACCGCCGAGGTCGAGAGCTCGCTGGTCGCGCATGAGGCGGTGTCGGAAGCCGCCGTCGTCGGCTACCCGCACGACATCAAGGGCCAGGGCATCTACGCCTATGTCACGCTGATGAAGGGTACCGAGCCGACCGAGGCGCTGCGCAAGGAACTGGTCGCCTGGGTCCGCAAGGACATCGGCCCGATCGCCTCGCCGGATCTCATTCAATTCGCGCCCGGCCTGCCGAAGACCCGCTCCGGCAAGATCATGCGCCGCATCCTGCGCAAGATCGCCGAGGACGAGCCCTCCAGCCTCGGCGACACCTCGACGCTCGCCGATCCGGCCGTGGTCGATGACCTCGTGCAGAACCGGCAGAACAAGAAGTAATCCGGCAGCAGTAATATCGAGACATGAAGCAAGGGCCGCGCGCGATCATCGCCGCGGCCTTTCGCTTGTCTTGCTGCAATCCGGCGTCGGCCGCCCCTGAAGCGCCATGGGATTAGGCGCTTCACGGGATTGTCAGAGACGCGGCGGCATTGCGGCGCGTTTGTGGCCGGGTGTTGTTTTCAAGTCATTTACTTTGATCCCAAGTTTTCCTTCTCTCCCCGCCATCAGGACGTGTCTCGCGGCCGGTGTGAAACCGCCCGGTTAAGACACGCGGTTAACATTGCGTGCGTGAGACCGGCGGGCCCGGTTTTTTTCAGGGCTCTGCATCTTCGTTTTTGGCTCCCTCACGGGAGCTGTTGGGAAGTGGAGAGGTTGATGTCGATGAAGATTGCGGTGGCGTTGGCTGCCACCCTCGGAGCGAGCGTGTTGATGTCGCAGACGGCCGAAGCGCGGCCGGAAATCGTGGGACTTCACGCCGACAACTACACGCCGGGCACCATCGTGGTGAAGACCAACGAACGGCGGCTCTATCTCATCCTCGATTCCGGCCACGCGATGCGTTACCCGGTCGGCGTCGGCAAGTCCGGCAAGCAGTGGGCCGGCACCACCCGCATCGACGGCAAGTATCGCAACCCGGCCTGGTCGCCCCCCGCCGAGGTCAAGCGCGACAAGCCCAGCATCCCGAACGTGATCGCCGGCGGCTCGCCGCATAACCCGATGGGCGTCGCGGCGATGACGCTGGCCGGCGGCGAATACGCCATCCACGGCACCAACGTGCCGGGCTCGGTCGGCGGTTTCGTCTCCTACGGCTGCATCCGCATGCTGAACACCGACATCACCGATCTCTATTCGCGCGTCTCGGTCGGCACGACGGTCGTCGTCACCCGCTGACATCGGCCGAAGGTTTGACGCAACAACAGCCGCGCCGACATGCGCGGCTTCACGCAAACCGGGATCCACTTCGCTCGAAAGCGCTCTAGCCGTGGCGCAACCGGTGCAGGCAGGCCAGGATCACGACCAGCGGCACCGTCAGCAACGCCCAGGACAGCGGCAACCAGATGCCCTGCTGGCCGAGCAGCGCCGCGAACAAGCCCGCGATCGTGAGGCCGCCCAGCATCGTGGGCCAGCGCCAGATCTTGAGATACGAGCGGCGTTGCGAGCTCATTCCGCAGCTTCCGGCCGCAACGGCGCCACGTGACTTGCCATCAGTTCTTGTTCGGCTTCCGCGATCGGCGACCCACGCCGGGACAGCCAGAGATACAATCCGCTGACCAGCACGACGATGGTCACGAGATCGAGCAGGATCCAGATCACCTTGAGCGGCATGCCGCCATAGTCGCCGAAATGCAGCGGCCGCGACAGTTCGAGCGCCCGCAGATACCAGGGCATCCCGACCTCGCCGCCGAATTCGCCTGTGCGCCCATTGACCAGCGCGGGGCTGAACAGCCGTGACGTCAGCGGCTCCTTGCCCTTGGTCCACACCACATAATGATAGGGCGTGCCGAACGGCGAACCCGGGAATGCCATGCTGGTGGCGACCTTCCCGGGAAGCGCGGCCTTGACGGTATCGAGCGCTGCCTGCGGCGAACTCAACTCCGAGACATCATCGATGGGGCGTTCCTGTATCTTGGCGAGCATGGCTTTGACGTCGGTCTGCAGCCAAAGCCCGAACAGCGGCGTCGACAGTTCGTTGATCACGCCGGTGATACCGACCACCAGCATCCAGGCCAACGTGACGACGCCGAGCAGATTGTGCAGGTCGAGCCATTTGAGACGCCGCGATCGCCCGGTGCGCACCGTACCGAAATCCAGCCGCCGCATGAACGGGCTGTAGACCACGCCCCCTGACACCAGCGCGGCGACGAACAGCAGCGCCATCAGCCCCATGAAGAGTTCGCCGGACAGGCCAGCGAACAGGTCCCTGTGAAGCCGCAGCATCAGCGTGAGAAAACTCATCCCGTCCTGATCGAAGGGCTTGGACTGCTTGAGCACGGCTCCGGTATGCGCATCGAACCTGATCCAGTGCATGGCCTTGATGTTTGCCCGGACCGCGTCCCAGGACTGAGCCATGAACACGACGATCTTCGGCTCATCGTCATCGGAGAACATCGAGGTGATGATCTCGCCGGGATACATCTGCCGGCTGATGGAGGCGAGCTTGTCGAGGCTGACGTTCGGCGTATCGTCGGCGACCTTGGCATAGGGCAAGGCGTTGTCGAGCAAGTCCGACAGTTCGTCACGCAGCACCAACGGCAGGCCGGTCACGCAGATCACCAGCAGGAACAGCGTGCACACCAGGCTCGACCATTTGTGCACCCAGAACCATCGCCGCAGCGCCGCTCGAGTCATGACGTCAGCATCCCCGATTTCACCAACGATAGCGCAGCGTCGCGATCACGTTGCGGCGCAGACCATAGTAGCATCCGATATCCTGGCAAAAGGTCACATATGTCTTATCGAAGATGTTGGTCGCGTTGACCTGTAGCGAGTAGCCCTTGAACGGCCGGCCGAGGCCCGCGAGATCGTAGTGGATCGCGGCGTCGAACAAAGTCACGCCGGGTACGTAGAACGTGTTCGCGGTGTTGCCGGCCGACGGACCGATGTAGCGGACGCCGCCGGACAAGCCGAAGCCGTCGAGCGGGCCGCCATGGAAAGTATAGTCCGCCCAGGCGGCGGCCGAATTCATCGCGAAGCCGACCGGATGCTTGCCGAGCTGCGCCACCGTGTTGGTCTTGGTCACGATGTTGTCGAGATAGGTGTAGGAGGCGATCAGGCTGAGGTCGCGATTGACCTCCGTCTTGGCCTCGAGCTCGATGCCACGCGAGCGAATTTCTCCGGTCTGGACCCGCGCAGTCGGCCCGTGGCTCGGATCGGGATCCGGCGTCAGCACGTTCTGCTGCACCAGATTGTAGGCCGCGATGGTGTAGAGCGATTTCGCATTGGGCTGATATTTGATTCCGACTTCCTCTTGCTGCCCGGTGGTCGGCGCGAACGGATTGCCCGCGAAATCCGTGCCGGCGGTCGGCTGGAACGATTCGGTGTACTGAATATAGGGGGCGATGCCGTTGTCGAACTTGTAGAGCAGGGCGCCGCGCTTGGTCGTCGCGGTGTCGGACTTTGGCGCGATCGCGGTGAGGTTGGTTGCATAGGTCAGGGTCTCGGTGCGAGATGTCGCGAGATCTTCGCGCACGCCGAGCAGCGCCACGAAGCGATCGAACTTGATCTGATCCTGCAAATAGCCCCCGAGCTGGTCGATGGTCTGTCGGACGTTGGTCGTGCTCGGCACCGGTCCGATCGGAACGCCGTAGACCGGATTGAGCGCGTTGATCGAGGGCACCACGGCAAGGCTGCCGTTGAGCCGCTTGTCGGTGGCGTTCATGTAGTCGATGCCGGCAAGCACGGTGTGCTGGAACGGGCCGGTGTTGAAATTTGCCTCGGCCTGGTTGTCGACGGTGAAGGAGCGAATGTTCTCCTGGGTCGTGTACGCGCCGCGTGTCATGTTGGTTGGATCGGTGCCCGGGTTCGGCGACACCACGGCAAAGTCGGTATCGAGGTCCGAATAGCGCAAATTTTGCCGGACCTTCAGGTTGTTGCCGAAACTATGCTCGAACAGATAGCCGACCGCGCCCAGGGTGCGGTCGGTCTTGTCGAAATTCGGCTCACCGGAATAGAAGCCCGTTGGGATGTACTGGCCCTTGTAGGGCGTGATGGTGCCGATGCCGAGCGGCAGCAGCTGATTGTAGAATCCGGCCTTCGGGTCGCGTTGATAGGTGCCGAGCACCGTCAGCGTGGTGTCGTTGTCAAGTCGCCATGTCAGCGACGGAGCGATCGAAACGCGCTCGTAGCCGGTATGATCGACCTGGCTGCCGACATCGAGGCCGGAGGCTGTGAAGCGATACAGGAACTCCTTGTTCTGGTCGATCGGGCCGGAAAGATCGACGCCGCCCTGGATGCGCCCATAGCTGCCGGTCGAAATGAACATCTCGTGCGTGGGGTCGAGCGTCGGCCGCTTGCTCACCATGTCGACGACGCCACCCGGCGAAGCCTGCCCGTAGAGGATCGACGCCGGACCGTGCAGCACCTCCACACGCTCCAGATTGAATGGTTCGACGATCGGATAGGCGAAGACGCCGAAATTGAGCAGCCGCAGCGAATCCAGATACTGGTCGGCGGCAAAGCCGCGAATGTAGACGGTATCGAATCGCGCGTCCGCGCCGGTCGGCTCGACCCGTACGCCCGGCGTATAGCGCACCGCTTGCGACACGCTCTGTGCGCCCTGCGCCTGGATTTGATCCTGCGTGACCACCGACACTGCGGCCGGTGTCTCGATCAGCGCCGCATCGGTCTTGGTACCTGTCCCGCTACGGGTCGCGACATAGCCGTCGACATGGCCCCAGCCCGTTTCACGTGGCCCGCTGGTACCGCCATTCGTCGACGGCATCGCGCGCGAAGCCGCGGCGGCGGCTGCCGTCCGCGCCGCAATCGCGCGCGAGCGGGTGGCCGATGCGGAGCGCGAACGGGCCGCCCGTTGCGTGCGCGTGGGCTTTTGCGCCGGCTGATCGACGACGACCGGGTCGAGCGGGATCACCCCACTCGCCGGAGCGGTGGCCGATTGCGCCGCCACACCCGCGATACCAACACCCAGCGCTGCCGTGCTCGCCGCACCCAGCAGCAACACGCGTCCGAAACCAATCCTGGAAATGCACACTGAAACTGCCCCAAACCACAAATGCCTGCACCCACAGGCAGTGATGTGGCCTAGCTCAGCGTTGCGCGGCTGGCTGCGGCAGGATGTTGGAAGGGATTGAAGAACACATCTTCACGCGCGAGAGGTTGCGACAACGGCGCGAAATACTCTTCCTTTTCGAATTCCAGATTAGGAAGCTTTGGCGAAGGTGGCGGCGATTGTTCAGCGCGCGAAGCTCCCGCACCAGCCGAAGCGGTGGCCGCCATTGTAGGCACGCGCATGACCGGCCGCGAGCATCGCAGCCGAGACATTGTCGGTCTTCCTCGTCGCCACGTCGGCGACGACGCGCCCCTGATACTTGTCCGGGCCGATATTGTAGATCGCGACATCGCCCTGGCCGAGCAGGTCGCGCAGCGCCACGGTCGCTGCCTGCGCCATTTGCAGCTCACGTTGACACGACGCCTTCAGCTCCGGCGCATCGATGCCGCGCAGCCGGACCCGTGTGGTGAGATCGGGGCCTGGCGCGAGATGCACCCGCGCCTCGAACGTGTCGCCGTCGATCGTCCTGATGACATCGACGGCATGGCGAGCATCGGGGGCGCCGGCCCGCTGCCGGATCATGTCGGCATCGCGCGACCGGCTCAACGACCAGTGCGACGGCAAAGGCACCCATTCAGGCGCCCATCGGCGGATCGGCAGCGTGCTGCCGACGGCGATGCCGAGAACGAACACCCATGGTAGCGCCGCCGAGACGCGGCGGCCCCAGGGTGAGCGGCGGAAGGGCGGACGTCCCGTCCCACGATAAGGATTTATTCTCTCATATGGGGACATATTCCCAGACTGGCCTGAGTCGAGACGTCAGGCAAGACGCACCAAACAGCTCTCAGAAATCCGAGGCGATGCCCTTGGTCTCCCAATCGCCGTAGCGTGTCGGTTCCGGCCCTTTCGGACCCTGGAATTCCTTCGGCCGCGCCGCCGCATTCTGCGCGGCGAGCTCCTCGGCCGCCTTGCGCCGCGCCTCGGCCTCGGCAAGCGCGCGCTGCGCGGCCGGTGTCAGCGGCTTGCGCGGCGCGGGTTCCCTTGCGGATTCCTTTGGCGATGGCGATTTCTCAGACATGGCTGGCTTTCTCGGCAAACTTTCTGCCTGCGCGTTGCGTATCTCGATATCGGCTCAGTGACGGCATCACGATCGCAAAATCCCGCGGGTCGATTCTTACATTTGGCATATTCACATGCCAGTGGTGGTTTCGAGTTGATGGCATGAGCCGATTGTAACTCAGCACCTTCGAGATATCTCCGCTTCATGCCTCCTTCAAGATTTGCAGTTCCTGCCGAAGTCCCCGGTCTCGCGGCGCGCCGGATCGCAGCCGACATCCTCGATGGCGTGCTGCACAAGCACCGTACCCTCGACGATCAACTCGACGGCGCCGGCGCGCATCCCGGCCTGAAATCGCTCGCCGATCGCGACCGCGCGCTGATGCGCCGGCTGGTGTCGACCATCCTGCGCAAGCTCGGCACGCTCGGCCACCTGCTGTCGCGCCTGCTCGACCGCGGCATCCCGACCGATGCGCCGCGGGCGCAGAGCGCGCTCCTGATCGGCGCCGCGCAGATCCTCTGGATGGACGTGCCCGATCACGCCGCGGTCGATCTGTCGGTGCGGCTGGTGCAGTCGGACCGGCGCGCGGCGAAATATGCCGGGCTCGTCAACGCGGTGCTGCGGCGCTGCGCACGCGAGGGCCAGGGACTGATCGAGGAGATCAGCACACAGACGCTGGATCTGCCGCCATGGCTGCTGGCGCGCTGGAATTCGTTCTACGGCGAAGCCACCGCGCGCGAGATGGCGCTCGCGCTCGGCCATGAGCCGTCGCTCGACCTCACGGTGAAGTCGGACGCCGTGCAATGGGCAAGCCGTCTGCACGGCGAGACATTGCCGACCGGAACCGTGCGCACGCTGCTCCAGGGTTCCGTCACGATGCTGCCGGGCTTCGCGGAAGGCCAATGGTGGGTGCAGGACGCCGCCGCAGCACTTCCGGTGCGCCTGTTCGGCGACATCAAGGACAAGAAGGTCGCGGACCTCTGCGCCGCGCCGGGCGGCAAGACCGCCCAGCTCGCGCTGGCGGGCGCGCAGGTCACCGCGGTCGACCGCTCGCCGGCCCGCGTCGCACGGCTGCGCGACAACCTCACCCGGCTGGCCCTACAGGCCGAGACGGTGGTCGCCGACGCCGCCGAATGGCCGGCGGAGGCGGCCAGCTTCGACGGTATTCTGGTCGATGCGCCCTGCACCTCGACCGGAACCATCCGCCGCCATCCCGACGTGGCCTGGCTGCGGCAGGAAGGCGACATCGCCGCGCTGTCGGCCCTCCAGAAGCGGCTGCTGCAAAAGGCCACCAGTCTTCTGAAGCCGGGCGGCACCCTGGTCTACTGCACCTGCTCGCTCGAGCCGGAGGAAGGCGAGCAGGCGATTGCCGCGCTGCTCGCGGGCGAATCAGGCCTGCGCCGTGCGCCGGTCGGGAACGACGAGGTCGCCGGCCTCGATGACATCATTACCGCCGACGGCGACCTGCGCACCCTGCCCAGCCATCTGCCCAATGCCGACCCGCGGCTGGGCGGCCTCGACGGATTTTACGCCGCCCGGCTGGTTAAGGCCTGAATTTAAACTTCGGTCTTCTACGCTCGAAGTGATTCGTGCGGTATCAAGAGGGTATGTCGCCCATCAAGAGGGTGCCTTGGCCGCGTTTCCGGATTAAAATAAGGATTCGTTGAAAATTCCCTCCCCGCAAGGTTAGGCGTGTCGGTCGCTCAAAGCAGACGCATCTCGACGCTGATTGCCGGCCGCTTCGCGCGCAGCATGATCGCACGCGCCAGCGGCAGCACCGTTGTGCTGTCGCGGCTGTGGCCCGGCCGCACCGACCGGCTGATCATCGCCCCGCACGACCTCAGGACCGCCGACGCCACCCGCGCCGCCGAGATCTATGCCGGGCGATTCGTGTTCGCCGGCAAGATCGTCACCTGCCATGGCCGCTCGATCTTCGATCTCGAGCCGCCGTCGGAGGATTGGGAAGCCGCCCTGCTCGGCTTCGGCTGGCTGCGCCATCTGCGCGCCGCCGACACCGCGCTGACCCGCGCCAACGCCCGCTCGCTGGTCGACGACTGGATTTCGAATCAGGCGCGCAAGCGGCCGCTGGAGCGCCGCGCCGACGTGCGGGCGCGCCGCGTGATCTCGCTGTTGTCGCAGGCGCCGCTGGTGCTCGGCGACACCGACGGCAAATTCTACCGCAAGTACCTGCGCGGGCTGGCGCGCGAGATCCGCTATCTGCGTTATTCCACGCTCGACAATGACGGCGTTCCGCGCCTCCAGGTGCTGATCGCGCTGTGCTACGCCTCGCTCTGCCTCGCCAACCAGGCGCGCAACATCAAGACCGCGACGCGCCGGCTGTCGGACGAATTGCAGCGCCAGATCCTGCCCGATGGCGGTCACATCTCGCGCAATCCCGGTGCGCTGGTCGAGCTGCTCAGCGATCTCCTGCCGCTGCGCCAGACCTTTGCTGCGCGCAATATCGCGCCGCCGCCGGCGCTGCTCAACGCCATCGACCGCATGATGCCGATGCTGCGCTTCTTCCGTCACGGCGATGGCAGCTTCGCGCTGTTCAACGGCATGTCGACCGCGCCGTCCGATCTGGTGGCGACGCTGCTCGCCTATGACGACACCCGCGGCGTGCCGATGGCGAGCATGCCGCATACCGGCTTCCAGCGCCTTGATGCCGGCAACACCGCCCTGATCATCGACACCGGCCCGCCGCCGCCGCCCAGCGTCAGCCAGGACGCGCATGCCGGCTGCCTGTCGTTCGAGCTCTCCTCCGGCGTCAGCCGCATCGTGGTCAATTGCGGCATGCCTTCGACCGGCCGCGACAATTGGCGGCCGTTCGCGCGTTCCACCGCCGCGCATTCGACGCTGACCTATCACGACACCTCGTCGTGCCAGTTCGTCGAACTGTCGGCGATGAAGCGGCTGCTGCGCGGCGCGCCGATCACCAGCGGCCCTGCCAATGTCGAGAGTTACCGCGAAGCCGTCCCCGATGGCGACGTGCTCACCGCCTCGCATGACGGCTACCTGTCGCGCTTCGGCGTGATCCACCGCCGCGTGCTGATGATCTCCCAGGATGGCACCCGGCTCGAAGGCGAGGACTCGCTCGCACCGGCGCCGGGCGGCCGCATCAGGGGCAGCGAGGCCGATTTCGCGCTACGCTTCCATTTGCATCCGTCGGTGAAGGCCAGCCGGCTGTCCGACGCCCGCGGCGTGATGCTGGTGCTGCCCAACCGCGACGTCTGGACCTTCGAGGCGATGGACGACAAGGTCGATCTCGAGGACAGCGTGTTCCTGGCCGGCAATGACGGCCCGCGCCGCACCTCCCAGATCGTGATCCGGCAGGACGCAAGGCAGGCCGCCACCATCCGCTGGAGCTTCGTGCGCTCCTCGACCTCGGCCTCGGCCACCAACGCGCGCCGCAACGCCCGCCGCGAGCCGGAACTGCCGCTGTAGGTACCGCATCGCCTCCATCTCAGACCCGTCATCCTGAGGTGCGACTCTTGCGAGCCTCGAAGGATGCACGGCCCGGCTGGTGGCCGTCGACCCTTCGAGACGCGCTTTGCGCTCCTCAGGGTGACGGGGCTAATTTGCGAGGATTCGGCCCCCAAGACCGGTTTCGTAGCGCACAAAACCGTGCTACCCGGCTGCCTTAACAGCCAGGGATTTTCCGATATGACCGAACAGCTTCGCCGCGTGACCCGCGCTCTGTTGTCCGTTTCCGACAAGACCGGACTGATCGATTTCGCCAAGGCGCTGGCCGACCAGGGTGTCGAGCTGGTCTCGACCGGCGGCACCGCCAAGGCGATCGCGGCGGCCGGGCTGAAGGTGAAGGACGTCTCCGAACTCACCGGTTTCCCCGAGATGATGGACGGCCGGGTCAAGACGCTGCACCCGAAGGTGCACGGCGGCCTGCTCGCGATCCGCGACAACAAGGAGCATGCCGCGGCGATGGCCTCGCACGGCATCGCGCCGATCGATCTTCTGGTCGTCAATCTCTATCCGTTCGAAGCCACCGTCGACAAAGGCGCAGGGTTCGAGGAGTGCATCGAGAACATCGACATCGGCGGTCCGGCGATGATCCGCGCCGCCGCCAAGAACCATGACGACGTCGCGGTGGTGGTCGAGGCGAACGACTATCAGGCCGTGCTCGACGAGCTCGCCGCGCACAACGGCGCGACCTCGCTCCAGTTGCGCCGGCGGCTCGCCGCCAAGGCCTATGCGCGCACCGCGGCCTATGACGCCGCGATCTCGAACTGGTTTGCCGTGCAGCTCGACACCAAGGCGCCGGACTTCCGCGCCTTCGGCGGCAGGCTGATCCAGTCGCTGCGCTATGGCGAGAACCCGCACCAGAGCGCGGCGTTCTATGCCACGCCGGAGAAGCGGCCGGGCGTCGCCACCGCGCGGCAATTGCAGGGCAAGGAATTGTCCTACAACAACATCAACGACACCGACGCGGCTTACGAATGCGTCGGCGAGTTCGATCCGCAGCGCACCGCGGCCTGCGTCATCGTCAAGCACGCCAATCCCTGCGGCGTCGCCGAAGGTCCCGATCTCGCCACCGCCTACGCCCGCGCGCTGGCCTGCGATTCCACCTCGGCCTATGGCGGCATCATCGCGGTCAACCGCACGCTCGATGCTGATGCGGCGCGCGCGATCATCGGCATCTTCACCGAGGTGATCATCGCGCCCGATGCGACCGAGGAGGCGATTGCGATCATCGCCGGCCGGCGCAATCTGCGCCTGCTGCTCGCAGGCGGCCTGCCGAACCCGCGCGCGCTCGGCCTCACCGCCAAGACCGTCGCCGGCGGCCTCCTGGTGCAGGGCCGCGACAATGCCGTGGTCGAGGACATGAACCTGAAGGTCGCGACCAAGCGTGCGCCGACCGACGCCGAGCTGCGCGATCTCAAATTCGCCTTCCGGGTTGCAAAACACGTCAAGTCGAACACCATCATCTACGCCAAGGATCTCGCCACCGTCGGCATCGGCGCCGGCCAGATGAGCCGGGTCGATTCCGCCCGCATCGCCGCGCGCAAGGCGCTGGATGCGGCGGCCGAGCTGAAGCTCGCCGAGCCGCTGACCAAGGGTTCGGTGGTCGCCTCCGACGCGTTCTTCCCGTTCGCCGACGGCATGCTGGCCTGCATCGAGGCCGGCGCCACCGCGGTGATCCAGCCCGGCGGCTCGATGCGCGACGACGAGGTGATCAAGGCCGCTGACGAGCACGGCATCGCCATGGTGTTCACCGGCACCAGGCATTTCCGGCACTAACGTCATTCCGGGGCATCGCGCAGCGATGAGCCCGGAATCCATCGTGCAGCGGATGAATGGATTCCGGGCTCGCGCTTCGCGCGCCCCGGAATGACGGCGCTAGTTGCTTCTGACTCTCGCCAGCAGCGTCAGCCCGACCACAAAGAACGCCACCAGCACGGCCATGCCGGCCTTCTGGCTCGCGGTCGCCGCGGTGATCGTGCCGATCAAAAGCGGGCCGATGAACGACGTCACCTTTCCGGTCAGCGCGAACAGGCCAAAATACTGCGCGATGCGATCCCTGGGCGCGAGGCGGATCAGCAGCGAGCGCGAGGCTGCCTGCAATGGCGCGCCGGTGGCACCGATCAGGCAGCCCAGCACGATATAGGCGCGCTCGGCGGCGCCCGCGAACAGCGGACCACCTGGCACCGGCGGCGCGACCGGGATGAACAGGATGGAATCCTTGTTGACGGTGAGGATCACGACGATCGCAAACAGCAGGATCAAGAGACTGCCGGTGATCACGCGCTTCGGCCCGAACGCATCGTCGAGCTTGCCGCCGATCCAGCCGCCGAACGTCCCGGCGACCGCCAGAATGATACCGAAGGTGCCGATCCGGATCGTATCCCAGCCGAACGTGCCGGCAGCATAGATGCCGCCGAACGCGAACAGCGAGACCAGCCCGTCGGTGTAGATCATGTTTGCGAGCAGGAACCGCGCCAGCGATTTTTGCTTCGGCAGGCTCCGCAGTGATTCCCTGAGCTCGCGCAGGCCTTCGCCGAGCGCGGCACGGATCGGGCGCTTCGCCGGATAATCCGGCGTGAACAGGAACATCGGCGCCACGAAGATGATGAACCACAATCCGGTCAGCGGCCCGGTGATGCGATCACCCTCATGCGTGACAGGATCGAGCCCGAACAGCGGCGTGAAGCCGAACAGCGTCTTGCCGGTTTCGGCATTGGCGGCGAGGAAGCCGAGCACCAGCACGAGGCTCAGGATGCCACCGACATAGCCGGTGGCCCAGCCGGTGCCCGAGAGGCGTCCGATCCGATCCGGCGGCACCAGGGTCGGCATCATCGCATTGTTGAACACGGTCGCGAACTCGACGCCGACGCTGGCGATCGCATAGGCGAGCAACAGCATCGGGATGAGATCGGGATTGCCGGGCTTGCCGATCCACATCGCGCTCGAGCCGATCACCAGCAGCGCGCCGAAGCCCGCGATCCATGGCTTGCGCCGGCCGCTGGCATCGGCGATGGCGCCCAGCACCGGCGACAACAGCGCGATCGCAAGCCCCGCGGCCGCGGTGGCAAAGCCCCACAGCGCCTGGCCGCTCGCGGCGTCTGGCGCGACGAAGCTCGCGAAATAGGGCGCGAACACGAAGGTCGTGATCAGCGTGAAATAGGGCTGCGCGGCCCAATCGAAGAAGATCCAGCTGACGACCGCTGCGCGACCCGGATAGGCCTTCGCTTCACCGGTATCCGTCTGCATTGTTGCCGTCATCGCGAAAGATATTCCTTGAGCTCGACCACAGGCAGGCTTTTGCCGCTGCGATCCGTTCCCATATAGCATGAGCCGGTTTTGCTGATACGGCGACCAACAGGGCAGGACACTTCGATGGCGCTGACAGCAACGATGTCGCGACGGCTGTTTGCCGCTCTCCTGGCGATCGGCATCGCAACACCCGCCCTCGGCCAAGTCCAGGTCCAGCGCCGCGCCTACGAGCCGTCAGCCACTGACGCTGCCCGCAGCGTTCGCGCCGAAAACGGCATGGTGGTGGCACAGGAGAAACTCGCTGCGCGGGTCGGTGCCGACATCCTGCGGCAGGGTGGCAATGCCGTCGACGCCGCGGTCGCCACCGGCTTTGCGATGGCGGTGACCTATCCGCGCGCCGGCAATATCGGCGGTGGCGGCTTCATGGTGATCCACCTCGCCGACCGCAACGAGGATATCGCGATCGACTACCGCGAGACCGCGCCGCAGGCCGCCACCCGCGACATGTTCCTCAGTGCCGAGGGCAAGCCCGATCCCGACAAGTCGCGCAACTCCGCGCTTGCGATCGGCGTGCCCGGCACGGTCGCGGGCCTGACGCTGGCGCTTGAGAAATACGGCTCCGGCAAGTTCACGCTGGCGCAGATCCTCAAGCCCGCGATCGATCTCGCCCGCGACGGCTTCATCGTCACCGACGACACATCCGATACGTTGTCCGACATGTATCGCCGCATGTCGCGCTGGCCGAATTCGGCCAAGACGTTCTCACATGCCGACGGCACGCCGCTGCACGAGGGCGACCGCCTGGTCCAGGGCGACCTCGCCAGCGTTTTGACCGCGATCGCCGAACAGGGACCGCGCGGCTTCTACGAAGGCGCGGTCGCCGAAAAGCTCGTCAGCGGCATCAAGCAGGCCGGCGGCATCTTTACGCTTGCGGATCTGAAATCCTACCAGCCGGTGATCCGCACGCCGATCCGCGGCACCTATCGCGGCTATGACATCGTCGCGATGCCGCAGCCGTCCTCCGGCGGCGTCGTGCTGCTGGAGATCCTCAACATCCTCGAAGGCTTTCAGATGTCGGACATGAAGCAGGGCTCGGCCGCCTCGCTGCATGTGATGATCGAGGCGATGAAGCGGGCCTATGCCGACCGCGCCCGCTATCTCGGCGATCCTGCCTTCGTCGATGCGCCGACGCAATTGCTGGTCGACAAGGCCTATGCCGCCAGGCAACGCGCGACCATCGATCTTGCCCGCGCCACGCCCTGGATCGATGTGCGCAACGCGAAGCAACCGCATGAGGGCGACAACACCACGCATTACTCCGTGGTCGATGCCGGCGGCAACGCCGTCAGCAACACCTACACGCTGAACTTCCCCTATGGCGTCGGCCTCGTCGCCGACGGCACCGGCGTGTTGCTCAACAACGAGCTCGACGACTTCACCGCGGCGCCCGGCGCCTCCAACGCCTTCGGCCTGGTCGGCTTCGAGGCCAATCTGCCGGGGCCGGGCAAGCGCCCGTTGTCGTCGATGTCGCCGACCATCGTGCTGAAGGACGGCAAGCCGGTGCTGGTGACGGGATCGCCGGGCGGCAGCCGCATCATCTCGGCGGTGACGCAGATCATCGTCGACGTCATCGACTACAAGATGGACATCGCCGCCGCGGTCGCCGCGCCGCGCATCCACCATCAATGGCTGCCCGACGAGGTCCGCATCGAGCGCGGCTTTCCCGACGCAGTGCTCGCCGATCTGCGCGCCAAGGGGCACAAGCTCGTCGAGCCGCTCGGCTACTCCTCCGCGAACTCGATCGTGGTCACGACCAATGGTCTGCTCGGCGCGCCCGATCCGCGCACGCGTGGCTCGGAGGCCGCGGGATACTAGAATGCGATGGGATCGGGTTGAACTGGAGCGGCGGTCGAGGCTCACCTCTCCCTTGGGAGAGGTCGGCGCGTAGCGCCGGGTGAGGGGTTCTGCTCTCTCGTTGGAGCCGCAGGCCCTCACCCGATTTGCTGCGCAAATCGACCTCTCCCCGTCGGGGAGAGGTGAACGTGCTCGTGGCCGACCGATACAATCCAGCTTCATCTCGTTCTAAGGACCGAGCAAACGCTGCTTTGCCCTGCCTGCGACATCGCGATAGATTGACGGTCCGCGCAACTCCGGCCGCGGATCGCAAACAGCCGGCGAACAATTTCTCCGGGGAACGCGGATGAGCACGGCGGAATCCAAATCGATCGAAGTCGCAGAAATCGAGGACACCAGTCTCCTCGCCTTCTACCGCGACATGAATTTGCAGGAACGGCGCACGTTCTGGGCCTGCGCCTCGGGCTGGACGCTCGACGGCATGGATTTCATGATCTATCCGCTGGTCATTGGCACCATCATCACGCTGTGGAAGGTCGACGCCGGCACTGCCGGGCTCGCCGGAACCGTGACGCTGCTGGCCTCCGCCGTCGGCGGCTGGCTCGGCGGCTATCTCTCCGACCGGATCGGGCGGGTGAAGACGTTGCAGCTCACCATCATCTGGTTCTCGTTCTTCTCGCTGGTCTGCGCCGTGGTGCAAAATTTCGACCAGTTGCTGATCGCCCGCGCGCTGCTCGGCCTCGGCTTCGGTGGCGAATGGGCCGCGGGTGCAGTGCTGATCGGCGAGGCGATCCGGCCGCAATATCGCGGCCGCGCGGTCGGCTCGGTGCAGTCGGGCTGGGCGATCGGCTGGGGCTTTGCGGTGCTGGCGCAGGCGGTGCTGTTCTCGGTGCTCCCGCCGGAAAACGCCTGGCGCTGGATGTTCGTGATCGGCGCGCTGCCGGCCTTGCTCGTATTCTATCTGCGCCGCTACGTCACCGAGCCCGAGATCTCCGCTGCCACGATGGCGAAGCAGAAGGCCTCCGGCAGCGGACCCGCCTCGCTGTGGGAAATCTTTCAAGGCCCGATCCTGAAGACCACGTTGCTCGCCTCGCTGGTCGGTACCGGCATGCAGGGCGGCTACTACGCCATCACCTTCTGGGTGCCGCGCTTCCTCACCACCGAGCGCAAGCTGTCGGTGGTCGGCTCGACCGGCTACCTCGCGACGCTGATCGTCGGCTCCTTCATCGGCTATCTGGTCGGCGCCTGGCTCGCCGACCGGATCGGCCGCCGCAACCTGTTCCTGATCTTCTCGCTCGGCGCCATCGCGGTGGTGTTGCTCTACACCCAGCTGCCGCTCTCCAACCAGGTGCTGTGGGTGCTGGGCTTCCCGCTCGGCTTCTTTGCCTCGGGCTATTTCTCGGGCATGGGCGCATTCCTGACCGAGCTGTATCCGACCCGGCTGCGCGGCTCAGGCCAGGGCTTCTGCTACAATTTCGGCCGCGGCGTCGGCGCGCTGTTTCCGTTCCTGGTCGGCGCGCTCTCGACCACGACCACACTGGCCAACGCGATCGCGATCTTTGCCGTCGCGGCCTATGGCGTGTTCTTCATCGCCGCCTACGCGCTGCCGGAGACCCGCGGCCGCGTGCTGCATGCGGATGGGTAGGGTTGTCAGCGGCGCGACGGCCGCGCGGCTCGCTTCGCCTCTCCCCCTGTGGGAGAGGCCGGATTGCATCACCAGATGCAATCCGGGTGAGGCGTCGCGGGCTATCCGCGCGGTGCACCGTGTGGAGAAATACCCCTCACCCCCAACCCTCTCCCACAAGGGGAGAGGGGGCCATCGTCTCGTGCGTCCCTCACGGAGGTTCTCATGACATCGCTCAAAGACAAGACGCTGTTCATCTCGGGTGCGAGCCGCGGCATCGGGCTTGCGATCGCGCTGCGCGCCGCGCGTGACGGCGCCAATGTCGCAATCGCGGCCAAGACCGCCGAGCCGCATCCGAAGCTGAAGGGCACGATCTACACCGCCGCCGACGAGGTCCGCGCCGCCGGCGGCAAGGCACTGCCTGTCATCTGCGACATCAGGGACGAGGCGCAGGTGATGGCGGCGATCGAGCAGACCGTCGCCGAGTTCGGCGGCATCGACGTCTGCGTCAACAATGCCAGCGCCATCAGCCTGACCAATTCGCAGGCGACCGACATGAAGCGCTACGACCTGATGATGGGGATCAACACCCGCGGCACCTTCATGGTGTCGAAATACTGCATCCCGCATCTGAAGAAGGCGCAGAATCCGCATATCCTGATGCTGTCGCCACCGCTCGACATGAAGACGAAATGGTTCGAGCATTCGACCGCCTACACGATGGCGAAGTTCGGCATGAGCATGTGCGTGCTGGGGCTCGCGGGCGAACTGAAATCCGCCGGCGTCGCCGTCAACGCGCTGTGGCCGCGCACCACGATCGCGACCGCCGCGGTCGGCAACCTGCTCGGCGGCGACGCCATGATGCGCGCCAGCCGCACGCCCGAGATCATGGGCGATGCGGCCCATGCGATCATCACCCGGCCGTCACGCGAATTCACCGGGCATTTCTGCATCGACGACAAGGTGCTCTATGCCAATGGCGTGCGCGATTTCGAGCACTACCGCGTCGATCCCTCGGTGCCGCTGATGTCGGATTTCTTCGTGCCGGACGACGACGCGCCGCCGCCCGGCGTCACCGTGCAGCCGCTGCCTGCGCGCTAGGCTACAGCGCAGACGCCTTCAGCTGCTCGCGCCAATGCGCCACGCGCTCCTTGAGCAGCGTGTCGCGCACGTAGGCGAGCTCCTCGTCCTCGATCCGCTCCAGCGTTTCAAGCGACAGGCTTTCCGCGCCATGCGCCGTCCAGGCGCGCTGCAATCCGGCATTGCGGTGGCTGCCCATCCGCAGCGTGAACCAGATCCGGTTCTGGATCTTGTCGAGATCGGGCGCCTGCCCGACCCAGACCTCCCCCGTCGCGCGGCAGCGGATCGCGAACACGCCGGCAACGCTCGCGCGCTTCTTGTAGTCGGCAATGGCTTGCTTGCGGTCCTCGGTCTTCATCGCGGCTCCTGTCGACTCACTGAACTAATTATATCCGGGTATTATTGACAATGCAATTATGCCCGGGTAAAAAAGACCATCCGTACCTCGTGAGACGACCGCCATGGACACCGCCTGCTATCTCGAGCCGACCTGGAATGCCGGACGCGACTTCGCCCAGCGCGAGATCGCAGGCGAATTGGTGATGCTCAATCTGTTGCGCTTCCGCGAGATCGCCGATTATTCGCAAAGCCCCGAGCTGGCCCCGCCGCAGCCGATATCAGGCGCGGAGGCATACGACCGCTATGTCGCGCACACCCTCCCGCACTTGCGGAAGAGCGGCGGCGACATCCTGTTCATGGGGAATGGCGGCCCGCTCTTGATCGGGCCCGAAGGCGAGCGCTGGGATCGCGCGATGCTGATCCGGCAAAAGAGCCGCGGCGCGTTCCTCGCCTTCGCGGTGGCGGAGGCCTACCTCGCCGGGATCGGACATCGCACCGCGGCGCTGGCGGATTCGCGGCTGCTGCCGCTGGTCGAGCTGCCGCGATGACCGCGTTATCGACCGACCTCGTACGGTCCGCCCTTCTCCAGCGCCCGCGCATAGGCCGGGCGCGCGTGGATGCGCTCGAGGAACGCGACGCAGCGCGGATGGCCCGCCTCGAGCCCACCGCGCGCAGCGGCAGCCTCGAGCGGGAAGCTCATCTGGATGTCGGCGCCGGAGAATTCGCCGCCTGCGAACCACTCGCTCTTGCCGAGTTCGCTTTCCCAATAGGCCATATGCTGCTTGAGCTGCGGATTGACCAGCGTGGACAGCGCCTGGTTCGAGACCTTGCGCACCAGCGGCCGCAACAGCGCCGGCGCCCGCTTCGGCATCAACGTGAACAAGAGCTTGAGCAGCAGCGGCGTCATCGCCGAGCCCTCGGCATAGTGCAGCCAATAGGTGTAGCGCAGCCGCTCCGGCGTATCGGCTTGCGGAATCAGGCGGCCATTGCCGTAGGTCGCGATGACGTATTCGAGGATCGCGCCGGATTCCGCGATGGTGTTGCCATTGTCGGTGACGACCGGCGACTTGCCGAGCGGATGGATCGCGCGCAGCTCCTTCGGCGCCCGCATGTCGGGCTGCCGCTGATAGCGCACGATCTCATAGGGCACGCCCAATTCCTCGAGCAGCCACAGCACGCGCTGCGAGCGGGAATTGTTGAGATGGTGAACCGTCAGCATGGGCGTCCTCTGCAATGTCAGCGCGGTCGAGCGGCGTTTGGTGCCAGCCCGACGCAGGAAAGTCGAGATGCACGCGCCTGGATCATTGGAAATTACCCGGGCAATATGTCGCGCAGCCAGGGAGGCCCGCAATGACCCCAGCCTATATCGCCTTCGAAAAGGAGCGCCGCATCGCGGCCGGCGAGCTCAGCGACGTTGCCCGCGCCGTCAAGCAATTGCTCGACCAGCGCAAGGACGCCGCGATCCTGGTGTTCAACGGCCGCACCTCGGCGCTGGTCGATATCGACTTCCGCGGCTCGGTCGACGACGTGCTGGCCCGTCTGCCGAAGCTCGCGCCGCGCAGTGACGAGGAACCCGCCGCGTCCGTTGCGCCGCGCGGGCCCGGCCGTCCGAAGCTCGGCGTCGTGGCGCGCGAGATCACGCTGTTGCCGCGGCACTGGGACTGGCTCGCGCAACAGAGGGGCGGCGCGTCGGTTGCGATCCGCAAACTGGTCGACGAGGCGCGGCGCGCCAGCGGCGACAAGGATCGCACGCGCAGCGCGCAGGAAGCGGCCTATCGCTTCATGACGACAATGGGCGGCAACCGGCCGCATTACGAGGACGCGATCCGCGCGCTGTTCGCACACGACCGGCGCCACTTCGCGACCCTGATCGCGGACTGGCCAGCCGATATCCGTGACCACGTGATCGCGCTCGCCCATAGCGATCAAGCGGACTAGCGCGTTTTGAACAGACTGGACGAGTAACCTCGAACGAGATGTCGTCCCTGCGAAGGCAGCGACGACGGCGGTGTGTGCCGCCTGGCCTGAGATGCACGACCGTCTGAGCGGTCCAGTTTTTGGAAATTGAACGTGTCCACACCTTCCTCCCTGCGCAAAGCCTTCCTGTCCTTCCTGGCGCCGATGCTGCTGAGCAACGTGCTCCAGTCGTTGTTCGGCACCGTCAACGGCGTCTATCTCGGCCAGATGATCGGCGTCGACGCGCTGGCGGCCGTCTCGGTGTTCTTTCCGGTGATGTTCTTCTTCATCGCATTCGTGATCGGTCTCAGTGCCGGCGCATCCGTCATGATCGGCCAGGCCTGGGGCGCCAACGAACCCGATCGGGTCAAGGCGGTCGCCGGCACCACCATGACCGTCACGCTGCTGCTGGCCGTTGCGATCGCGATATCAGGCGGCCTGTTCACGCGGCCGCTCCTGGTCGCGCTTGCGACGCCGCCTGACGTGCTCGACGCGGCGGTGTCCTATGCACGGATCATGATGATCAGCATGCCCATCACCTTCGCGTTCCTGCTGCTGACGGCGATGATGCGCGGCGTCGGCGACACCGTGACGCCGCTGGTTGCGCTGACGGTCTCGACCATCACCGGCCTCGTGGTGACGCCGGCGCTTATCCGTGGCTGGCTCGGCCTGCCGATGCTGGGCGTCGCCAGCGCGGCCGTCGCCTCCACCGTCTCGGGCGTCGTGACGCTGCTGTGGCTGCATGTCCACATGCTGCGGCACAAGCATGCACTCGCCTTCGACGCCGCCTTCCTGCGCGCAATGCGGCCGAACGGCGCCCTGCTCCGCATCGTGCTGCGGCTCGGCATTCCGACCGCGATCGGCATGGTGGTGGTCTCGCTCGCCGAGCTGGTGCTGCTCGGCCTCGTCAACGGCTTCGGCTCGGATGCCACCGCCGCCTATGGCGCGGTCAACCAGGTGATCGGCTATGTCCAGTTCCCGGCGATCTCGATCGCGATCACGACCTCGATCTTCGGCGCGCAGGCGATCGGCCGCGGCGAGCCGGGCCAGGTCGGTGCCATCGTCAGGACCGGGCTCGAGATGAACCTGTGGCTCACCGGCGGACTGGTGGTGCTCGGCTATCTGTTCGCGCGACCCTTGATGGGCTTCTTCATCGTCGATCCCGCCGTGCTCGCGCTGGCACAGCAGCTGCTGTACATCGTGCTGTGGAGCATGGTGCTGTTCGGCATGGCGACGGTATTTTCCGGCGCGATGCGCGCCGGCGGCACGGTGTGGATGCCGCTGTTGATCTCGACCCTGGTGATCGCGGTGGTCGAGGTGCCGGTCGCGATCCTGCTCAGCCGCGCCATCGGGATCAGCGGCATCTGGATCGCCTATCCGGTGACCTTTGCAACCATGTTCCTGTTGCAGATGGCCTATTACACGCTGGTATGGCGCAAGCAGACCGTCACGCGGCTGATTTGACATCGCGCGCGGCGGCTCACATGATGATTATCATATTCTACGGATGGCACCTGCCGCAGCAGGTCCATGCTACACCAGGCCCATACCAGACAAGACCGAGGGAGAGACCGCCGTGAGCCAAAATCCACAATTCCTGTTCGATTTCGGCAGCCCCAACGCGTTCCTCAGCCATGAGGCGATCCCGGCGATCGAACAGCGCACCGGCGTCAAGTTCGAGTATGTCCCGATCCTGCTCGGCGGCATCTTCAAGGCCACCAACAACAAGTCGCCGGCCGAGACGCTGGCCGGCGTCAAGAACAAGCCCGATTTCATGAAGATCGAGACCGAGCGCTTCCTCAAGCGCTTCCGCGTCAAGCCCTACACCTGGAACCCGTTCTTCCCGGTCAATACGCTGAACCTGATGCGCGCGGCGGTCGCCGCCCAGCTCGAGGGCGTGTACGAGAGATATATCGAGGCCGCTTTCCATCACATGTGGGTCGAACCGAAGAAGATGGACGATCCCGAAATCGCCGGCAAAGCCATCGCCTCCTCCGGGCTCGATGCGGCCAAGCTGTTCGCGCGTGCGCAGGATGCCGACGTCAAGGCGAAGCTGATCGAAAACACCCAGCACGCCGTGGAGCGTGGCGCATTCGGCTCACCGACCTTCTTCGTCGGCAAGGAGATCTTCTTCGGCAAGGAGCAGCTGCGCGAAGTCGAGGAATTGGTGTCGGGAAAGTGAGATGAGCTGACGGCGAATAGCGAGTAGCGAATAGCCGGTTCAGATCCCTATTTATCCGCCATTCCCCATTCGCCCCTGGCTTCCGGGCAACAACAAAGAAGGACAAATTCCCATGCGCGTTCTCGTGGTCGGCGCCGGTGCGATCGGCGGTTACTTCGGCGGCCGGATGCTTCAGGCCGGCCGCGACGTCACTTTCCTGGTACGCCCCCGCCGCGCCGCCGAGCTCGCCTCCGCCGGGCTCGTGATCAAGAGCCCGAACGGCGATGTCACGCTGAGCAATCCGCCGACCGTGCAGGCCGACCGGCTTTCGGACAAGTTCGACGTCGTGCTGCTGAGCTGCAAGGCGTTCGATCTCGAGGACGCGATCAAGTCGTTTGCGCCAGCGGTCGGCGACCAGACCGCGATCATCCCGTTGCTCAACGGCATGCTGCATCTCGATGCGCTCGACAAGACATTCGGCGCCCAGCACGTGCTCGGCGGGCTCTGCGCGATCGCGGCGACCTTGAACGAGAAGCGCGAGGTGGTGCAGCTGCAACCGATGCAGGGGCTGAATTTCGGCGAACGTGCCGGCGGGACGTCGGACCGGGTGCGCGCGATCGCGGAGACCTTCTCCGCAATCAATGGCGCGGCCGCCAGCGAGCACATCATGCAGGACATGTGGGAGAAGTGGGTGTTCCTGGCATCGCTCGCCGCCTCCACCAGTCTGATGCGGACCTCGGTCGGCAACATCCTGGCCGCGCCCGGCGGCAAGGACTTCCTGCTCGGCATCCTCGACGAATGCAGCGCGATCGCCGCCGCTGCCGGTCATCAACCCGGCGGCCCGTTCTTCCAGCGCACCCGCGGGCTGCTGACCACCGAGGGCTCGCCGATGACCGCATCGATGTTCCGCGACATCAAGGCCGGGCTGCCGGTCGAAGCCGACCACGTGATCGGCGACCTGATCGTGCGCGCGGATGCGGCCAAGATCCCGGTGCCCAAGCTGCGCACCGCCTACACGCATCTCAAGGCGTATGAGAAGCAGCGGCAGGCGTAATATCACCAGTGTCGTCCCGGCGAAGGCCGGGACCCATACGCCGTGGCCTCCCGATTTGAGGCGGAGCGGATTGATATCCGTTCAAGACAATCGAAGCCCGTGGTTATGGGTCCCTGCTTTCGCAGGGACGACACCATTTTTGCCGCTACAAATGCGCCAGGTAATGCGCCAGCGCGGTGATCTCCTCGTCGCTCAGCGGATAGGCCACATCGGCCATCGCGGCCTGCGCGCCGCCGGAGCGGACGCCCGACTTGTAGTCGTGCAGCGCCTTGACGAGATATTCCTCGCGCTGGCCGGCGATGCGGGCCACTTTGGTGCCGGCGAAGGTGTCGCCATGGCATGACGCGCAGCGGCGGCCGGCGGCGGCCTGCTTGCCCTTTTCGGACAAGTCAGGATTGTCGTCCTTGCCGCCCTTGAACGGCGGCAGCGACGCGAAATAGGCGCCGAGATTGCGGATATCCTCGTTGTTGAGCTGCTCGACGATCGGCTGCATCTGCTCGTTCTTGCGCGCGCCGGCGCGAAAGAACACCAATTGCCATTGAATGAACTGATCGAGCTGGCCCGCCAGCGAGGGAATGTTCTCGGTCTGCGAGATGCCGTTGTCGCCATGACAGCCGGCGCAGATTTCGGCCTTCTCCTTGCCGGCGGCGACGTCGGCCGCCTGGGCCGACGATGCCAGCAGGATGGCCGCTGACAGAATTCCGAGCGACGCATGACGCATTGTCAGTTTCTCCGGCTGTCATTGCCTGGCTCAGCCCGGCAACCCATCGTGCTTGCTAAAGGGTTCTTGTTGGGATGGATGCCCGGATCCCGTCTTCGCCAAGGCTTCGACGAGGCCTCGGTCTGAGGCACGCCGTAGCCTCGGCGAAGGCGGCAAGTCCGGGCATGAGGAGGTGGTTCCGCGGTTGATCGCAACAGAGGCTGCGGATGCCTCACGGCCACCGCAGCCCCTCAATGCGTTCAGCCGTTACTTCTTGCTGTAGCTGATGCGATAGATCGCACCGGCCCAGTCGTCGGCGACGAGGATGGAGCCATCCTTGTCGAGCAGGATATCGGCGGGACGGCCGAGATAACCCTGGTCACCCTCGATCCAGCCGGATGCGAAGATTTCCTGCTTGGCATTCTTGCCGTCCGGGCTCGCGGTGATCTTCACGATGCGGCCGCCCTGGTACTTGTGCCGGTTCCAGGAGCCATGCTCGGCGATCAGGATCGCGTTCTTGTAATCGGCCGGGAATTGGCTGCCGGTATAGAACTTCATGCCGAGCGGAGCCACGTGCGCGCCGAGATTGTAGACTGGCGGGGTGAACTCCGAGCACTTGTGACCCATCGCGAACTTGGTGTCCGGCAAATTGCCCTGGTGGCAATAGGGATAGCCGAAATGCTCGCCGATCTTCGAGATCATGTTGAGCTTGTCGCTCGGCAGATCGTCGCTGATCCAGTCACGGGCGTTTTCGGTGAACCAGTACTTGCCGGTGCGCGGATCGACGTCGCCGCCGACCGAGTTGCGCACGCCGAGCGCCCAGATCTCTGCGTTGCCGGTCTTGGGATCGACGCGGCGGATCTGCGACACCGAGGTCGGCGGGATGCCGATGTTGAAGGGCGGTCCGAACGGAATGTAGAACCAGCCGTCCTTGTCGACGGCGATGTACTTCCAGCCATGCGCCGCATAGGACGGCATGTCGTCATACACCACCTTGCCCTGGCCGAGATTGTCGAGATTGGCCTCGGCGTTGTCGTACTTGATCAGCTTGTCGACCGCGATGACGTAGAGCGCGCCGTCGCGGAAGGCGAGGCCGGTCGGCATGTTGAGGCCCTTGAGGATGGTCTTGACCTCTTTCTTGCCGTTGTTGTCCTTGATCGCGTAGACGTTGCCGAGGCCGAACGAGCCGACGAACAGCGTGCCCTTGTCGCCCCAGGCCATCTGCCGCGCCGCGAGCACGTTCGAGGCATAGACCTCGATCTTGAAGCCCGGCGGCAGCTTGATCTTCTTCATCATGGTGGCGAGTTCGGCGTCGGAGGCGCCGGTCGGCGGACCGGACGGCGGGGCAAGGCCCTTCTGCGCTTCGGTCTCGTCGCCGAGGAACCAGTCATCCGGCGGATGGGTCCAGAATTCCTTGTTGCCGGATTCGTATTTCTTCAGCGCGCGGCTCTTGTCGGTCTGTTGCTGCGCATTGGCGAAGGTGCTCCCCGCCAGCAGCGCGATCGCCGCGAACGCAAGTATTGATCGATTGAAAGCTGATTTCATCGAGTCACTCCCCTATGCAAGCCGTTGCAGCTTGCCTGTTATTGATTTTGAACGCCCTGAGAGATGGTGGTTGGCGCGGTCTGTGAGGTAGGTCAGACGGCAAAATGGTAGCACATCCATCGACGCTGAAAAGCGCATGCAGCAGTGTGCGCTGCGTCAAAACAAGTTGAGACGAAATTTGAAACGAAATTTTCCCGCACACGCTGCCTGATAACAAGGCATTCTGCACTGCGGCGTAATATTCGAATGAAGCTAACGCTCGGAATCGCCGCTAACGCGCCGAGAGGCGCGCGAGACCGAGCGCTTGCGCCTTGGCCTTCGACAGCGGCCTGAATAAAACGCTGCGGCGCTGCCCGCCGGAGATCGCCGCGATCTTGAAGCCGTCATCGGCGGCGACGATGTCGCCGGTCCGCAACGTCATGTCGTCCTCGATCGCGATCGGCGACAGGCCGGTCGACGCACTGGCGTTGCACGTGCATTGCGGCACGATCTCGCGCTGGAAGCGGAAGGCATTCGCCAGCGCCTTGTAGGTCTCGCCCGCTTCGGTTCGGGCGCTGTCGATGTCGGAGCCGGAATACAGCTTCACCTCGGCGGCGGGGCAGGCGGCCTCGCACGCCCTGACATCCACCGCCTCGCTCACCTGCGGCAGCGGGAAGAAGCGGCCATCGCAGGTCCTGACGCAGAAGTTGCGCCAGCCGCCGCCCGATCGCGTCGTGATGTAGACCCGCCGCCGCGGTTGCTCGGCGGGCTCAAACTCAGGCGCCGGCGCAAAGCCGGGCATGGCAAAGAAATTGGGCGCCGGGGTGTAGGCCGAGTCGCTCGGCAATTGCTGCGCTGAAGCCGGCGGACATGCCCAGCCGCCAACGATCACGACCAGCACAGCAACGCCCGCGCGAGCCAGACGGCGGTTCAATCCGGAAGCTGGGGTCCAACCGATCATTCAATTTCTTGCAGTTGCTTGCCGGGCCGGGAGTGGATCGGCCGACACAACCACAGATTCCTATCAGTTTTGAGAATGCACCATCTGACGCTCAAGGCCGGAAGCGGCCCTCGTGCGGCCCGCGGCATCTTGCCTCCGGGTTCGCGACCCGCGCCCGGACAACAAAAAAGCCCGCTTCGACGGGCGGGCCTTCATCAGATTGTCAGCTGTGTCAGCGAGATATTCGGTCAGCGAGATGTTTGGAGCGGGCGAAGGGGCTCGAACCCTCGACCCCGACCTTGGCAAGGTCGTGCTCTACCACTGAGCTACACCCGCGTCCGAAATGGCGGCGATCGCTCGCCGGCAACGGCAGACCTATGCCAAAAGCCGCTCGCGAATGCAACACAAGAGCGCGGTCCGGGACTCACGAAATCGGGTGGTTTCCTTAAAAATTGACCCCGAATCGACCGAATTTGACGATCCTGCTGGATTTCTTTTTGCGCTTCTGCCGGAACGGGCCGCAAGGCGATCGCGTTCCGGGGCGATTCGAGTCGAGGTCCACCCGGTGGGATGGCGTTGAAATCCGGAGTCCCCGATCGAACCCGGCCGGGCGGCCGGCGATTGAAATTTGCCGACTGACCGCCATTTACTGGGCGTGATCTTGCGGAAAACCGGTTCCCACTTTTCCGGGATCATGCTCTAGCCTGACAGAACGGCTGAACCGGCCGTGCGGAGCGTGCTAGAACGCCCCCATAATTTTTGACCTCAGACGACCAGGCGAGGACAACGTGACGATAATGGAGCAGGGCGGCCCCACGCCCCAGGCAGCGCCCGATCTGATCAAGGAGACGACGACCCAGACCTTCGTCAAGGACGTCATCGAGGAATCGCGCCGTCAGCCGGTGCTGATCGACTTCTGGGCGCCCTGGTGCGGTCCGTGCCGTCAGCTCACGCCGATGCTTGAAAAGGCGGTCCGCAACGCCAAGGGCCGGGTCAAGCTGGTCAAGATGAACATCGACGACCACCCGCAGATCCCGGGCCAGATGGGCATCCAGTCGATCCCGGCCGTGATCGCCTTCGTCAACGGCCAGCCCGCCGATGGCTTCATGGGCGCGGTGCCGGAGAGCCAGCTCAACGCCTTCATCGACAAGATCACCAAGGGCGTCCCGGCCGCCGGCGAGCCCAATCTGACCGAGATCCTGGCCGAGGCCGATGCCGTGCTCGCCGAGGGCGACGCCGAGGCGGCCGCGCAGATCTATGCCGAGGTGCTGGCGCACGACGCCACCAACATCGCAGCCCTTGCCGGCCTCGCCAAATGCTACATGACGTCGGGTGCGGTGGAGCAGGCCAAGCAGACGCTCGCGATGGTCCCGGAATCCAAGCGCAACGACGCCGCGGTGAAGGCGGTGCAGACGGCGATCGAGCTCGCCGAGCAGGCGCAGTCGGTCGGTCCGATCGCGGAGCTGGAACAGAAAGTCGCCGCAAACCCGCTCGATCATCAGGCCAGGTTCGATCTCGCAACCGCGCTCAATGCGATGGGCAAGCGCACTGAAGCGACCGAGCAGCTGCTCGCCATCGTCAAGCGCGACCGCAAGTGGAACGACGACGGCGCGCGCAAGCAGCTGGTGCAGTTCTTCGAGGCGTGGGGCGGCACCGATGAAGCAACCGTCGAGGGGCGCAGGCGGTTGTCGACCATCCTGTTCTCGTAAGATTCGCCCGTCACAGCAGCGGGACCGCAAATGCCGATCAATGCCGAATATCGCGGGCCCGGCGAGCTGCCGGAGGTGATCCCGGTGTTCCCGCTGCCCGGCGCGCTGCTGTTGCCGCGCGGCCAGATGCCGCTGAACATCTTCGAGCCGCGCTATCTCGCGATGATCGACGACGCGCTGCGCGACGGTCATCGCCTGATCGGGATGATCCAGCCCGACGTGGCGCATTCGCACAAGGAGGCGAGGCCGGCGCTGTTCCGCATCGGCTGCGTCGGCCGCATCACCCAGCTCGCCGAATCCGGCGACGGCCGCTACATCCTCGAACTGACCGGCGTCGCGCGCTTCAAGGTGGTCGAGGAGCTGACCGTGCAGACCCCGTACCGGCAGTGCAAGGTCGATTTCTTCTCATTCATCGGCGACTTCACCGCGCGCAAGGGCGAAGACGCCGTCGACCGCAAGGCGCTGCTCGAGGTGCTCGCCGATTTCCTCGAAGCCAACAATCTGAAGGTCGACTGGGACGGCATCGAATCCGCGCCCAACGAGGCGCTGGTCAATGCGCTGGCGATGATGTCGCCCTATGGTCCGGCCGAGAAGCAGGCGATGCTCGAGGCGCCCGACCTGAAGACCCGGGCCGAGATCCTGATCGCGGTCACCGAAATGGACCTCGCCAAGAAGCGCACGTCGGGCGACCCGCCGGTGCAGTAGCCACCGGTTTCGCGATCAGCGATTGCGCAGCCGCTTGCGTCCCGTGAACATCGCGCGCACCAGGTTCTGACGCTGTAGCAAGCCGACCACGATGACGCCGAGCACGTGCAGCCCCACCAGGATGATGACCGCATCCGAGGCGTAGGCATGGGTATCCTCGACCCACCACACGCCGAAGAAGGTCACGGTGACCGCCATCGCCCCCGTGATCGCCGAGACCGCAAGCAACAGCAGCAGCGTCACCAGCATCGCGGTGCCCGCGGGGTTGAGCCCGATATAGCGGCCGGTGATGCCGCGGCGCAGATTCCAGATGTAACGCGGTGCGGCGCGCAGCCGGACACCGAGCCTGCCGAAACGCGCATAGCGCGTGCCGGCAAAGCCCCAGATCAACCGGAACGCCAAGAGCCCGATCACCGCATAACCCGCGATCCGGTGCAGCCGGTCATAGGCATTGGGCGTCAGCCATGCGATCAGGACAAGGATGGCGAGCGCCCAGTGCCAGAGCCGCAGCGGCAGGTCCCAGACCTGCACGCTGGCCGCGCCGCGGGCACCCGGCGCCGCCTTCGTCATCGCGCCTGCTTCACTCGGTGGCTCACTTGGCCGTTCACTTGGCGATCGTGTGCTTCAGGCTGAGATCCTCCGGGCTGTAGAACAGCTCGTAGAGCTTGCCTTCCTTGACGCCATACACCTCGTAGCAGGAGCCCTCGATCTTCGAGCGGCGCACCTCGTAGCCGGCGGCCTTGGCCTTGGCTTCGGCATCGCTCGCCGGCTTCCACGACGCCTTGTCGAGCTTGGTGCAATCCTTGTAGCCGTCGGCCAGCGCCGCCGACCCCGCCAGTCCGAGCACACAGGCTGCAAGCGCAGCGCTCAAGATAATTCTCACGCGGATCTCCCCTCCATTGACGATGATGCCCGATGGCGCCATCGCGCCCGGACACATGCGTGAGCAAAACTGCGGTGATCGCCAAGTCAAGCAAGCGCGGTTTGCACGGCGCTTTAGAGCCATTCTAGCGGTCGCGAAAACCGCTTTGATCTCCACGCGCAATCCGGTTTTGCCGCTCGGCTGCGGCCTTACGCCTCATCCGCACCCGATCAGGACGCGGCACCCGCCATTGCGAGGCGAACCACCGGACGTTCGGCGGCCGCCACGGCCCGTCCACCGATCATTTGCGCGACTTTCTCGCTCTGGACCGGCGGGCTGAAGTGGAAGCCCTGCACTTCGACGCAGGAATCCGCGCGGAGAATGTCGAGCTGCTCCCTGGTTTCGACGCCTTCGGCCGTCGTCGTCTTGCCGAGGCTGACCGCGAACCGAACGATCGCACGCGCGATCCTGCGCGACTCGTCGGTTGCCCCCGCGAGTTCGGAGACGAAGCTGCGGTCGATCTTGACCTTGTCGAACGGAAACTTCTGAAGGAAGCTCAGCGACGAGTAGCCGGTGCCGAAATCGTCGAGCGCGATCCGTACCCCGAGATCGTGCAATTGGCTGAGCGCTGCAAACACCGCTTCGCTGTCCTGGATGATCGCCGTCTCGGTGACCTCGAGCTCGAGCCTGTCAGGCGAAACTCCGGCGTTTGCCAACGCCTGCACGATCACCGGCACCAGCTCCGGGCTCCTGAACTGCACCGGTGACAGGTTGATCGCGATCTTGAGATCGTCGGGCCATTTGGCGGCTTCGGCGCAGGCGGTACGCATCACCCATTCCCCGAGCGGCACGATCAGGCCGGTCTCTTCCGCCAGCGGGATGAACTGCGCCGGCGACACCATGCCGCGTTGCGGGTGATGCCACCGCAACAGCGCCTCGAAGCCGCAGGTCTCGCCGCTCGCGACATGGATGAACGGCTGATAGTGCAACTCGAACTCGCCGTTGGCGAGCGCGCTGCGCATGTCGCGCTCGAGGCCGCGGCGGGATTGCAGCAACCGGTCGAGCTCCGGCTCGAAGAAACGGAACGAGCCGCGCCCGCCGCTCTTGGCCGAGTAGAGCGCAAGGTCGGCGCTGCGCAGGATCTCGTCCGAATCGGTGCCGTCGCGCGGCGCGATCGCGATGCCGATGCTGGTGCTGGTGCTCACCCGGTGGTGGCCGAGATCGATCGGCTCGCTGAGCGCCTTTCTGATCTTCTCGGCAAGCACGCCGGCTTCCGCAACCGGATCGGTGACGTAGTCGATGACGGCGAACTCGTCGCCGCCGAGCCGCGCGACCAGCGTGGTGTCGCCGACGCATCTGCGCAACCGTGCGGCCACCGACTTGAGCAGCGCATCGCCCGCCGGATGCCCGAGCGTGTCGTTGACCTCCTTGAAGCGATCGAGATCGAGCATCAGCACTGCAAGGCTTGGTCCGCCGCATCTCGCGCCGGAGAGCGCCTGCTCCATCCACTCCTTGAGCAGCACGCGGTTCGGCAGGTCGGTCAGCGCGTCGTGTTGCGCCATGTAGGTGATCTTGGCCTCGGAGCGCCGCTGCTCGGTGACGTCGCGGTGCGTCGCCACCCAGCCGCCGCCGGGCATCGGCTGCCGCGTCACGCAGATCAGGCGGCCGTCGGCAAGCTCGTCGACCCGGCTGCTGATCTGGTCGGCCGGCAACGCATTCAATGTCGCCAGCACCTGGGTCGCGGCACTGTCGCTGGTCTCGCCCTTGAGGACGCCGTTGGCGATCCGATGCGTGATGATCTCGCGATGCGCAGTGCCGGGCAGCAGCAATTCGGGCGGCAGCCGGTACATCTTGGCGTAGCGTTCGTTGCACACGACGAGGCGCTTCTCCGCGTCGAACATGCAGAGCCCCTCCCCCATGTGGTTGATCGCAGTGTCGAGCCGGAGCCTCTGCTCCTCCAGCTCCTTCTGCGACGCCTCGACCTGTTGTCGCGCCAGCGACAGCTGGCTGATGATCTCCTCGAAGCGGTGGGTGCGCAGCGCCAGCCGGCGGTCCGCGAGCACGCCGACCAGGCTCATCCCGAGCACCGAGAGCGCGACGCCCGCGATCACGATGGCAAGGAACGCCGGCGAGAGCGACATCGCTTCCGGACTCAACGACGGATCCGGGACGATCTCGACCGCGCCCATCGCGGTGAAATGATGCGACACGATCGCAAGCGTCAGCAGCACCGCCGCGACGAGCGACATCCAGCGATCCTGGTGTCGGACCGCGACCGACAGCGCAGCGTAGCCGAACAGCATGCCGAACGCGATGGAGGCCACCACGAGATCGGTCGACCAGACCACGCGGCCCGGCACTTCGAGTGCCCACATTCCGAGATAGTGCATGCTGGCGATGCCGACGCCGATCACGGCGCCGCCGACCGGTGCACGCCAGCCGCCGCTCGAATCGCTGGCGGCGAGGCCGAGGCCGCATGAGGTCAGCATCATCGCCACGGCGAGCGACAGCGCGGTCAGCGAGATGCCGTAGCCGGTCGGGACGCCGGGCTCGTAGGCGAGCATGGCAATGAAATGCGTGGCCCAGATGCCGTAGCCGATCGCAGCCCCCGCGATCGCGATCCAGATCAGCCGCGTCCGCGCCTGCGATGCGATCGCGCGATGGAAGATGTTGACGGCGACAATGCTGGCGACGAAGCAGACCAGTCCGGCGAGCAAAACGAGCCGCCAGTCATGCTCACCTGAAAGACACGTAAGAACGCGAAACATGCATCGGTCCATGGTTGTCCGTGCCGACAAGCTAGGCCGATTGAATTGTCGTCTCGATAATTTTCTGCAACTTTTGGTCGCATGGTTATCCGCGCGTAAGCCGATTCCACACGGAAATTGATGGCTCCATAAATTCTGTAGCCGCATCACTTCGCGTTGCTTCAAGCCTCGAGCGGTACGAGCACGGTCTCTCCGGTTGCGACCAGCGATAGCTCGCCCTGCTCGTTCTCCACAAACAATTCGGCGCGCGCAAAAATCTGCCGGCGCCCGGCACGCAACGTGGTGCCTTTGGCAACGAAGCAGCGGCCCACGGCCGGCCTCAGACAGTTCATCGAGAAATGCGATGCGGTGACCGAGCCTACGATCGACGCCGCGGCGAAGCCGCATGCGGTATCGAGCAGAGCCGCGATCATGCCGGCATGCAGGTGCCCCGCATACTGGGTGAGATCGTCGCGCCACGGCATGCGCAGCTCGACTTCACCGGCACCGGCGCAGACGACTTCGAGGCCGACAAGCCGATTGAACGCCGCCGACGCATTGGTCGCAATCAAACGCTCCAGATCGAATCCCGCTCCGTTGGAGACGCCCTGGCCGACACGATCATTCGTCATGGTTGCCCTCCGCTAATAGCCGGCGACCGCGAGCGCCACGACGGCGCTCATCGCCATCCAGCCGAAGTGCCGGAAGCGGGTCGCGACTGCATTAGCCAGCGCGGCGAAGCCGAACACGATGCCGAGCGTCACCACGATCCAGTGCCGCGCGGCGTCGGACGCCATTGCGGGCGCAGCGACCAGCAGCACACCGCCGCCGATCCAGGCCACCGTACCCGCCTGATAGACCAGATGGAGCAGGAAACGCAGTCGCGGCGGCTCGATCGTGGCGCGCGCGAATATTTTGGTCTCGCCGAGCACGCCATGGATCAGGCTGACCAGGATGGCGATCACTCCGGCGCCTTGCAGCAACAGATCACGCATCGCAACACCTCCGTACAGTACTGTATGGACAGTGCAGATAGAACATCCGTCGCTGGCGCCTGTCAATACACTTGTGTATGGTCGACGGGCGCGAACGGAAAACCATGACGGAACAGCTCTCAGCCAAGGACTGGCTCGACCAGGGCCTGAAGACGCTGGCGAAGCGCGGCTTCACGGCGCTCAAGGCCGAGCCGCTGGCCAAGGCGATGGGCGTCTCGCGCGGCAGCTTCTATTGGCATTTCGCCGACATCGCCGCCTACCGCAGCGCGATTCTCAGCCATTGGCGCGAGGTCGCGGCCGAGCAGGTGATCGCCGAGCTCGAGACGGTTCCGAAGGGCGCCGACGCGCTGGCGCTGTTGCTGCGCCGGACCTTCTCGGCGCGGCTCGCGCTGGAACGCGCAGTGCGCAGCTGGGCGACCGTCGATGCGACGACGCGGGCCGCCGTGCTCGAGGTCGACCGGCGCCGGATCGGCTACATCGAGACCCTGCTGCTGCAAACCGGATTCCCCGACGACGTGGCGCGCGGCCGCGCCCAGATCTTCTATTGGGCGTTCATCGGCTACGCGCTGTCCGAGCAGACCTTGCCGAAGGCGCAGCAACAGGCGGCGATCGACGAGCTGCTTCGCATGACCAAGCGCTGACAGCCTGCATTTGACTATGCTACACGGTGGGAAGCCGGAGACCGCAATGAATTCCACGACCGACCATCTCGAAAGCACCGCCGACCCAAAACTGCTCGAAATCCTGGTGTGCCCAATCACCAAGGGGCCGCTCGAATTCGACGCCGCGCGGCAGGAGCTGATCTCGCGGTCCGCGAAGCTCGCCTATCCGATCCGCGACGGCATCCCGATCATGCTGCCGGAAGAGGCGCGCAAGATCGACTAGGGCGTGTTCTGAAAAACTGCGAAACAGTTTTCCCCACGACAAACGCGAAACGTTCGACCATGCTTCGGTAAAGGGATCACATGCGCGCCGTCGTCACATGGCTGCTGCTGCTCGTTTCGCTGACGAGCGCGTCGGCCGACGAGAGCAAGTTGCGCATCGGCCCGATCGACGCGGTGCTGGCGGTCCCACCCGACGTCGCCAAGCCGCCGGTGGCGCTGCTGATCGCCGGCTCCGGCTCGACCGACCATGACGGCAACGGACCGCAGCTCAAGCCGGCGACGCTGAAGAAACTCTCCGAACAACTGGTTGCGCGCGGCATCGCGACGCTGCGCTACGACAAGCGCGGCGCCGGCGAATGGAAGAAGGAGTTCGGCCGTCCAGAGGACTTCCGCTTCAAGGACTTCGTCGGCGACGCGGCATCGTTGATCGACTATTTGCGCGGCAGCGGCAGGTTCTCGCGTGTCGCAGTGGTCGGACACAGCGAGGGCGGTCTGGTCGCGATCCTCGCGGCGCAGCGCGTGCCGGTCGACCGGCTGGTGCTGCTGGCGACCGCGGCGCGCAAGCAGGGCGACGTGCTGAAGGCGCAGCTCGAGAAGCAGATGCCGGCGGACAAGTTCGCGCCGATCGGCAAGGCCATCGATGACATCATGGCCGGGCAGATCGTCGACCCGCCGCCGGCAGGGCTTGCGATCGCGCCGGCGATGCAGCCCGCAATGGCGTCCGGCTTCAACGAGGATCCGGTCGATCCGATGCGGAAGATCACCGGGCCGACGCTGATCATCGCCGGCGGCCGCGACCACCAGCTGCCGCGGCTCGATTTCCTCGCGCTCACCACCGCCGACGTCGCAGCCAAATCGCTGTGGCTGCCGAACATGAATCATTTGCTGGTCGACGTCACCGACCAGGCCGAGGACATGGCGAGCTACAATCAGCCAGAGCGGCCGCTCGACCCCGATATGATCGACGCAGTGGCAGAGTTCGTCACCGCGCAGCGCCCCTGATGCGTCGCGCAGCGAGGACTACAGCGCCTCGCCCTTCAACAGACGCGGCACTTCGCCCGACAGTCCCGCCGCCTGGCGGATGAACATGCCCTTCAGCGGCGGCGCGCGATCGACCAGGCCGAGACCGATGTCGCGCACGGTGCGCAGCAATGTCGATTCGTTGGAGAACAGAAAGTTCAGCGCGTTGGTGGCAACGCCCATCGCCATCGTGTCGAAGCGGCGCCAGCGCTGGTAGCGCTCGAGTACGTCGGCCTGTCCGAGATCCATGCCGAGCCGCGCCGCGTCGACCACGACCTCTGCCAATGCTGCGACATCCTTCAGGCCCATATTGAGTCCCTGCCCCGCGATCGGATGGATCACGTGGGCGGCATCGCCGATCAATGCCAGCCGTTCGGCGATGAAGGAGCGCGCGACGAAATAGCCGAGCGGAAACGCGCGCGGCTTGTCGAGCGGCTTGATCTCGCCGAGATGCAGGCCGAAGCGTTGCTCGAGCTCGGCGTGGAATTCCTCGGCGCTCAAAGCCGTGATGCGCGCGGCGTCCTTGCGCGTCTCGGTCCACACCAGCGACGAACGGTTGCCGGTCAGCGGCAGGATCGCGAACGGGCCCGCGGGCAGGAAATGCTCCTCGGCGCGGCCATGATGCTCGCGCTCATGCCCGACCGTGACCACGATGCCGGATTGATCATAGTCCCAGCCATGGGTCGCGATCCCGGCCCGTTCGCGCAGCTTCGAGCGCGCGCCGTCGGCGGCGACCAGCAGGCTCGCATCGATCTCGGCGTCGTCGGCCAAGGTGACGCTGACGCCGTCGGGCCGCGAGGCGAAGCTCGACACCGCGGTCGCGCGCAGCTCGACGCCTTCGGCTTCGGCCCGCGCCGCCAGCGCATCGATCAAATAGCGGTTCTCGACCATATGGGCGAAAGGCTCGCCGGGCTCGACATTGCCGGCGAAGGTCAGAAACACCGGGCGGGTCGCGTCCTCCAGCTTGGAGTCGGTCACCACCATGTCGGTGATCGGCTGCGCGGTCGGCGCCACCTGGCCCCACACGCCGAGGGTCTCGAACAGCCGCCGGCAGGCCGCCACGATCGCGGTCGCCCGGGGATCGCGGCTCGGGCGCTGGCTCAGTGCCGGATCGGCCACGATCACCGGAACGTCCGGCCCCAGCCCCTGGCGCAACGCCACGGCCAGCGCCAGACCGGCGAATGCACCCCCGCAGATGACAATACTTCGCTGTGCCGGCATGCCTTTTCCCTACGCGCCTCACGCCATCAGACTGTGCTTGCTACCTGATATTAGCTGGGCGAAACAGGGGGCAGAAACAAGGCCATAATTCAACGGTCGTCATTCCGGGGCACGCGCAGCGTGAGCCTGGAATCCATCAAGCCGCATGTTGCGTGGATGAATGGATTCCGGGCTCTCGCTTCGCGAGCGCCGGAATGACGAAAGAGAGCACCCCATGTCCAAGAGCCTGATCGACCTGCTGTCCATCCTCGATCTCGAGCAGCTCGAGGTGAATTTGTTCCGCGGCAACAGCCCGAAGACGAGCTGGCAGCGCGTGTTCGGCGGCCAGGTGATCGGCCAGGCCATGGTCGCGGCCTGCCGCACCGTCGAGGGCCGGCTGCCGCACTCGATCCATTGCTATTTCATCCTGCCCGGCGACCCGCAGATCCCGATCATCTACCAGGTCGAGCGGCTGCGCGACGGCAAGAGCTACACCACCCGCCGCGTCACCGCGATCCAGCACGGCAACGCGATCTTCTCCATCATGGTCTCGTTCCATTCCGACGAAGAGAGCAACTTCAATCACCAGGAGAAGATGCCCGACGTGCCGCCGCCGGAGAAGCTGACCGCGGAGGAAGTCTCGAAGCAGCCGATGTTCAAGGAGATGCCGGAGTTCATCCGCCGCTATTACGAGAGCGACCGGCCGATCGAGCTGCGCCCGGTCGAGCTCGGCCGCTATTTCGGCCAGAAGATCGACGACGGCCGCATCCATGTCTGGATCCGCACCGCGGCGAAGCTGCCCGACGATCCGGCGCTGCATCTGTGCGCGCTGGCCTATGCGTCGGACTTCTCGCTGCTCGATGCCGTGATGGCGCGCTACGGCCGCACGCTGTTCGATCGCCGCATGATGCCGGCGAGCCTCGATCACGCGATGTGGTTTCACCGCCCGTTCCGCGCCGACGAATGGCTGCTTTATTCGCAGGATTCGCCGAGCGCGCAGTCGGGCCGCGGCCTGACCCGCGGCCTGATCTTCAAGCCCGACGGCACGCTGGTGGCGTCCGTCGCGCAAGAAGGTTCGGTGCGCGAACGCAATAGCTCTTAGCTACCTGCGTAGGCGCCGCGCTCGGTCAGCGCGAACTGCGAGATGAACCAGTTGGCGTACCAGCGCAGCATCCACGGGATCGGGATCAGGAAGGCGCAGGCGATCGAGGTCACGATGGTCCGCCACAGCACCTCGAGTCCGGATGCATTGAAGGAGACCTCGCGGCGGGTGCCTTCGATGTTGCTGCAAATCCAGCGCATCCAGGCGGTCAGCACCCAGGCCCAGCCGACGATGGTGATGGTCGCGATCACCATCAGGACGTACCAGCCGACATAGACCAGCGGGCTGCCCTTGAACGAGATCGGCAGCTGCTCGCCGTTGGAGCTGAGGCGGCCGATGATCCAGCGCACGATCATCCAGCTCAGGAAGCCCTGCAACAGCAGCGAGAGCAGCGTGACGATGTTGCTGTCGGCAACTCCGGCATAGGTCAGAAGACCGAGCACGATGAAGGCGTACCAGATGTCGAGCGGCTGGCCGGTGAAGCCGAGGTTCGGGCGGCCCGGCACGCGGATGTACGGGATGGCCCAACGATACAGGCCGGTCGCGGTCCACGGCGCCGGGATCACGAGGATCTGGCCGATGAACATCAAAAGGCTGCGTCCGAACAGGCCCCAGATCGGGAAATCGGCCGACAGCGCGCCTCCGCTATAGCTTCCGGAGGCCACCACCGGCGGCGGTCCGCCGGCCTGCGGGAACGCCGGCGGCGCGCCCGCGCTCGGAACCAGGCCTGGAATCTCCCCGGCCTTCTGCCAGCCGGCCATGCCCTCGGTCCACACCAGGGTGTCCGCCCGCACCATGCCACGGGTGATCAGGTCGCGGAGCTGAGCCTCCGGCAAGGGGCCCTTCTGCTGGCCGTCGGATGCATAAAACCAGTTTCGGTTCGACATTTTCTTGTTTCCTCGGGGCGCGGGTGCCCGCGCTGTGACGAGAATGAGCCAGCAGGACCGCTGGCCGGGGCGGGAAAGCCATATTCTGGCCGACGGTTGTCGTCCCGTACAGTGACGGAGTTCATGCGCTGCGCACGTTTTCCCCTTCAACCTGCAACTTTTTTATGCCATTTGCCCAGAAAGCTGCCAGATTTGGCGGACCCGAAAACGCTGGCTCCAGATCGCAAATTGCCGCTTCTGGAGGCGGTGGGTGCCGTTCCGGGGACGGGCGCACCCGGAAAACCTCAAGGGAATGAAGGCCTGAACCATGAAACTCGTCGTCGCGATCATCAAACCGTTCAAGCTCGATGAGGTACGCCAGGCGCTGACCGCGATCGGCGTCCATGGCATGACGGTGACCGAGGTGAAGGGCTATGGCCGCCAGAAGGGCCACACCGAGATCTATCGCGGCGCCGAATATGTCGTGAACTTCCTGCCCAAGCTCAGGATCGAGATCGCGGTCGATTCCAACCTCGCCGAGCAGGCGGTCAGCGTCATCACCCAGCATGCCCGCACCGGCCAGATCGGCGACGGCAAGATCTTCGTGACGCCGATCGACCACGCCCTGCGCATCCGCACCGGCGAGACCGATAACGACGCGCTCTGAACTTGATCAAAACGCCGCCGGCAACGACGCCGGTGCGCGGCAAAAAATCCGCACCAAAAACTGCGACACGCCGGGGAATGATGATGGGGGCACGGGCTCTTCGTGCAGCGAGTTCAGCTGCGCCGATCACTGCTGCAATGTTGTTCGCGCAGGCTGCGCCGGCCTTCGCGCAAGACGCCGCAGCCAATTCGGCTGCCAATCCCGGCATCAACGCCGCCGACACCGCCTGGATGATCGTCGCCACCGCGCTGGTGCTGATGATGACGATCCCGGGGCTCGCGCTGTTCTACTCCGGCATGGTGCGCAAGAAGAACGTGCTGGCGACGATGGCGCAGAGCCTCACCGCGGTTGCGCTGATCTCGATCCTCTGGGTCACCTTCGGCTATTCGCTGACCTTCGTCGGCAACGGTCCCTGGCTCGGCTCGCTCGACAGCTGGTTCCTGGCCGGCATCACCATGGACAGCGTCAATCCGGCGGCCAAGACCATCCCGGAAGCGCTGTTCATGCTGTACCAGATGACGTTCGCGATCATCACGGTGGCGCTGGTCGCAGGCTCGGTCGCCGACCGCATGCGGTTCTCGGCCTATGTGCTGTTCTCGATCGGCTGGTTCATCTTCGCCTATGTGCCGCTGGCGCATTGGGTGTGGGGCGGCGGCTTCCTCGCCTCGGCGGGCGTGCTGGATTTCGCCGGCGGCCTCGTCGTGCATCTGTCCGCCGGCATCAGCGGGCTGGTCGCGGCCAAGGTGATGGGCAACCGGCACGGCTATGGCCATGACAATCTGTCGCCGTTCGATCTGTCGCTCGCGGTGGTCGGCACCGGGCTGCTGTGGGTCGGCTGGTTCGGCTTCAACGGCGGCTCGGCGCTCGCGGCCAATTCGCGCGCCGTGTTTGCCATCACCGCCACGCATCTTGCAGCCTGCGCCGGCGCGCTGACCTGGGGCGCGATCGAATGGGCAACCCGCCGCAAGCCGTCGGTGCTCGGCATGATCTCGGGCGCGGTCGCAGGGCTCGGCACCATCACCCCGGCCTCCGGCTTCGTCGCGCCGTGGCACGGCGTCATCATCGGCATCCTCGCCGGCCTGATCTGCTACTGGGCCTGTACCTGGCTCAAGCATCGCTTCCGCTATGACGACTCGCTCGACGTGTTCGGCGTGCACGGCATCGGCGGCCTGACCGGCACCCTGCTCGCGGGCATGTTCGCAGTCTCGGCGATCGGCGGCACCTCCGGCCTGCTCGAAGGCAATCCGAAGCAACTGCTGATCCAGCTCTACGGCGTCATCGTTACGGCGCTCTGGTGCGGCGTCGTCACCTTCGTGCTGCTCAAGCTGGTCTCGGCCTTCGTGCCGCTGCGGGTCTCGACCCAGCAGGAGCTCGAGGGTCTCGACATCTCGCAGCACGGCGAGGCGTTGCAGTAGCGATCGCCGCGACGGCGAATCCGCAAAACAACCCCATGCAAAGCACCCAAGCGGCGCGGCGTGGAAACAGTTCGGGCTTGCGCAACACATAAGTGTATGCTTATGTGTTGGCATGATCGAAGCCGACATCTTCAAGGCACTGGCCGACCCAACGCGCCGCAAGGTGTTCGAAAAGCTCGCGGGCGGCAGCCTCAACGCCAGCGCGCTGCGCGATGGCCTTGAGATCAGCCAGCCGGCAATGTCGCAGCATCTCGCGGTGCTGCGCGCGGCCGGCCTGGTGCGCGAGCAGCGGCAAGGCCGCTTCGTCAATTACGAGGTCGACCCGGACGGCATCGCCAGCATCGGGACCTGGCTCGCCCGCTACCGCGCCTATTGGCCGAAGCGCATCGAAGCGCTCTCCGACCTGCTGAAGGACATGGATCAATGAGCGACACGGTCGAGCCTGATGCGGACACAACCCTGGTGATCGAATACGAGCTCGACGCGCCGCCTGAAAAAGTATGGCGCGCGGTCACCATTCCGGCGCTGCGCGAACGCTGGCTGCCGGATGCCGATCTCGCCGGCGCCGAGCCGGAAGCAACGATCACAGGCGAAGAGGTGCGTTACCGGCTCCGCGAGCCCGAACCGCCATTTCGCGAAAGCCATGTCACCTTCCGGATCGAGCCGAACGAGGCCGGCGGCACCAGGTTTCGCATCATCCAGCAAGCCTGCGACATCAGGGAAAAACAGCCGCAGCCGGCCAACGGCAACCACCGCACCGTGATGCGCGCGGCCTGATCGCGAACTTTATCCGAGACGTCATCACCTGCCAGAATGGAGGTCGCCGATGCGCGACATGATGCAGCTCGTCCCCATGGTCGTCGAACAATCCACCCGCGGCGAACGCTCGTTCGACATCTATTCGAGGCTGTTGCGCGAGCGGATCATCTTCCTGAACGGCGAGGTCAATGACGCGATGTCCGGACTGGTCTGCGCGCAATTGCTGTTCCTGGAGGCGGACAACCCGAACAAGCCGATCAACCTCTACATCAACTCCTATGGCGGCGTGATCACCAGCGGACTTGCGATGTACGACACCATGCAGTTCATCAAGGCGCCGGTTCACACGCTGTGCATGGGCACCGCGCGGTCCATGGGCTCGTTCCTGCTGATGGCCGGCGAGCCCGGGCACCGCGCCGCGCTTCCCAATGCCAGCCTCCACGTCCACCAGCCGCTCGGCGGCTTTCAGGGCCAGGCCACCGACATCCTGATCCACGCCACCGAGATCCAGGAGACCAAGCGGCGCATCATCCGGCTCTATGCCCAGCACTGCGGGCGTTCCGAAGCCGACGTCGAGCGGACGCTGGACCGCGATCACTTCATGTCCGCCCAGCAGGCGCTGGAATGGGGGCTGATCGACAAGGTGTTTGCGGCACGCGACGCCGCCTAATGGCCCAGCATCACCCCATCTAAATACCTAACACTGCTCCCCTGCTGAGCAGAATTGTGTCCGGACCCTGGCTTGCTCACGAATTGAGCCAGTCTGATTAGATTTTAGGCGCGGCGGAATAGCGCAGGGCTGCCCGCCTCCCGCAATGCGGGAAAATATTCGGATTCATAATCCATTAGCGAACTCCGGCCGGTTGGCACGGCATTTGATTCTAAGGGTCCCGGCTGTGCCCGCGTAGTGGAAGTCCTCCGCGTGGTGAACCTCAGTCGAAACTCCCGGCGTTCGTTCGCGCCGGGCCCAAGCGGGGATAGGACTCATGAAAATTGTTATGGCGATCATTAAGCCATTCAAGCTGGAAGAGGTCCGTGACGCCCTGACCGCCATTGGCGTTCACGGTCTCACGGTGACGGAAGTCAAGGGATACGGCCGTCAGAAGGGCCACACGGAAATCTATCGCGGCGCCGAATATGCGGTGAGCTTCCTGCCCAAGATCAAGATCGAAGTCGCAGTCAACTCCGATCAGGTCGACAAGACCATCGACGCCATCACCTCCGCCGCCAAGACCGGACAGATCGGCGACGGCAAGATCTTCGTCATCAGCCTCGAGCACGCCGTGCGCATCCGCACCGGCGAAGCCGACGCTGCGGCCCTCTGATTTCGCGCTCAAACCTTAAGACCTCAGGAGTGAAATAACATGACGTTCAAGCGTCCCTATGGCGCGGGACTGGCGGCCCTTGCAGTCGGCCTGTTCGCCGCGACCGCCGCCTACGCCGAGCCAACCGTCAACAAGGGCGACAACGCCTGGATGCTGACCTCGACGGTGCTGGTGCTGTTGATGACCATCCCCGGCCTCGCGCTGTTCTATGGCGGCCTGGTCCGTTCCAAGAACATGCTCTCGGTGCTGGCGCAGGTGTTCTACACGGTCTGCCTCGTCACCGTTCTCTGGGCACTCTACGGCTACAGCCTCGCCTTCACCGGCGGCTCCGACTTCATCGGCGGCTTCTCCAAGGCCTTCCTGATGGGCGTCACCCCGGACTCGAAGGCGGCGACCTTCTCGGTCGACGCCAACATCTCGGAGCTCATCTATATGTGCTTCCAGATGACCTTCGCGGCGATCACGCCGGCCCTCATCGTCGGCGCCTTCGCCGAGCGGATGAAGTTCGCGGCGATCGCGCTGTTCATCCCGCTCTGGGTGACGCTGATCTACTTCCCGATCGCACACATGGTCTGGTACTGGCCGGGCCCGGACGCGATCCAGGATGCCGCCAAGGCGCTCGCCGCCGCGGCTGACGGCGCGGCCAAGACCGCGGCGCAGGCCAAGCTCGACGAGATCAACGCCGACGCGGGCTGGATCTTCAAGAAGGGCGCCATCGACTTCGCCGGCGGCACCGTCGTGCACATCAACGCCGGCATCGCCGGCCTGGTCGGCGCGCTCTTGATCGGCAAGCGCACCGGCTACGGCAAGGAGCTGATGGCTCCGCACTCGCTGACCATGACCATGATCGGCGCCTCGCTGCTCTGGGTCGGCTGGTTCGGCTTCAACGCCGGGTCCAACCTCGAAGCCAATGGCGGCGCTGCGCTCGCCATGACCAACTCCTTCGTGGCAACCGCCGCGGCGGCGCTGTCGTGGATGTTCGCGGAGTGGATCATCAAGGGCCATCCCTCGCTGCTCGGCGCGCTCTCGGGCGCGGTCGCGGGCCTCGTCGCGGTGACGCCGGCGGCCGGCTTCGCCGGTCCGATGGGCGCCATCGTGCTCGGCCTCGTGGTCGGCGTGGTCTGCCTGTTCTTCTGCACCGTGGTGAAGAACGCGCTCGGCTATGACGACTCGCTCGACGTGTTCGGCGTCCACTGCGTCGGCGGCATCGTCGGCGCGCTCGGCACCGGCATCCTGGTCAACCCGGCGCTCGGTGGTGCTGGTATCATCGACTACACCGCGATCCCGCCGAAGGTCGCCGATTACGACTTCGCTGCGCAGATGATCTCGCAGTGCTGGGGCGTCGGCACCACGCTGGTGTGGTCCGGCATCGGCTCGGCGATCCTCTACAAGGTCGTCGACGTGATCGTCGGCCTGCGCGCCAATGTCGAGACCGAGCGTGAAGGCCTCGACATCACCGAGCACACCGAGCGCGCCTACAACATGTAAGGGTTCTCCCGGGGCGCGACCTCCCCAAGCGGTCGTTCCCAGAACTACGGTCCGGGCACATACCCGGCAATGTCCGGGCCGTTGAGGGGCTCCAGCGCAAGTTGGAGCCCCTTTCTTTTTTTGCGGCTTGAGAAAATAATGTCGGAATTGCCTGCCATTGTGGAATGGCGGGCGACAAACAACGAAACCGACAACAAAAACGGGAGGACGTCATGAAGGTGCAAGGCAAGTGCTATTGCGGCAACGTGCGCTATGAGGCCGAGGGCGAACCGATGATGGCGGCGCAATGCCTGTGCCGCGAATGCCAGTACATCACCGGCGGCGGACCGAACATGTTCATGGCGATGCCGACCACCGGCTTCAAATATACCGCGAGCGCGCCCAAGCAATTCACGCGCAAGGATCTCGAGCGCGCCGTGACCCGCGAATTCTGCCCGGAATGCGGCACCCATCTGGTGACCAAGGTGCCCGGCCTGCCCGCCACGATCCTGAAGGTCGGCACCTTCGACGACCCCAGCGTGTTCACCCCGCAGATGACGATCTACACCTGCGACAAGCAGCTCTTCCACCACGTGCCCGAAGGCAAGCCGTCATTCGACAAGCTGCCGGCGCGGTAAGGCGCCGCGCATTGATTGGGTAGTCCGGACGGAGTGCAGCGCAATCCGGGCTACCGGTCTTTGGGAATCACGCCGCATCCCGCGCGTGTTCGACGCGGTCGCGGCCGTGGCGCTTGGCCATGTAGAGCGCCTGGTCGGCGGTGCGCATCAGGCCGCCGAGATCGAAACCGCTTTGCCTGACGGTGAAGCCGATGCTGATCGTCACCGGCAATTGGGTGACGCCGTCGAGGATGGTTCTTTCGGCGCAATCGCGGCGGATTTGTTCGGCGCCATGCGCGGCCTGCTCGTGGCTCAGGCCGGTCAGCACCGCCGCGAATTCCTCACCGCCGTAGCGGGCGACCAGCGCGCCGTGCCGGACCGCGAACTGGCGCAGCACGTCGGCGATCTCGACCAGCACCTTGTCGCCGATCTCGTGTCCGTAGCGGTCGTTGATCGACTTGAAATGATCGATGTCGCACATCAGCACCGCCGCCGACGCACCGTCTGTCTGCGCCTGGTCGAGAGCGGCGGCCGCCTCGGCATCGAAGCCGCGCCGGTTCAACAGGCCGGTCAGTTGGTCGGTCTGCGACATCAAGGCGAGCTCGCGCCGGGTCTGCGCGAGCTCCAGCATCAACAGGCCGGCGCGCCAGGACATCGCACCGCTGAGCGCGATCGAGATGAAGACCCCGGCGGTGAGCCCGAACAGCTGCATCTGGCCGACCGTGATCGGCGCCGCGAGACTGCGGCCGAACACCAGCATGCCCATCGTGAACGACATCACCGCGGTCGAGAGCGCGGCGATCGCCATCACCTTGCCGGTACGGCGCAGGACATCGGCGCGGGTCTCGATCTTGATGGTCATCTCAGTCTGCGCACGCCCCGGTGATCCCTGGAATCCTTGATCCGGGCGGTGTTGCCAATTGCTGAAGGAACCGAGGCAGCGCGTGCTGGCGTTAATGGCCGGTAAAGCCGATCGCTCAAATGCGCGACGGCGCGCGGCGATCGCGGTCAGTCGATCAGGACTTCCTCGTCCGGAATTTCGGCCGGCGCGCCGTCGCGCAAATAGCGCTCGAGAATCCCGGCGAGCGACAGCGGCGTCAGCCGCTCCTCCGCGCCGGACAGCTCGGCGATCGGCCACCAGCGGAAGCAGTCGAGCACCTTCGCCTCGGCCTGGTCGGCCATCACAGGCTCGAATCGGTCAGCGTGAACGATCCGGTACTCTTCCTTCTGGGAGAACCGCCGGCCGCCCCAATTGAAGGTGTGATGGCGCCGCCAGACGACAGGACCGTGCGCGAACGCGGTCAGCCCGACTTCCTCGGCCAATTCCCGCCGCAGCGTCGCTTCAGGCGTCTCGTCACCCTCGATGCCACCGCCCGGAGCAACCCAGAAGGTGGCGCCGCCATGTGGCGGACGAATCCGCAACAACAGCACTTCGCGTTCGCCGGTGATGATGAGCGCCCTGACGGCGCGGCGGTGGATCAGGTCCAAGCGCAATCTCGGTGCAATTTCGATGCGGTTTTGCTCGGCCAACGCTGATATCACGCGCCGGCCGATCGTGCCCGTCGCCGATGGTTAATCGCGTCTTAACCTCGCCCTATCTATGGTGACTTGATCGGTTTACGGTCGGCGCCCCTCAACCCCGACCGCAGTGAAAGTGCTGGCATTTCAACCATGGCAATGACCGCCTCATCCGGCTTGGCGCAGGGCGCCGGCGATGTCGCATCCGCCGGCCAGGCCGAGCGTTCCCCATTCGTGCGGACCACCGAGCTGCTGGCGCCGTACCAGCCGGCTAAGCCATTGATTACGCTATCGGTCGGCGAGCCGCAGCACCCGGTGCCTGACTTCGTCGGGCCGGTGCTGTCGAAATTCACCGCCGATTTCGGCCGCTATCCGATGGCCAAGGGCATCGAGCCGTTCCGCCGCGCGGCCGCGACCTGGCTGTCGAGCCGGTTCCAATTGCCGCGTCCGCTCGATCCGGAGAGCGAGGTGATGGTGCTGAACGGCAGCCGCGAGGGGCTGTTCTTCGCCGCGATCGCCGCGGCCCGCTACGTCGCGCCGCGCAAGGGCCGGCCGGCGGTGCTGATGCCGAATCCGTTCTATCCGGCCTATGGCGCCGGCGCCCGCGCCGCCGGCTGCGAGCAGATCTATCTGCCGACCACGCCCAGCAACGGCTTCCTGCCCGATCTCGATTCGATCGACGAGGCGACGCTGGCGCGCACCGTGGCGTTCTTCCTGGCTTCGCCCGCCAATCCGCAGGGCTCGGTCGCCTCGCGCGCCTATTTCACGCGGCTGAAGCAGCTCGCCGATCGCCATGGCTTCATGATCCTGAGCGACGAGTGCTATTCGGAGATCTACACCCGCGAAGCGCCGGGCAGCATGCTGGAATGTGCCGGCCCTGACTTCACCAACGTGGTCGCGTTCCAATCGCTGTCGAAGCGCTCCAACCTGCCGGGCATGCGGGTCGGCTTCGCCGCTGGCGACCGGAAGTTCATGGCCGCGTTCCTCGAGCTGCGCAATGTCGCGGCACCTCAGGTGCCGGTGCCCTTGCAACATGTGGCGGTCGCCGCCTATGGCGACGAGGCGCATGTCGAGGAGAACCGCAGGCTCTATCGCATCAAGTTCGATCTCGCCGATCAGATCCTCGGCAGCCGCTACGGCTACAAGCGGCCGGCCGGCGGGTTCTGCGTCTGGCTCGACGTCTCCGATCGCGGCGGCGACGAGGCGACGACGGTGAGGCTGTATCGCGACGCCGGCGTTCGCGTGATTCCCGGCAGCTATCTGGCGCGCGAGCAGAACGACGGTTCCAATCCGGGCGCGGGCTATATCCGGCTTGCGCTGGTCTCCGACAGTGAATCGACGGCCGAGGCGATGCATCGCCTGGTCGAAACCCTGGGTTAATCGCGAAGCGCGAAGATTGAGTATGCCAGCGATCGAACGTGTCATCCCCCTGGTCGGCCATTTGCCGCTCTCGTTGCGCGAGGCGCTGGCGCGACGGCTGCGCGAACTGACCGGGCTCGGCCTGATCGCGCTGTCGGGCGCCATCACTGCCGCGCTGATGACCTGGTCGGTGCAGGATCCGTCGCTGAGCCACGCCACCTCGCGCGCGATCCGCAACGTGCTCGGCTACCCCGGCGCGATCGGCGCCGACCTGTTGATGCAGATCCTCGGTCTCGGCTCGATCATGTTGCTGCTGCCGGTCGCGGTGTGGGGCTGGCGGATGCTGACGCACCGTCCGTTCGACCGCGAAGCGCTGCGGCTCGGCTGCTGGATCCTGTGCACGGTGATCGCGGCGGGCTTTGCCAGTTGCTGGCCACACAACATCGCATGGCCACTGCCGACCGGGCTCGGCGGCGTGGTCGGCGACGCGCTGCTGCGTACGCCGGCCGTGGTGTTCGGGCCGCCCGGCTTCATCTATCGGGTGGTGCTGGGGCTGATCCTGTTCGCGGCGATGGCCGTGACCTTTCTGTTCGCCTGCGGCTGGGGCGCCAAGGAGCGCGATCCGGAGCTGACGCCGATCGCCGATGACGACGAGCCGTTCGTCGAGGAAGACGAGGATCGCAGCTCGGTCTCGCTGGGCTGGCTGTTCCACGCCCTGATGAGCGCGAAGGCGCGGCTCGGCTGGTTGTTCACATCAGCCTACAAGTCGCTGGTCTCGAGCGGATCGCAGGGCCGCGCTGCCGCGTTCGAGCGCCAGGAACCGAATATCGGCGGCGGCCGCGCGGCGCCCTCGATCGCGCCCGCGCATGACGATCACGACGACGAGGATGACGCCGAAGAGCCCGGCGACGAGGAAGAAGAAGAGGACGAGGAGGAGCAAGCTCCCGTCGCCCGCGCGCCGCGCAAGAAGGCCGAGCCGAAGCCGAAGAAGAAGAATTCCGACAAGTTCGAGCTGCCGTCGGTGTCGGTGCTCAGCGCGCCGAAGGCCAGCGATCGCCAGCCGCTGAGCAAGGCCGAGCTCGAAACCAATTCGCGCTCGCTCGAAGGCGTGTTGCAGGATTTCGGCGTGCGCGGCGAGATCGTCAAGGCCAATCCGGGCCCGGTGGTCACGCTGTACGAGCTGGAGCCCGCGCCCGGCATCAAATCGTCGCGCGTGATCGGACTGTCCGACGACATCGCACGCTCGATGAGCGCGCTGTCGGCCCGTGTCGCCGTGGTCGCCGGCCGCAACGCGATCGGCATCGAGCTGCCGAACGCGCATCGCGAGAAGGTCTATCTGCGCGAGCTGCTGGTCGCCAAGGAGAGCGTCGATTCCGTTGCCAAGCTGCCGCTCTGCCTCGGCAAGACGATCGGCGGCGATCCCGTCATCATCGATCTTGCGCGCACGCCGCATATGCTGATCGCCGGCACCACCGGCTCCGGCAAATCGGTCGCGATCAACACCATGATCCTGAGCCTGGTGTACCGGCTGCGGCCGGACCAGTGCCGGCTGATCATGGTCGATCCGAAGATGCTCGAACTGTCGGTCTATGACGGCATCCCGCATCTTTTGACGCCTGTCGTCACCGACCCGAAGAAGGCGGTGGTCGCGCTGAAATGGGCCGTGCGCGAGATGGAAGAGCGCTACAAGCGGATGGCCAAGCTCGGCGTCCGCAACATCGACGGCTACAACCAGCGTCTCGTCGAAGCCAAGGGCAAGGGCGAGGAACTGACGCGCACGGTGCATACCGGCTTCGACAAGGAGACCGGCAAGGCGATCTACGAGGAAGAGAAGCTCGATCTCGAGCCGCTGCCCTACATCGTGATCATCGTCGACGAGATGGCCGACCTGATGATGGTCGCCGGCAAGGACATCGAAGGCGCGGTGCAGCGCCTGGCGCAGATGGCGCGCGCCGCCGGCCTGCATGTGATCCTCGCGACGCAACGTCCGTCGGTCGACGTCATCACCGGCACCATCAAGGCGAACTTCCCGACCCGCATCGCCTTCCAGGTGACGTCGAAGATCGACAGCCGCACCATCCTGGGCGAGATGGGCGCCGAGCAGTTGCTCGGCCAGGGCGACATGCTCTACATGGCGGGCGGCGGCCGCATCAGCCGCGTGCACGGCCCGTTTGCTTCCGACGAGGAAGTCGAGAAGGTGGTGCGTCACCTCAAGACGCAGGGACAGCCGGAATATCTCGAAGCCGTCACCGCGGAAGAGCCGACCGACGAGGACGGCGCGGTGTTCGATGCCACCGGCATGGGTGGCGACGGCGGCGGCGATCTGTTCTCGCAGGCGGTTGCCATCGTCAAGCGCGACCGCAAGGCGTCGACCTCCTACATCCAGCGCCGGCTCCAGATCGGCTACAACCGCGCCGCTTCGCTGATGGAACGGATGGAACTCGAAGGCATCGTGGGACCTGCGAATCACGCCGGAAAGCGCGAAATCCTGGTCGCGGAGGAAGAGGGCCAGTTCTGATCGGGAGCGATCATCACGGAAAAACCATATCTCCCTCGGAAGAGGCGGGATAGAATCCGGCCAAGCGGGACGAGCGTCGAACAGAGACCTGACATATCTGATGGCAAATCAACTCATTGACCGCGGCACGCGCATCGCGCTGGCTTTCCTCGTCACCGCCGCGATCGCCGGCGCCGCGACGGCGCAGAACACGCCGCCGAAATCCGCGCCCAACGGTGCCGCGAAGACTGCGCCGAAGGCCAAGGACGCCGGCGCGCAGAGCAACGCGGACAAGGGCCCGACGACCACCGGCGCCACCCAGGCACCGCCGAATCCAGTGATCCCCGATCCGCGCCGCAACGTGCCCGCCAACATCTTCCAGACCTTCGACGCCAACCAGAAGGCGCAGGCCGCCAAGGTCTCGGCCTATCTGTCGTCGCTGCAAACGCTGGTCGGGAATTTCGTTCAGGTCGGCCCCGACGGCACCAAGACCAAGGGCGATTTCTACATCCAGAAGCCCGGCAAGCTGCGCTTCGAATATGACGACCCGAGCACCATCGAGGTGATCGCCGACGGCTCCTCGGTCGCGGTGCGCGACCGCAGGCTCGCCACCCAGGACGTCTACCCGCTGTCGCAGACCCCGCTGCGCTATCTGCTGTCGGACCGCATCGACCTGATGAAGGACACCAACGTCATCAGCGTCACCGCCGACGACGTGTTCGTCAGCATCACGATCGAGGAGAAGCAGGCGCTGGTCGGCACCAGCCGCTTCCTTTTGATGATCGGCGCCAAGGACGGCAAGCTCAAGCAGTGGACCGTCACCGATCCGCAGGGCTACGACACCACGGTCGCGGTGTACAATCTCGACGCCACCCAGAAGCCCGATCCGTCGCTGTTCAAGATCGACTTCACGACCTATCCGGGCACCTCGCCGGGATAGCGGGACCAGCGATTCCCCGGCTGTGGACAATTGAAATCCGCACTGAGAACCGTGTAAGACGCAGCTCTCATGCGGTTCTCCATCACCACCTGGAATATCAACTCGGTGCGTCTGCGCATCGACATCGTCGCCAAATTCCTGAAGAGCGCGCGGCCGGACGTGCTGTGCCTGCAGGAGACCAAATGCATCGACGATGCGTTTCCGCTGAAGCGCTTCAAGCGGCTTGGCTACGAGCACGTCGCGCTGAACGGGCAGAAGGGCTATCACGGCGTCGCCATCGTCTCGCGCCTGCCGTTCGAGTCCACCGACATCAGGACGTTCTGCGACAAGATCGACTCGCGGCACATCTCGGTCTCCTTCGGCGAGAAGGCGCAGCTTTCAAAGCCGCTGGTGCTGCATAATTTCTACGTGCCGGCAGGCGGCGACATTCCCGATCCCGCGCTCAACCCGAAGTTCGAGCACAAGCTGCAATTCCTCGACGAGATGAAAAGCTGCGAGCCGCTGCATCCGCGCGGCGATGACCGCCACATCCTGGTCGGCGACCTCAACGTCGCGCCGCATGAGCACGACGTGTGGTCGCACAAGCAGCTGTTGAAGGTGGTCTCGCACACGCCGATCGAGACCGAGAAGCTGCTCGCGGCGCAGGCGCATGGCGAATGGTTCGACGTCGCGCGCGAGCGGATCCCGATGTCGGAGAAGGTCTATACCTGGTGGAGCTATCGCGCCGCGGACTGGACCGTCGGCGATCGCGGCCGCCGGCTCGATCACATCTGGGTCTCGCGCGCGCTGAAGGATCACGTCAGCGATTTCAAAATCACCCGCGACGCCCGCAGTTGGGAGCGCCCGTCGGATCACGTGCCGGTGACGGCGGTGATGGAAGTGTAACGCGCGGCTGCGACCCCTGGGGTTGTTATCCGTCATCCTGAGGAGCGCGTAGCGCGTCTCGAAGGATGCCCGGCCCGGCTGGTGGCCGTCGACCCTTCGAGACGCGCGCGGGAGCGCGCTCCTCAGGGTGACGGATCAGAGAACTGTCGGTCAACGAGGACGGCAGTTACGTACTCAGCTTCCCGCCCGCCATCAGAATGTCGCTCGCGAGCTGGCTGGTGCGCAGCGCGAGTTCGTCGCGCAGCCGGCGCGCGGCGGGGGGGTCGCTTTCCAGCACGCGCTGAAACAGGCTGCGCGCGACGCGGATCACGCTGCCGCGCTCCAGCGCGGTCGCGGTCGACGGCCGCTTCATCGCGACGATCAATGCAAGCTCGCCGATCAGTGCGCCCGGACCGGCGATGATCTCGGCGCCGCCTTCCTCGACACGGAAGGTGCCGCGCTGCACGACATAGCCGGCGTCCGCGGCGTCGCCGGCCTTGAACAGCACGTCGCCGGCGTTGAAATCGCGCTGCTCGGAGCCGATCGCCAGCATGCGCAGCGAGCTGTCGCCCAACAGACGCATCGTCGGGACCCGCTCGAGCAGGGCTACGTCATCATCGATCGACATTCAGGGCCGGTAACCGCGGTGCGCCTCGATTTCACGAATCGTTGAGCGCGAAGCGTATCACGGCACCAGCTTGTAGCCACCGGCTTCCGTGACCAGGATTTCCGGGTTGGCGGCGTCCTTCTCGATCTTCTGGCGCAGGCGGTAGATGTGGGTTTCCAGCGTGTGGGTGGTGACGCCGGAATTGTAGCCCCAGACTTCCTGGAGCAGGGTCTCGCGCGACACCGGCATCTGGCCGGCGCGGTAGAGGAAGCGCAGGATCGCAGTTTCCTTTTCGGTCAGCCGCACCTTCCTGGCATTGGCGCCGGTCAGCATCTTGGAGCCGGGCCGGAACGAGTAGGGACCGACCGAGAACACCGCGTCCTCGCTGGCTTCGTGCTGGCGGAGCTGAGCGCGGATCCGGGCCAGCAGCACCGCGAAGCGGAAGGGCTTGGCGACATAGTCGTTGGCGCCGCTTTCCAGCCCCAGGATGGTATCGGAATCGGTGTCGTGGCCGGTCAGCATGATGATCGGCGCCTTGAAGCCGCCCTTGCGAAGCGAGCGGACCACTTCGCGGCCGTCGGTGTCGGGCAGGCCGACATCCATCAGGACCAGATCGGGGGAATTGGCTTTGGCGGCAGTGGCGCCCTTGGCGCCGGTGTCGACTGCGGAGGCCTCGAATTCCTCGTGCAGGGACAACTGCTCGACCAGCGTATCGCGCAGATCGGTATCGTCATCCACGATCAAGATCTTGCGGGCATTGGCCATAGGTACAATCCTTCGGGGGCAGGGCGGTCGGAAGCGGAGGGCGCTTACGGCCGTAACATCGGCTAGATATGTGCTCAGTTAGGCGATTGTTACCGATTCACAAGGCGGGCCAGTCTACCTCAAATCGAGCAGGGCAGGACGTGAATGTCCTGTAATGCCGGGGGATAGAATGTTTGGGGCATCCAAGGCAAGTTCAGTCTGGAACGATTCTTAAAGGAAGATAAGCTATTTCAATCACTTATACGACAGCCAAACGTGATCGCCCGCTCTCCGCCATCGAGGTCCGCAGCGCCGCCGGTGATCCGCGCCGGGGCTGGCTGACGGCCGACGGCTGGACCGTCCCCGTGGCGCTCGGTCGCGGCGGAATCCTCGCCAACAAGCGCGAAGGCGACGGCGGCACCCCGCGCGGCATCTTCCATCCGCGGCAACTCTGGTGGCGCGCCGACCGGCACCGGCGGCCCACCACCTTGCTGCCGACCCGACCGATCCGCCGCGAGGACGCCTGGTGCGAGGATCCGGCCGACCGGCATTACAACCAGCCGATCCGGCTGGACCGCGAGCAGGCCGGCGACCGCCTGACCCGCGAAGACCATCTCTACGACTTCATCGTCGAGATCGACCACAACGCCGCCCCGCGCATCGCCGGCCGCGGCAGCGCCGTGTTCCTGCATCTGACGCGGCCCAATTTCGGCCCGACCGCGGGCTGCGTCTCGATGACCAAGGCGTCGATGCTGCGGCTGTTGCGGCGGATGTCGCCGAAGACAAGGATCATCATCGAGTAGATGGCAGGGCATCGGTTTTGCTACGCGACAGGCGCGGCGCGTTTGTGCTGAGATCGCACCCAACCAAGAATAATTCCCGCGGAGCAAACCAGCATGCTCGACACCAACCAGATCACCGCCGCCGCAAAAGTCCTGACCGACCACTGGCACGCCGGAACGAAACTCGACGCGCTCGATGGCGCGATGCGGCCGCGCGACCGCGCCGAGGGTTACGCGGTGCAGGCCGCGCTCGGGAAAACGTCGCGTGAAAAACTGTTCGGCTGGAAGATCGCGGCGACCAGCGCCGCCGGCCAGAAGCACATCAATGTCGCGGGGCCGCTGGCCGGACGGATCCTCGCCGAAACGGTCATCGCCGATGGCGGCACCGCGTCGATGACGGGCAATGAGATGCGGGTCGGCGAGCCGGAATATGCCTTCCGCATGGCGCGCGATCTGGTGCCGCGCACCACGCCCTACAGCGTGCAGGAGGTGCTGGAGGCGGTCGCCACGCTGCATCCGGCGATCGAGATTCCGGATTCGCGGTTCGCCGATTTCGTGTCCGCCGGCGAGGCCCAGCTGATCGCCGACAATGCCTGCGCGCATCTGTTCGTGCTTGGACCCGCGACAGCAACGGACTGGCGCGCGATCGATCTGGTCGAGGAGCGTCCGGCCATCACGCTGCGCGGCGAGCGCTACGCCGGCCACGGCAAGAACGTGCTCGGCGATCCACGCGTGGCGCTGGCCTGGTGCGCCAACGAGCTGCGCGCGCTCGGCATCACCCTGCACGCAGGCGAAGTCGTCACCACCGGCACCTGCCATCCGCCGCTGCCGATCCAGGCCGGCGACGTGTTCGCAGCGGATTTCGGCGCGATCGGAAAGGTGTCGGTGAAGTTCGCTTAAAGCGCAGCTCTCGCGGCACAAACCAATGTCGTCCCGGCGCAGGCCGGGACCCATTACCACTGAACTCGGTTGTCGCGCATCGGCTAGCCGCGTGCCCTTTGCGATGGCCGCGGCGTATGGGTCCCTGCCTGCGCCGGGACGACAATTGGCTATGCGGCACGCTTCGCGTTAGTTGTGGGGCACCGTCCGCGTCCCGAAAATCGCCGAGCCGACCCGCACATGGGTCGCGCCCATCGCGATCGCCACGGCGAAATCGGCGCTCATGCCCATCGAGAGATGCTTCAGCCCGTTGCGCGCGGCGATCTTGGCGCAGAGCGCGAAATGCGGCGCCGGCGCCTGGTCGACCGGCGGGATGCACATCAGCCCGGAGATCGCGAGGCCATAGGTATCGCGGCACGCCGCGATGAAGGCGTCGGCGTCCTGCGGCGCGACGCCGGCCTTCTGCGGCTCCTCGCCGGTATTGATCTGGACGAACAGGTCCGGCAGCCGCTGCTGGGATTTGATTTCCTTGGCTAACGCTTCGCAAATGCTGGCGCGGTCGACCGAATGGATCGCGTCGAACAGCGCGACGGCTTCCTTGGCCTTGTTCGACTGCAACGGCCCGATCAGATGCAGCTTCACATCGGGGCTCGCTTGAACCAGCGCCGGCCACTTGCCCTTGGCTTCCTGCACGCGATTCTCGCCGAATACGCGCTGTCCGGCGGCGATAACAGGCGAAATCGCGTCGGCTGCGAAGGTCTTGGACACCGCGATCAGCGTCACCGAAGCGCGCTCGCGCCGGGCTTCCTTGCAGGCCTGCGCGATCTCATTCTCCACGGCGGCGAGGCCGGCCGTTGCGGGGGCGTGTGGTGAATCAGCCGGTAACGGCGTGCTCGGGCTTTGGGTCATGCTTGTGCCGTTCTCAGACAGATGCGGGGGTTGGCTCGAATTTTACCAAATTCGGGAAAGGCTTTTTGAAGCCCTTCATCCTACCCTGCACACGGGCAAGGGATCAGAATGTCGGGCGTCACTTTCAACCGCAATCGCGTCAGACTCAAGAAGGTTCTGGGCATCCGTGCCCGGCTGGCCTTGCTTGCGGTCATACTGGTCGCACCCTTGATGCTCGATCGCGTGCGCACGCTGGAGAATTTCCGCACCTCGCAGATCGCGCAGGCCGCGGCAGGCTATGCCAATTTGACCGCGCACGCCGCCGAGACCCAGCGCGAAGTGGTCTCCTCGGTCGAGACCATGCTGAAATCGGCCGCCTATATCCGCGCCTCCGGCGGCATAGCGCAGAGCTGCGAGGTGTTGCGCGCCAGCCTGCCGACCGTGCTGCCCTGGATCCGCAGCATCATGTTCGTCTCCAGGGACGGGCTGGTGCAGTGCTCCACGCTCAACATGCAGGTCGGGATGGATCTCGGCGACCGCGAATATTTCAAGAAGGCGCAGGACAATCGCGGCTTCGTGTTCAGCGACTATCTGCGCGGCAAGACCAATGGCCGCCCGATGATGATGGCCGCCTATCCGGTGGCAGCGATCAATCCGGAGCTGGATTCGGTCGTGGTCGCCGGCATCAACATCGACTGGCTGTCGCAGATCATGGCCAATCTCGGCGGCCAGCCCGGCATGGCAGCCGTTCTCGTCGACAGCACCGGCGTCGTGATCGCCGCCCCGACCGATCAGGCGAGCCTGATCGGCCGTTCGCTCGACACCATCCCGCTGATGGCGGCGATTGCCGAGAAGGCCCTGAGCTACGACGAACCGTCCGGCTCGGTGTCGTTCACCGGCGTCGACGGCGGACAGCGCACGCTGAGCTTCGCGCGCATCGCCGGCACCCAGTCCCGCCTGATCGTCAGCATGGACGAGGCCAAGGTGACGGCGGCAATCAACCGCGAGATCCGCACCGCCTATCTGCAACTCGGCTTCGTCTGCCTGTTCGTTCTGCTCGGTGCCCTGGTTGGCGCGGAGCGGCTCGTCATCCATCCGATCGAGCTGATGACCGGCATGGCGCGGCGGTTCGGCGAGGGCGACTGGTCGGCCCGCGTCGCCAAGCACAAGCTGCCGGCGGAATTCGTGCCGCTGGCACGCGCCTTCAACGCGATGGCGGCGCAGCTCAGCCAGCGCGAGCGCGAGCTGGTCGAGTCCAATGACCGCCTCACCGTGATGGCCTCGATCGACGCGCTGTCCGGCCTCGCCAACCGGCGCGGCTTCCAGAGCCGGCTCGACTTCGAGTGGCTGCGGGCGCAGCAGTATGAGTGCGGGCTGTCGCTGATGATGATCGATGTCGATCACTTCAAGCTCTACAACGACACCTACGGTCATCCCGAGGGCGACGCCTGCCTGACGCGGATCGGCGCGACGCTGGCGGGGATCGCCGCCGACACCATGGGCTTCGCCGGCCGCTATGGCGGCGAGGAGTTCTGCCTGCTGCTGCCGAACACCGACGCCGCGCATGCGCTCGCGATCGGCGAGACCGTGCGCACGGCGGTGCTCGGCCTCGCCGTGCCGCACGCGCCCTCGAGCCATGGCGTCGTCACCGTCAGCGTCGGCGTCGCGACGACGAAACCGAACGACACCCAGCGCCCCGGCGACCTGATCGAAGCCGCCGACGCCGCCCTCTACGCCGCCAAGCGCCGCGGCAGGAATGCCGTGATCGAGCACGGCTTCCTGCAGACGCTGGACGAAGCGGGGATGGCGCTGGCGAGCTGAGGTTGACTGCTACACCGCGCGGCCGCCCCCCGAGGCCGCCGGCCGCACGGTTTGGCGCTACCCATGATCAGCGCCCTTGCCCGAAATTGATCAATATCACCCAGCCGCCGCGCCGGACGTATTGCTATCAAAAGTATAGCTGATGTACCCTTGCGTCATTGAAGATGTGCCGATGTTTCTCGTCGACGTCGCCGGACCGCGTGGTCTGGCGTTGAATTTTGATCGCCGCTTCCTAGAGCGAGTGTATTGCGATGACGAAGGTAATGATCAGCAGCAGCCTGCTCGACCTTGAGGACGCGCGGAAAGCGATCATCGACTCCTGCAATCGATTTGAGTTTCAACCGATAGCGATGGAGCACGAGGCCGCCGCAAACAGCGACGTTGTCGAGAAATCATTGGCCATGGTCGAGGAGGCGGACTGGTACATCCTCGTGATCGGTTACCGGTACGGATCCAGTTTGCCAGGCGATCCCCGGTCGATCACCGAGATTGAGTATGATCACGCGGTCACGCTCGGAAAGAACCGTCTGCTGTTCCTCATGTCGGAGGAATACCCGCTGACAAGATCAGCCCTCGGAAAGGCAAATTCCCCGGAGCTGCTTGAGCGCTTCACCACCAAGGCGCGGCAAGATCGCGTGCCGTCCTATTTCAGTAACGTGACGCACCTCCAGCTCCAGGTCGAAAAGGCTTTTCGCGATCACATCGACGTTCGGCCAAAGCAGCCGGTCCAATTCACGGGCATTCCGGTTGCGCCAAAGCCCTACATTGCCCATCCATACAGCCTGCTTGAATCGTCGACTTTGATTGGCCGCAGGCAGGAGCTCGAGGTGCTGTCCGGCTGGGCAAAGGATGCGGAAACCCCAATTCTCGCGGTCCAGGCCATGGGCGGAATGGGCAAGAGCGCTCTCACCTGGTCCTTCTTCAATTCCCAGATCAAGGATGGCACCCGCCACGGCTTCGATGGAGCGATGTGGTGGAGCTTCTATGAGCATTCCGCCTATTTCAGCAACTTCCTGGCGCATCTTTATTGCTACTGCTTCCAATGTTCGCTGGAAGACGCGCGAAAGAAGAGCTGGTCCGATCTCGAAGAGCCGCTCTTGCAGTCGCTCGCTGCCAATAGGTTCCTGGTCGTGCTCGACGGGTTCGAACGCGAGCTCAACCAGTATGTGGAAGAGCCCAACCGCCAGAACGAGCTCGAAGGCGACAGCAAACCTCGCGTCAGGGAAAGCCGGCGAAAGGGGCTGCTACAGGACGATGCGGCACAAAACACACGGAAAAAGCGATCGCTGAACGACTCGCGAGCGGCAGAGTTTCTCCAGAAGCTCGCCGCGATGAAATCAAGCAGCCGCATTCTGATATCGACGCGGCTTCACCTCGCCGACCTCGAGACCCGTGACGGCCGCCCCCGGCCCGGTGTGAAGACGCTGAACCTGTGCGGATTGGAGGACGGGGATGCGTTCCTGCTGTGGGAAAGCTACGGGATGCGGGGTTCACCGCAGAGCCTGCGCGGGCTGTTCCAGAGCATCGACGGTCACCCGCTCGTCATCCAGGCCGCAGCCGCCGCACTGGCGGATTATCCTCCCGCCAACCGGGACTACGACCAATACATCCTGAGGCGCCCCGACTTTAACCCCTCGGCCGATCTCCCGCTGCTGCAAAGGCACTCGCATATCCTGTCTCATGCGGTGCTCGGCCTCAGCGAGTTGTCGCGACAGGTCTTCCAGGTCGTCGCGCTGTTCAGGAAGCCGCCGACTTATGCGGTTCTTGACCACATGCTTCGATTGGGCAACGGACCGGTCAAGACCGAGGACGATCTCATAGCCGCGCTGGCCGACCTGGCTGATCGCGGCCTCATTGGTCGAAGCCCCTTGTCGAACCGCTTCGATATGCATCCGGTCATCCGCAACATTGGCCTGCGCTCGATCGATCACGACGCCTTGACGAGCAATTATGAAATGATCCGAGAGGTCTTTGAAGACAATCTCGACAACACCGAGGGTGCGCTCGGAGACGACGTTGCCGGCGACGAAGGACGACGCCTCGAGAGCAAGCTCGAGATCATGAACGCATATCTCAAGACCGAACAGTTCGACGACGCGTTCGACTTCTACGAGAGCAATCTTGCCGACTTCCTCCACTCAAACGGCATGTCCACGCTTGCCCAGGAATGCCTCGCGCCGCTGTTCAAGGTCACGCGACACGGATCGGGCGTGTCATCAAAGTTGTTGTCGCCGGACCATCAACGTATGGGCTCGCTGTGTTACGCCTATGCCGTGGCAAGAGACTGCCAGTTCGAAAAGGCGTTGCGGCTGTTCGAGTATCACAATTCGCTATGCAGGGAGCCGATCTGCCTGCTCCATCAAACCAACATCTACTCGATCTCGGGTTACAACGTGAAGGTTGAGGAGCTCGTGAAATCCGTATTGGACAGTCTGAAGGCGGAGTACTGGATCGACCTTGAGGACAAATCCGATTACTGGCGAGCCGAATATGCCGCAACCGAGCTCAAGTTTCTTTCGAAACTATACGACTGCGCGGATGATCGGGAGGACGATCGGCTCTGCGATTACATCACTCGGAGGGCCTGCTTCATCATCGGCTCCGGCCTGGATATTGATGTGACCGACAACACCGGTGGCTTCATCGCGGAGCTGGCACTTGGCCCCCTCAAGAGAGGTCGCCGCCATGAAGAAGCTCTCTCGTTCAGTCAGGAGATGACCGATTATTTCTCAAGGGCCGGCAATTCGGGAGAGGCCCTGTCCTGGCGCGAGCATGCCTGCGATGCCAAGGTGGGATTGGGTTTGCTTTCCGAAGCGTTTGGCGAAATTGGAGATATATCACGCGAGTATCTCGACACCGGGAATACGCTATCTGCGGTCGGTTGCCGTCTGCGGCAGGCGAGAATTCTCGCGAAGCTCGAAAGCCCGGCCGAGGCATTGAACCTGCTGGGTGTCCTCGATGATCGTTTCACCGAGATGCAAGCTCACAGCTACCGGATCGCCGCGATTTGGGAGCGGGCCAAGATTCTGGAGGCGCAGGGCGAGATCATAAAAGTCGTCGCGCTCTGCAAGCAGATCGTCAAGCTATACTCGCCGCCATATCTCTCGTTCGACGGCACCAAGGAGCTGAATTTCGCCCGTCGCATTCTCCGCGAGTACGACGCCGGCGGCGATCACGATATTGAATTGTCCAAGCCACTGGACTGGATCTCGCAGTTCGAGCAGGGCAAGGACCCGTTTAGCCACGGCCAGCGGCCGTTCGATCTTGCGACGTTCCGGAAATGTATCCTCCATTAGCCATCGCCGGCCCGACCGGCGATGCAGTATTCCGGAGATGGCCGGTATCGGGCCGATAGGCCGCGGCGTACGGGCGGTCAAGCCGGGTACCAATCCCGATCGGATTCCGGACCGGTTGCCTCGCGGCCGCCATCCGTGCCGGCTTTCGCCGGGACGACGGGAACTGCGCGCGGGCCGTCACAATGACCATTCGGCGGTATGACCATTCGGTGGTCCCCAAGCCGTTGACCCCATGGGCGTTTTTGTGGCCTAGTCCGCCGTCCCCGGATGGGACCCGAAAATCACCGAAAACCCTGCGATTACATGACCGCCGAACGCTACAACGCCCGTGAATCCGAACCCCGCTGGCAAGCCATCTGGGACGAAAAGGCGATCTTCGCCTCCAAGAACGACGATCAACGGCCGAAATACTACGTGCTCGAGATGTTCCCGTACCCGTCCGGGCGCATCCATATCGGGCATGTCCGCAATTACACGCTCGGCGACGTGCTGGCCCGCTTCATGCGCGCCAAGGGTTTCAACGTGCTGCACCCGATGGGCTGGGACGCGTTCGGCCTGCCGGCGGAGAACGCCGCGATCGAGCGCAAGGTGGCGCCGAAGGCCTGGACCTACGACAACATCGCCGCGATGAAGAAGCAGTTGCGGTCGATCGGGCTGTCGCTGGACTGGAGCCGCGAATTCGCGACCTGCGACCCCAGCTATTACAAGCATCAGCAGAAGATGTTCCTGGACATGCTCGCCGCCGGGCTCGCCGAGCGCGAGAAGCGCAAGCTGAACTGGGACCCGGTCGACATGACCGTGCTCGCCAACGAGCAGGTGATCGACGGCCGCGGCTGGCGCTCGGGCGCCGTCGTCGAGCAGCGCGAGATGAGCCAGTGGGTCTTCAAGATCACGAAATACTCGCAGGAGCTGCTGGAGGCGCTGGACGGTCTGGACCGCTGGCCCGACAAGGTGCGGCTGATGCAGCGCAACTGGATCGGCCGCTCCGAGGGCCTGTTGATCCGCTTCGCGCTGGACGCGGCAACCACGCCGGCCGGCGAGACCGAGCTGAAGATCTTCACCACGCGACCGGACACGCTGTTCGGCGCCAAGTTCATGGCGATCTCGGCCGATCATCCGCTGGCGCAGGCGGCGGCCGCGAAGAACCCTGAGCTCGCCGCATTCATCGCCGACATCAAGAAGATCGGCACCGCGCAGTCGATCATCGACACCGCCGAGAAGCAGGGCTTCGACACCGGCATCAAGGCGGTGCATCCGTTCGACCCGAGCTGGAAGTTGCCGGTCTATGTCGCGAACTTCGTGCTGATGGAATACGGCACCGGCGCGATCTTCGGCTGTCCGGCGCACGACCAGCGCGACCTCGACTTCGTCAACAAGTACAATCTCGGCAACGTGCCGGTGGTCTGCCCCGAGGGCCAGGACCCGAACACGTTCGTCATCACCGATGTCGCCTATGACGGCGATGGCCGCATGATCAATTCGCGCTTCCTCGACGGCATGACGATCGAAGCTGCCAAGGAAGCGGTCGCGAAACGGCTGGAATCCGAGCTGCGGGGCAATGCACCGGTCGGCGAACGGCAAGTGAATTTCCGGCTGCGCGACTGGGGCATCTCGCGGCAGCGCTATTGGGGCTGCCCGATCCCGGTGATCCATTGTCCGAAGTGCGACGTGGTGCCGGTGCCCGACGACCAATTGCCGGTGACGCTGCCGGAGGATGTCTCGTTCGACAAGCCGGGCAACGCGCTCGACCATCATCCGACCTGGAAGCACGTCAGCTGTCCGAAGTGCGGCGGCAAGGCGGTGCGCGAGACCGACACGATGGACACCTTCGTGGACTCGTCGTGGTACTTCGCGCGCTTCACCGATCCGTGGAATGAGACGGCGCCGACCACCCCGGCGATCGCCAACCGGATGATGCCGGTGGACCAGTATATCGGCGGCGTCGAGCACGCGATCCTGCATCTGCTCTACAGCCGCTTCTTCACCCGCGCGATGAAGGCCACCGGCCACATCGACATGACGGAGCCGTTCGCCGGCATGTTCACCCAGGGCATGGTGGTGCACGAGACCTACCAGAAGGCCGACGGCAGCTGGGTGACCCCGGCCGAGGTGAAGATCGAGGTCGGCGGCAATGGCCGCCGCGCGGTGCTGCTGGCGACCGGCGAGGACATCGCGATCGGCCCGATCGAGAAGATGTCGAAGTCGAAGAAGAACACCGTCGACCCCGACGACATCATCGCGAGCTACGGCGCCGATGTGGCGCGCTGGTTCATGCTGTCGGATTCGCCGCCGGACCGCGACGTGATCTGGAGCGACGAACGGGTGCAGGGCGCCTCACGCTTCGTGCAGCGATTGTGGCGGCTGGTGAACGAATCCGAGGAGATCGCCAAGGCGGCGCCGGCGGCCCGGCCGGCAACGTTCGGACCGGAGGCGCAGGCGCTGCGCAAGGCGGCCCATGGCGCGCTCGACAAGGTGTCGTCCGGGATCGAGCGGCTGCATTTCAACGTCTGCCTCGCCCATATCCGCGAGTTCGCCAATGCGCTGGCCGACGTGCTGGCCAAGGGCGACAAGCCGGCGCCGGACCTCGCCTGGTCGATCAAGGAAGCCGCGACCATCCTGGTCCAGCTGTTCTCGCCGATGATGCCGCATCTGGCCGAGGAGTGCTGGGTGGTTCTGGGCCAGACCGGGCTGGTTTCCGAGGCCGATTGGCCGCAAATCGAGCGCGATTTGCTGGTTGAGGACAGCGTGACCCTGGTGGTCCAGGTCAACGGTAAAAAACGAGGTGATGTTACCGTGCCACGCACCGCCCAAAATGCGGAGATAGAGACTGCCGTTTTGGCGCTCGATGCGGTAAAAGCCGCCTTGGACGGCAAACCCGTCCGCAAGGTGATCGTGGTGCCCATGAGGATCGTCAATGTTGTCGGCTAGGATCAGGATCGCCGCCCGGCTCATCGCCGTGGCCGCCTTGGCCGCGCTGACGGCTGGATGCTTCCAGCCGATGTATGCCGAGCGCAATCTCGACGGTTCGCCCGGCCTGCGCGAAAAGCTGATGGGCGTCGAGGTTCCGCCGGTCGACAAGCCGAACGCCTCGCGCGAGGCCCGGGTCGGCGTCGAGGTCCGCAACGCTCTCGCCTTCAAGCTCTACGGCACCGCCACCGGCATGCCGCCGACGCACCGGCTGGTGCTGCGTTTCACCACCAGCCGCTCTTCGCTGATGATCGACCCGACCACCGCGCTGCCGACCAGCGAGAATTACGGCATCGACGCCAGCTTCAACCTGATCGAGATCGCGTCGAACAAGTCGGTCATGACCGGCACCACCTTCTCGCGCGTGTCCTATGACATGCCGGGGTCCTACCAGCGCTACGCCCGCGCCCGCGCCTTCCGCGATGCCGAGGACCGCGCCGCGCAGGAGATCGCCGACAATATCCAGACCCGGCTCGCCTCGTTCTTCTCCTCCGGAACCTGATCACCGCATTTGGTCGCGCTACGCGGAAAAGAGATCGACAGCTTCCTCGCCCGCCCGGACGCCGGACGCCCGATCATCCTGCTTTACGGTCCGGACCTCGGCCTGGTGCGCGAGCGCGCCGACGCGCTGATGGCCTCGGCCGTCGACGATCCCAATGATCCATTCTCGCTGGTGCGGCTCGATGGCGACGAGCTCGCCGCCGAACCGTCGCGGCTGGTCGACGAAGCCATGACGGTGCCGCTGTTCGGCGGCCGCCGCGCCATCCGCGTCCGCGCCGGCTCGCGCAATTTCTCGAGCGGCGTCGAGACGCTGACCGAGACGCCGGCGCTGAAAGATTGCCGCATCGTGATCGAGGCCGGCGAGCTCCGCCCGGAATCGCCGCTGCGCAAGATCTGCGAGCGCGCCAAGAACGCGGTGGCGATCGGCTGCTATCCCGACACCGAACGCGATCTGACCAAGCTGATCGAGGACGAGCTGCGGATCTCCAACCTGCGGCTGGCGGGCGACGCGCGCGCGGTGCTGATGTCGCTGCTCGGCGGCGACCGCATGGCCTCGCGCAACGAGCTGCGCAAGCTCGCGCTGTTCGCGCATGGCAAGGGCGAGATCACCCTCGACGACGTGATGACCGTGGTGTCCGACGCCTCCGAGCTGAAGCTCGATCCGATCGTCGACGGCGCCTTCGCCGGCAACGCCGCGCTGGTCGAGAGCGAGTTCACGAAAGCGATGGTCGCCGGCACCTATCCCGGCGTGATCATCTCGGCCGCGCAGCGCCAGGCGGCGTGGCTGCACAAATCGGCGCTGGCGATCGCCGACGGCACGCCGGCATCCGCGGTGCTCGAAGGCGGATTCCCGCGGCTGCATTTTTCGCGCAAGCCGATGGTCGAGATCGCGCTGCGCAATTTCACGCCGCAGCGGCTGGTGACCATCATCGACCAGCTCGCCACCGCGGCGCTCGACATGCGCAAGCAGGCCTCGCTCGCCGCCGTGATCGGGCAACGAGCACTGCTCTCGATCGCGGCGAACGCGAAGCGGCGGGGATAGGGTAAGAACCTAGCAGCCGTCATTGCGAGCAACGCGAAGCAATCCATCGCTCCGCGTACGCGGAAAGATGGATTGCTTCGTCGCGATTGCTCCTCGCAATGACGAGGAGAAATGTCGGAAAACTAGCTGCCCTCCAGCCGCCGCACCACCTCGTCGAGCTGCTCGAGGTTGCGGTAGCTGATCTGCACCGTGCCGCCGGGATCGCGGTGGCTGACGGTGACGGCGAGGCCGAGCGCATCGCTGACGCGCTTCTCCAGCGCCAGCGTGTCGGCGTCCTTGTCGACCTTGGCCGCCGCGCTGCCAGAACGCGCCTTCTGCGGCTTGCGCTCCGGCACGCCCTCCTCATGCGCCAGCGCCTCGGCCTGGCGGACGTTGAGGCCTTCGGCGACGATGCGCTTGGCGGCCGTGAGCGGATCGGGCACGCCGATCAGCGCGCGGGCGTGACCGGCGGAGAGGTCGCCCTTGGAGATCAGCGCCTGCACCTCGTTCGGCAGTTTGGTCAGCCGCATCATGTTGGCGACATGGCTGCGGCTCTTGCCGACGATCTTGGCGATCTCTTCCTGGCTGCGTTTGAACTCGTCGGCAAGCGAATGATAGCCCAGCGCCTCTTCCATCGCGTTGAGGTCTTCGCGCTGCACGTTCTCGATGATCATGATCTCGAGCGCGTCGGAATCAGAAACCTCGACCGGCACGATCGGCACTTCATGCAGACCGGCGAGCTGCGAGGCGCGCCAGCGCCGTTCGCCGGCGATGATCTCGAAACGGTCCTGCGCGCCCTTGATCGCGCGCACCACGATCGGCTGGATCACGCCGCGCGCCTTGATCGAATCGGCGAGCTCGCCGAGCTCGGCATCGGCGAAGCTGCGCCGCGGGTTGCGCGGGTTGGGCTTGAGGAACTCGATCGGCACCTTGCGCTGCGTGCGCGGCCGCTCGGCATGTGCAGCCGCTTCGCCGCCGACATCTCCGATCAGGCTTGCCAGCCCGCGCCCCAGTCGCGAACGCGCTTCATCGGCCATTGTTGCGAGCTCCCTTGGATTCACACGCAATACTCCAGACTTGAATTTCAAGATCGTAGGATGGGTAGAGCGCAGCGAAACCCATCATTCTTTTCGAGTGCCGCGATGGGCATCGCTTCGCTCCACCCATCCTACGCACGACGCAACGTCGCTAGTGCGTGCGAAGCTCGCGCTCGCGCTGGATCACTTCGGTGGCGAGCTTGAGATAGGCATCGCTGCCGGCGCATTTGAGGTCGTAGACCAGCACCGGCTTGCCGTAGGACGGCGCTTCCGAGATGCGCACGTTGCGCGGGATCATGGTGTCGTAGACCTTGTTGCCCATGAACTGGCGCACGTCGGCGACCACCTGGTTGGAGAGGTTGTTGCGCGAGTCGAACATGGTCAGCACGATGCCGTGGATCGACAGCGTCGGGTTCAGCGTCGAGCGCACCTGCTCGACCGTTTGCAGCAATTGCGACAGACCTTCGAGCGCGAAGAACTCGCATTGCAGCGGCACCAGGATCGCGTCCGACGCCGCCATCGCATTCACGGTGAGCAGGTTGAGCGAGGGCGGGCAGTCGATCAGCACGTAGGTGTAGTCAGCTTCCGGCGAGACGTTGTTGTTCAGTCCCGCGATCGCATCGCGCAGCCGGAAGGCGCGGCCCGGCGTGGTGCCGAGCTCGAGCTCGAGGCCGGAGAGATCCATGGTGGAGGCTGCGATGTGCAGCCGCGGCACCGCGGTCGCGACCACGGCATCGCGCAGCGGCGCCTCGCCGATCAGGACGTCGTAGGTCGAGCAACTGCGGTTGCGGCGATCGATCCCGAGCCCGGTCGAGGCGTTGCCCTGCGGATCGAGATCGACGATCAGGACGCGCTCGCCGATCGCAGCGAGTGCAGTACCAAGATTGATCGCTGTGGTTGTCTTGCCGACGCCGCCCTTCTGGTTGGCGAGCGACAGGATGCGCGGATGGCCGGGCGGCTGCGCCGCCCTATTCTCTTGATAAACCTCGTCCATCACAGTCATACCAAAATACCATTCACTCTCGCGGAGTCCCCTCACGCCGCTCGATTGACCCGAGTTCGACGATCCAGCCCTGTCCGCCGGTGCGGCTGGCATGTAGTTTAGGCGCAATATTCCAATATTTAGTGGCCTCGGTCAATTCGGCCTCTACATCTTGACCCTTCAAAAACAGCGCTTTCGCGCCCTTTTTGACCCACGGCTCGGCAAAGCCGATCAGTTGATGTAACGGAGCCAGCGCCCGCGCGGTGACGCAATCGATCGGGCCGGCGATTCTATCCACAGTATCCCCGATATCAGCCAGATGCACCGTCCCCGGTGACGCCGTCACGCGAATCGCCTCACGCAGGAACGCGGCCTTCTTGGCGATTCGCTCGACCAGATGGATCGATGCGCCAGGCGTTTTGGCCAAGGCGCAGGCGAGCACGACACCCGGAAAGCCGCCGCCGCTGCCGAGATCGATCCAGGACTTTGCCGATGGTGCGAGGCTCAGCAGCTGTAGCGAATCCGAGACGTGACGGGTCCAGAGATGCGGCAGCGTAGAGGGCGCGACGAGATTGGTCTTGGCCTGCCACGCCAGGAGGAGGGTGACGTAGCTGTCGAGCCGCGCTTCCGTTTCACGTGAAACAGGCGTCAGCGCGAGCGCCGCGGCTTTGTCCTTGGCGGAGACGTTGAACGCGGCGGGTTGTGGAGCTGGAGCCATTCTCTGGGATGCCGGTCGAGCTCGTCATTGCGAGCGAAGCGAAGCAATCCATTGTCCATCCGCGGAAGCGATGGATTGCTTCGTCGCTCCCGCTCCTCGCATTGACAAGACCCACCTGCTGTTTCACGTGAAACGTCAGGCCGTCGCCTTCGCCGATTTCCGTCGTGCCTCGCGTCGCAGATAGGCCGCCAGGATACCCAGCGCCGCCGGCGTCATGCCGTCGATCCGGCCCGCCTGCCCGACCGTCCGCGGCTGCGCCTTCTGCAACTTGGCGCGCGCTTCATTGGAGAGACCAGTCACATCGGCATAGTCGATATCGGTCAGAACCAAACCTTCGTCGCGCCGGAAGGCGTCGACGTCGGCGGTCTGACGCTTCAGATAGACATCGTATTTGGCATCGATCTCGAGGTGGACCGCGATCGCCGGGTCAATGGCCGACAGCTCCGGCCAGATCGCCTGGACCGCCGGCCACTCGATCTCCGGATAGGCCAGCAATTCGAAGGCCGATCGGCGATGGCCATCGCGGTTGAGCGCGAGCCCGTGCTTGGCGGCTTCATTCGGCGTGATCGCCAGCGACTTGGCCAAGCCCTTTGCCGCGTCGAGCGCCGCCATCTTGCTCCGGTGGCGTTCCGCGCGGCCCGCTCCGACGCATCCAAGTGCGATACCCTTGTCGGTCAGGCGCTGGTCGGCATTATCGGCCCGCAATGTCAGTCGGTATTCGGCGCGCGAGGTGAACATGCGATAGGGCTCGGTGATCCCGCGGGTCACCAGGTCGTCGATCATCACCCCGAGATAGCCGTCAGCACGGTCGAACACGATGGGATCGGCGCCGCTGGCCGCCAAAGCCGCGTTGAGGCCGGCAACGATGCCCTGCCCCGCCGCTTCTTCGTATCCCGTGGTGCCATTGATCTGGCCGGCCAGGAAAAGTCCGCGCAGGCGCCTGGTCTCCAGGGTCGGATCGAGCTCCCGCGGATCGACATGGTCATATTCGATGGCATAGCCGGGCCGAACCATCTTCACCCGCTCGAGGCCAGGAATGCTGGCGAGGATCGCGAGCTGAACCTCCTCGGGCAACGACGTCGAGATGCCGTTCGGATAGACCGTGCTGTCGTCGAGCCCTTCGGGCTCCAGGAAGATCTGGTGGCCATCGCGGTCGCCAAAGCGGACGATCTTGTCCTCGATCGATGGACAATAGCGCGGTCCCGAGCTCTTGATCTGGCCGGAGTACATCGGCGAGCGATGCACGTTGGCCCGGATTACCTCATGGGTCGCGGGCGTGGTCCGGGTGATACCGCACTGGATCTGCGGGGTCGTGATCCGGTCGGTCAAGACCGAAAACGGTTCCGGCGGATCGTCTCCGGGCTGCATTTCGACCGCCGACCAGTCGATGGTGGTGCCGTCGAGGCGCGGCGGAGTTCCGGTCTTGAGCCGACCCAGCACAAAACCCGCCCGCTCGAACGAGTTGGACAGGCCCATCGCCGGCGCCTCGCCGACCCTTCCCGCCGGCCAGTTCTTCTCGCCGAGATGGATCAGGCCGCGCAGAAAGGTCCCTGTGGTGATGACGATCGCACCCGCGGAGAGCTGACGACCATCGCCCAGACGAATGCCGGTCACGCGCCCGTCGATGACGGTCAGCTCGTCGGCCTCGCCTTCGATGACAGAGAGATTCGCGGTCTCGACGATCGCCGTCTGCATCGCAGCCGCATAGAGCTTGCGATCGGCCTGGGCGCGCGGACCACGGACGGCGGGACCCTTCCGGCGATTGAGCATCCGGAACTGGATGCCACCAGCATCCGCGACCCGGCCCATCAGACCGTCCAGAGCATCGACTTCTCGAACCAGATGACCCTTGCCAAGTCCACCGATCGCCGGATTGCAAGACATCGCGCCGATGGTCGCGAAGCGATGGGTCACAAGGGCCGTCCTTGCGCCCATCCGGGCAGCGGCACTCGCGGCCTCGCAGCCGGCATGGCCGCCGCCAATGACGATGACGTCAAATGAATCTGCCCTGAAAGTCATGGCGGGATTTCTATCGTGGAGTGATGAAAGCCGGAAGAAGGAAGTTGGGATCGCGGGGTCAGAGACCCGATCGCCTGATCGAATATGGATCGCTTCGGCCGGCCCGCAATGACGTGCAGAGACGCGTTTCACGTGAAACAGCCCAGGTCTGGCGTGGCCGATTGTTTCACGTGAAACGGAGTGGGTCCTTAACTAATCGGAAACCATGTTTCACGTGAAACAGGCCCGGTTCCGTCTACTTGCCGACGCAGAACTCGCGGAAGATGACGTCGAGGATGTCCTCGACATCGACCCGGCCAAGCAGGCGACCAAGCGAGGTCGCGGCCCTCCGCAGTTCCTCTGCGGCAAGCTCCTCGCCCTGCCCGACCACATCGATGCTGCGCTGGAGGCACACAACAGTCTCCTTGAGCAATCCACGTTGCCGGGTCCGGCTGATCAGGCCAGCCTCACCGGTTCCAAAATAGTCGTGTGCGAAGCCGACCAAGGCGGCGATCAGCTCCGAGAGACCGTCACCGCGTGCCGCCGAGATCCTGAACTCGCGATAGTCTCCGCCCTCACCCGCCGTCGTTCTCACCAGATCGATCTTGTTGCGCACCAGCCAGGTTGGCGTGCCGCCGCCGTGTCCGACCTTCGCGCCACCGGTGTCGGCCAGCCACAGCACGAGATCGGCTTCCGCGGCGCGCGCCCGAGCACGGCGGACACCCTCCTGCTCGACCGGGTCATCGGTCTCACGAATCCCGGCAGTGTCGATCACCGTGACGGGATAGCCATCCAGATCGAGCTGTACCTCGATCACGTCACGGGTCGTGCCGGCATGCGGCGAGACGATCGCGACTTCGCGCCTGGCGAGCTGATTGATCAGGGTCGACTTGCCGACGTTCGGCGGGCCCGCGATCGCAACCACCAGGCCGTCGCGCAGCCGCTCGCTTTGCGCCTGCCCCACAAGCACATTCTTGATCTCATCATGCAACGCCCGGATCCGCTCGAGCGCTGGCGCGATCAGCTCCGTCGGCACATCGCCTTCGTCTGAGAAATCGATCCCGGCCTCGATCAACGCTGACGCCGCAATGATCCGCTCGCGCCAGTTCCGCGCGCGATCGCCGAGCAATCCTTTCAGTTGACGCAGCGCCTGACGCCGCTGGCGGTCGGTATCGGCGTGGATCAGATCGTCGAGGCCCTCGGCTTCCGTCAGGTCGAGCTTGCCGTTCTCGAATGCCCGCCGGGTGAATTCGCCGGGCTCAGCCGGGCGAACATTGTCGAATGCCGCGATGGCTTCGAATATCGCCGACAGCACCGCGCGTCCGCCATGGACGTGCAATTCGGCGACGTCCTCGCCGGTCGCGCTTGCCGGGCCGGGGAACCACAGCACGACGGCATCGTCGATCGGTTGCCGATTCGAATCGTGCAGCAGTGCCCGGGTCGCCATCCGCGGCGTCGGCCTGTTGCCCGCCAATCCCTCAATGACCGACGCGGCCATTGGGCCAGACAGCCTGACAATGGCGATCGCACTCGGTGGCCGTCCGGAGGACAAGGCGAAAATGGTCTGGTCGCGCGGATGCATCGCCTATTTCTTCCAGCAAATTGCCAAAGGCAATCCCGCTTCGCTTTCGCAGGCTGGTCGCTGTATGTTGCAATGCAACATAGTCGCGACGTCTTGCGGTATCCGCGCAGCAATTTGCTGCACCCGTCCAGGGTCAAATCACAATCTAAATGATAAACACAATATATATCAGATAGTTAATTGGATACCGCCTCGCCGGAAGCAGCTCAATTCATGCTGCGCTTTGCTGCAACAAGGCCGCAGCATGAAAAAGGGCGCCCCGTTTCTGCGGAGCGCCCTCTTCTGTTCAGCCCTTTGGGCTCAGGTATTCATGGAATCGAAGAATTCCGAATTGCTCTTCGTGTTCCGGAGCTTGTCGAGCAGGAAGTCGATCGCGTCCATGGTGCCCATCGGATTGAGGATGCGGCGCAGGACGTACATCTTCTTCAACACCTGCGGATCGGTGATCAGCTCCTCCTTGCGGGTGCCGGAGCGGGCGATATCGATCGCCGGGAAGGTCCGCTTGTCCGAGACCTTGCGGTCGAGGATCAGTTCGGAGTTACCGGTTCCCTTGAACTCTTCGAAGATGACTTCGTCCATGCGGCTGCCGGTATCGACCAGCGCGGTCGCGATGATGGTCAGCGAACCGCCCTCCTCGATGTTGCGCGCGGCGCCGAAGAACCGCTTCGGGCGCTGCAACGCGTTGGCGTCGACACCGCCGGTCAGCACCTTGCCGGATGACGGCACCACGGTGTTGTAGGCGCGGCCGAGGCGCGTGATCGAATCGAGCAGGATCACGACGTCGCGGCCGTGCTCGACCAGGCGCTTGGCCTTCTCGATCACCATCTCGGCGACCTGGACGTGACGCACCGCCGGCTCGTCGAAGGTCGACGACACCACCTCGCCCTTCACCGAACGCTGCATGTCGGTGACTTCTTCCGGACGTTCGTCGATCAGCAGCACGATCAGGTAGCAGTCGGGATGGTTGGCGGTGATCGAGTGCGCGATGTTCTGCATCAGCACCGTCTTGCCGGTGCGCGGCGGCGCCACGATCAGCGCGCGCTGGCCCTTGCCGATCGGCGCGACGATGTCGATCACGCGTGCGGACAGGTCCTTCTTGGTGGAATCCTCAAGCTCCATGCGGAAACGCTGATTGGGAAACAGCGGCGTGAGGTTGTCGAAATTGACCTTGTGCTTCGACTTTTCCGGGTCTTCGAAATTGAGCGTGTTGACCTTCAACAGCGCGAAATAGCGTTCGCCTTCCTTCGGGCTGCGAATATGGCCTTCGATCGTATCGCCGGTGCGCAGGCCGAAACGGCGGATCTGCGACGGCGACACGTAGATGTCGTCGGGGCCGGGCAAGTAGTTCGCGTCGGGCGAACGAAGGAAGCCGAAGCCATCGGACAGCACCTCGACCACGCCTTCACCGATAATGTCGGTCTCGGCGATCGCGAGCTGCTTGAGAATTGCGAACATCAGCTCCTGCTTGCGCATGGTGCTGGCATTCTCGACCCCGTTCTCTTCCGCAAACGAGACGAGCTCGGCCGGCGTTTTCGATTTGAGGTCCTGGAGTTTGATTTCCCGCATTGGGGTAGTCCTGTGAGGAAGTAAGTAGGGAAGGGGTGCGAGGTGGCTCTGGAAAAAGCGGACGCCAAGGGAAGGTCCGCAGGTCTCAGCCAGGAAAGTGCCGTTGGGGCTTTCAAACCTGATGCGGCGCCGGCCCGAAAAGAACCGGAACGCGACCACATCCGCCTGCGTGGGGTGGGATGAAACCTATATAGAAAATCGATCCGTCCTTCGCAAGAAGGACTGAAGCATGCGACCTCGGCATCGCAATGTCTAGAACGGCTTCACGACCACCATGATCACGATCAGGATCATCAGAAGCGTTGGCACCTCGTTGATAATACGATAGAATTTCTGACTGCGCTGATTCCGGTCCGCGGCGAAGTCCTTCACGCAGCGGGACAAAAAGCCGTGGATACCCGACATCACGAGCACCAGCGTAAATTTGACGTGAAACCAGCCCGAAAGGTACCAGTGTCCGGCCCAGGCCAGATAGAGCCCGGCCAACCAAGTCAGGATCATCGCGGGATTGATGATCGCCTTCAAAAGCCGGCGTTCCATGACCTTGAAGGTCTCGGATTGCTTCGAGCCGGCTTCGGCCTCGCAATGATAGACGAACAGCCGCGGCAGATAGAGCATGCCCGCCATCCAGGAGATGACGGCAATGACGTGCAGGGCCTTGATCCAATCGTACATCGCTGGGATGCCTTTCAGGGAACAGCTCGGGCGGGCTCGGCGTTGCAGACAAGGCTCTGCAAGCGGGGGACGGATACATATCCGCACACAGGGCTCTCCTAAACCTAATTAATTTTAGAATCTAAGGTTTGAGTCTTAATGACGGTGAATTTGACTCATGCAAGACGGTCCAGCCGTTCTTGCGGGCTTGTTCACATCCCTCAACATTTTGGCGGCCCAGTGCCGAGATCGGGAATCTGTTGCTGGACTCAATTGGTTGCGTAGCTCAGTGACCAGCTTATCAAGAGACAAATCCACATCGGTTCACTATCATCCATCCGATCGCCTCGACTTATCCTTTCGCGAGGTGCTGTGAAGAAAGGGACGGGATATCCAACGGCCCGGCGGCGGGCCCGGATTCTTCTCCTCGACCTCCACAGCGATTCACAGGTTAGACAGGGGCTCCGGTGCCGACGACCTCCAACTATTTCCATCTGCATCTGGTGTCGGACTCGACCGGCGAGACGCTGATCACCGTGGCGCGCGCGGTCGCCGCGCAGTACGCCAATGTCACCGCGGTCGAGCATGTCTATCCGTTGGTGCGCAGCCAGAAGCAGCTCGATCGCGTGCTCGACGAGATCGAGGAATCCCCGGGCATCGTGCTGTTCACGCTGCTGGAGAAGGACCTGGTCGGCCGGCTCGAAGGCAAGTGCAGGGAGATCAACGTTCCGAGCCTGTCGATCATCGGGCCGGTGATGCAATTGTTCGAGGCGTATCTGGGTGCTGCGACCACCGGGCGGGTCGGCGCGCAACACGTGCTCAACGCGGAATATTTCGCCCGCATCGATGCGCTCAACTTCACGATGATGCATGACGACGGTCAGCATGTCGAAGGCCTCGAGGAGGCCGATGTGGTGCTGGTCGGGGTGTCGCGTACCTCGAAGACGCCGACCTCGATCTACCTCGCCAACCGCGGCATCAGGACTGCGAACGTGCCGCTGGTGCCGGGAATTCCGCTGCCGCATCAGCTCGAGACCTTGAAGAAGCCGCTGGTGGTCAGCCTGCATGCGACACCCGAGCGCCTGATCCAGGTCCGGCAGAACCGCCTACTGACGATGGGCGACCGCGACAATGACACCTACATCGACAAGCAGTCGGTGGCCGACGAGGTGGCCTTTGCGCGGCGCCTGAGCGCGAAATTCAACTGGGCGCTGCTCGACGTGACGCGCCGTTCGATCGAGGAAACGGCGGCCGCGGTGATGAAGCTCTATAACGACCGTCAGCGCGCGCGGCCGTTGGAGTGATCACCTCGTCATGATGATCTGGCGCGACCCACAGAAGCTGATCCTGGCCTCGCAAAGTCGTGCGCGCAGGATGCTGCTCGAAAATGCCGGCCTCGATTTCGAGGCGCTGCCGGCCGATATCGACGAACGCGGCGTGCAGACCAATTCCGGCCTTTCGGCGCCGGGAGAGATCGCTTCGCTCTTGGCGCGCGAGAAGGCGCTGTTCATATCCAGGCAGAAGCCCGGTCGGTATGTCGTCGGCGCCGATCAGACCTTGGCGCTGGGGCAACGGATGTTCAGCAAGCCGGCCGGCCGCGCGCAGGCTGCCGAGCAGCTCGGTCTGCTGGCGGGCCAGACCCATGAGCTGCATTCCGCAGTCTCGGTGGCGCGTAATGGAGAAATCCTGTTCGATGACGTCAGCGTCGCCCGCATGACGATGCGGCCGCTCGCCGCCGGCGAGATCGCGGCCTATCTCGACCAGGCCGGGGAGGCGGTGACGACCAGCGTCGGCGCCTACCAGCTCGAAGGCCTCGGCGTGCATCTGTTCGAGCGGATCGAAGGCGACCATTTCACCATCCTCGGTCTGCCGCTATTGTCGCTGCTGGCGTTCCTGCGCCGCGAACGACTGCTCGCGGTGTGAGCCGCCGACATATGGCGACGGAGAGATGCTGAAGCGATGCTGATTGTTGGACTGACCGGCTCGATCGGGATGGGGAAATCCACCACGGCCAAACTGTTCATGGAGGCCGGCGTGCCGGTGTACGACGCCGATGCGGCCGTGCATCAACTCTATGAAGGCGAAGCTGCGCCGGCGATCGAGGCCGCGTTTCCCGGCACCACCGCCAATGGCAAGGTCGATCGCGCCAAGCTGTCGGCACGCGTGGTGCAGGACGCGGTGGCGATCAAGCAGCTCGAGCAGATCGTGCATCCGATGCTCGGCGCATCGCGCCAGAAATTCTTCGCCGACGCCGAGGCCGCCGGCGCGCCCATCGTCGTGCTCGACATCCCGCTGCTGTTCGAGACCGGCGGCGAGAAACGCGTCGATGCGGTCGTGGTCGTCACCACGTCGGCGGAACTGCAACGCGAGCGCGTGCTGGCGCGCGGCACCATGGATGCGGCGAAACTCGACGCCATCATCGCCAAGCAGATGCCGGATGCCGAGAAGCGCAAGCGCGCCGATTTCATCGTGGATACCTCGCACGGACTTGATCCGGTGCGGGCGCGCATCCGCGACATTCTGGACGAGATTGCTAAGATGCCGAAGCGGCGCGCCTGATTCGCGCCTTTTCGGACTTCCTCACGTCATGCGCGAAATCGTTCTCGATACCGAAACCACTGGCCTCGATCCGCTGCGCGGTGACCGGCTGGTCGAAATCGGCTGCGTCGAGATCTTCAACCGCATGCCGACCGGCCAGACCTATCACGTCTACATCAATCCCGAGCGCGACATGCCGGTGGAAGCGTTCAACGTGCACGGGCTGTCGACCGAGTTCCTGGCCAGCAAGCCGCTGTTCACCGAAGTGGTCGACGAGTTCCTGGCCTTTATCGGCGATACGCCGCTGGTGATCCACAACGCCTCGTTCGACATCAGCTTCATCAATGCCGAGCTCGACCGCATCAAGCGGAAGGCGATCCCGAAGGACCGGCTGGTCGATACGCTGCTGCTGGCGCGGCGCAAGCATCCCGGCGTGTCGAACCGGCTCGACGATCTCTGCTCGCGTTATCAGATCGACAATTCACGCCGCACCAAGCACGGCGCCTTGCTCGACGCCGAGCTGCTCGCCGAGGTCTATATCGACCTGATCGGAGCGCGGCAGTCGCAGCTCATCCTGGCATCGGAAACGTCGGATGCGCGCGCCGGCAGCCACAGTGATTCACCGCGGCGGCAGCGCGAGACCCCGTTGGTCGCACGGGTCAGCGATGCGGATCGCGAGGCCCACCGGGCCTTCGTTGGCACGCTCGGCGACAAGCCGATCTGGAACGATTACCTGCCGCCGCCCGCGCCTGCGGAAGCCCCCGCGGCTTGAATTCCTGATCCTGCGTCATTGCGAGGAGCGTTAGCGACGAAGCAATCCATTCTTGTGGCGAGATGGATTGCTTCGCTTCGCTCGCAATGACGGTCTATCCGGACTTCAGCTCGGCTTGACGCCGGAGGCGGCCTGGGCGGCTGCGGCGCGTTCCATGTTCTGGCGGTAGAGGCCGACGAAATCGACCGGGTCGAGCAGCAGGGGCGGGAAGCCGCCGTCGCGGACCGAGGTGGCGACGATCTCGCGCGCGAACGGGAACAGCAGCCGCGGGCACTCGATCATGACCAGCGGGTGCAGGTTCTCCTGCGGCACATTCAGGATACGGAACACGCCGGCATAGGCCAGGTCGAAGCTGAACATCACCTTGCCGGCCGACTCCGCCTTGCCCTCGACCGAGAGGATCACCTCGTACTCGTTCTCGGACAGGTTGTTGGCGGAGACGTTGATCTGGATGTTGATCGCCGGCTGTTGCTGCTGCTGGCCGAGCGATGCCGGGGCATTCGGGTTCTCGAACGACAGGTCCTTGGTGTACTGCGCCAGCACGTTGAGCTGGGGAGCGGCCTGTTCGACAGGGGCGCCGTTGCCATTGGTCATGAAATGTCTCCTGGAGCAGCGCTCGATGGACAGGATGTCCGACGGCACGCGTTAAGGTGTTGGGAATGCCGATGCCGGGCGAGTGGCTATCATAGGCCCGGCTCGGTCCACAAGGACGACGAACGAACGCATTCCGGCACGGCCACGGCCAGATTGTCCGGCCAAAAGGCCGCGAGTACGGGTCTGCCGAATCTCTTAACGGCTTCCTAAATTATTGAAGATGCGCGATTTCCTGAAAGGAACGGGTTTCCCCCCGGCTCCAAAACGCGCTACACTTGCCCGTGCCAAAAAGCGCCATTGGCCGAGCATAGTTTCGTGCCTACATGCTGCGGACTCAATCGGCGATGTAATCTCTGCCGTTCCCGACCGGGAACGCTTTGACGGCCGGCCCGTTGCCGGCAGAGACCAGAAAGCGAAATCGACGTGGATATCTACACCATCATTTTCCTGGCGCTGGCCGTATTTATCTTCCTGCGCCTGCGCAGCGTTCTCGGACAGCGCACGGGAAGCGAGCGGCCGCCTTATGATCGTGCGGCTCCCAACGTCGTGCAGCGCGGCCAGGACAACAACGTCGTGCCGATCCCGGGGTCGGTGGTCGACCAGCCGACCGCGGCGCCGGCGGCCGAGCCGGTCGAACCCACGGAACGCTGGAAGGGCATCGCCGAGCCCGGCACGCCGCTGGCGCAGGGGCTCGATGCGGTCGTGGCCCAGGATTCCGCGTTCGATCCGCGGCATTTCCTCTCCGGCGCCCGCTCGGCCTATGAAATGATCGTGCTGGCGTTCGCCAATGGCGATCGCCGTGCGCTGCGCGACCTGCTGTCGACCGAGGTCTATGAGAGCTTCGAGGCGGCGATCAAGGATCGCGAGAAGCACGAGCAGAAGACCGAGACCCGGTTCGTGTCGATCGACAAGGCCGAGATCGTCAGCGCGGAGACGCGCGATCGCTCGACCCAGCTCACCGTCCGCTTCGTGTCGCAGATGATCTCGGTGACGCGCGACAAGGCGGGCACCATCGTCGACGGCAGCCCGGACAAGGTCGCCGACATCACCGACGTCTGGACATTCGCCCGCGACTCGACTTCCCGCGATCCGAACTGGAAGCTGGTTGGCACTGGAAGCGCTCACTAAACATCTCAGCTACGGGCGCCTCGCGGTCGCGTGTTGTGCGCTCGCCGTGTTATGCTCCACCGCGGCGATCGCCGCGCGCAAATGGGGCCGGCATACCCCGCCCCGACACGAGCTCAGCCATCCGATCCCCTATCCCAATCTGGAATTGCCGTTGCAGGTCAGCGGCAGCCAGTATGAACCGCTGACCTGGCCCAATGTCGCGGGCTGGGGCGACGACGATCATCTCGCCGCCTACAAGGCGTTTCGCACCAGCTGCAAGCCGATCGCCGCCCAGCAGGGCGCGCCCGCGGATTCGAAAGCGCTCGGCAGCTCGCTGCGCGATCCCTGCCGGATCGCCAAGGGGCTCGCGCTCAGCGACGGCGTCAAGGCGAAGGAATTCTTCGAGCAGAATTTCGTGCCGCTGCGCATCTCGCGGCTCGGCGAGGATGCCGGCTTCGTCACCGGCTATTACGAGCCGGTGCTCGACGGGTCGAAGACCCAGACCGACGTCTACAACGTTCCGGTCTATCGCCGGCCCTCCAACCTGTTCGTGCGCGGCAAGACGCAAGCCTCGGTCGGGCTGCCCAACGGCGGTCCGGTGTATCGCAAGATCGGCCGGCGCAAGCTCGTGCCGTATTACGACCGCGCCCAGATCGAGGACGGCGCGATCGCCGGCCGCGGACTCGAGCTCTGCTGGCTGAAGAGCCAGACCGACCTGCTGTTCGCGCAGATCCAGGGCTCGGCGCGGATCAAATTCGACGACGGCACCACGCTGCGCATCAATTACGACGCGCATAATGGTTATCCCTATACGCCGGTCGGGCGGGTCCTGATCGACCGCGGCATCATCCCGAAGGATCAGATGTCGATGCAGAAGATCAGGGAATGGATGGACCAGAACCCCGACGGTGCCAAGGAGCTGCGGCGGCAGAACCGCGCCTACGTGTTCTTCCGCGAAGTCCCGCTGTCCGACAAGGACGAAGCGGTCGGCGCGCAGGGGGTGCCGCTGACGCCCGGCCGTTCGATCGCGGTCGACAAGGCGCTGCATGTCTACGGCACGCCGTTCTTCATCGCCGGCGAGCTGCCGATCGAATCCGAGCAGTCGAAGACCCCGTTCCACCGGCTGATGATCGCGCAGGACACCGGATCGGCGATCGTCGGCCCGGCCCGTGCCGATCTCTATTTCGGCGCCGGCGCGGACGCCGGAAAGGTCTCCGGCCGGCTGCGGCACAACATGCAGTTCGTGATGCTGGTGCCGAAGGCGCTCGACCCGGTCGCGCGCGGCCACAAGCTGCCGGTCCCCGAGGACCGGCCGTCGGCCAGGATCGCGAAACTGTTTCCCCAGACCGATCCGCAACCGGACAAGCCGGCGGAAAAGCCCGCCGATGTGCCGACGGCGACGGTCACCAAGGGCGCGAAGGCCGCCACCAAGGACGGGGCTGCCACCACGGCCAAGGCGCCAGCCGTCGCGCCGGATGCGGCGTCCACCAAGCCTGCCGCAACAACCCCTGTTGCGCAGGCAGCGCCTGTGGCAGAACCGGTGCCATTGCCGGTCGCCCGGCCCGACATTCCGCAAGATCAGGAGCAGCGGCGCAGCCGGCGCATTCGCCATCACCGCGACCAATGAAACGTCCCGCGCCGATTCCCGACCTCTCCGCTCCGTCGCGGCGCAAGCGTGCGCTCAGCGAGGAAGAGCGTGCGCTCTGGGAGAGCGTCGCGAAGCAGGTCAAGCCGCTGCGCAAGCGACCGACCGCAGCGAAAACACATGCGGCCGCCTTCGATCCCGTGACCCCTCGCGCGGCCGCAAAGCCGATCCCAGTCAAGGCGGTGGCGCCGGTGAAATCCGTCACCCCGCCGCGTCCGCAGATGCCGCCGCTGGCGCCGATCGGCCGCCGCGAGCGGGCAAAGCTGTCGCGCGGCAGGCAGGAGATCGATGCGCGGCTCGACCTGCACGGCATGACGCAGATCCGTGCGCACCGGGTGCTGTTCGCCTTCCTGCAACGCGCGCATCATGACGGGCTCACCTTCGTGCTGGTCATCACCGGCAAGGGCAAGGTCGGCGGTCTCGACGCCGAGCGCGGCGTGTTGCGCCGCCAGGTGCCGGAATGGCTCGGCCTGCCGGAATTCCGCTCGCTGGTCGTCGGCTTCGAGGAGGCGCATATCGGCCATGGCGGCGAGGGCGCGCTCTATGTGCGGGTGCGGCGCGCGCGCTGAGCGTGCGATCAGAACGGCCGGACGATTCCGACGCGCGGGATCAGCGTCACGATCCAGCCCAGGACCGTCGTCTTGCGATCGTCCGCCGGAATCACCGGCACCTCTTTCGAGGCCGGCAGCATTTTCACGGCATGCAGCATCAGGAACATGCAGACCGCCCAGTTCGAGATCCAGCGCGAATAGTCGAACACGGTTACGAACATCACGACATAGCCGGCGCTGATCATGACGAGCGCGGCGAGCACGATCCGCCGATGCAGTTCGCTTGCCAGCGCTTCGATCAACCGCGTGAAATAGCGCCACAGCGGCGTGTGCAGCCAGATCAGCAGCGCAAACACCGGCACGCCCAGGATGTTCGAGGGCATCCGCGCCCAGGTGTCGGCGAACTCCTTCGACAGCGGCTGGTACCAGATGTAGCCGAACTCCAGCAGGTCGGTCCGCGATGGATCGGCCATCCGGCTTTGCAGGTGACGGAGGAATTCGTCATAGGGCACGTCGACGGTGCCGGCGAACTGCGCCACCAGGAACAGGATGCCGACCGCGGCCAGCGCCACCAGCCCGACGGCCAAGTTTCGCGGCGTCGCGCCCTGTACCAGATAGAAGCGCAGCACCACGATCACGGCGATCGTCGGCACATACATCAGGACGAAGATGTGGTGGATCAGGATCAGCACGATCGAGAACGCAGCCGCGACCAGGACATAGGTGACCGAGCGCGCCGGGATCAGCAGCAGCAGGATCGTCAACGCACAGCCATAGATGTCGAAATGGCCGAGCGTGTGCATGAAGTTCTTCAGGAAGAACGGCGATCCCGCAATGAAAACGAACAGCGGCCAATGCGCGTCGTCGAGGCCGAACGTCCGCTGAAACAGCCTGACGAACAGTCCGAGCGTCACCAGCCAGATCGCGCCGGCCAGCGCGAACACCAGCCACACCGGCACCTTGTCGGTGAACAGCGACACGATCGCGCCGATCAGCGCGCGTTTGGTGAAGCCGTAGTGATAATCGACCAAGAGATGGATGTAGGGGACGAAAGGCGGCAGCGCGATCTTGTGCAGGAACACCCCGACCAGCACGGCCGCGTTGACGGCCAGCATCAGGCGCCAGGGGTTCTGCGTCACCCACAGATTCATTGATCGCCTACTCACGTCGTCCCGGCGAAGGCCGGGACCCATTACCACCGATGGCAGTTTTAGAAGGAATGTCGGCCCGAGTCTTGGTCACTACTGACTTCGGGAGTTACGGGCCCCGGCCTTCGCCGGGGCGACGAGAGGCTGCAACGTCTACAAAATAAACCGGCTGAGATCGGCGTTCTTGGCGAGATCGCCGACATGCCTCGTCACGTAGTCGGCGTCGACCTGGATGGTCTCGCCGTGACGGTCGGGTGCAGTGAAGGAAATGTCGTCCAGCACCCGCTCCATCACGGTTTGCAGCCGCCGCGCGCCGATATTCTCGACGGTGGAATTGACCGCCACCGCGACATCGGCGAGCGCGTCGATCGCGCCGTCGGTGATGTCGAGCGTGACGCCCTCGGTCTTCATCAGCGCGACATATTGCTTGATCAGCGACGCTTCCGGCTCGGTCAGGATCCGGCGCATGTCGTCGCGGGTCAGCGCCTGCAACTCGACGCGGATCGGCAGCCGGCCCTGTAATTCCGGCAGCAGGTCCGAGGGCTTGGCGATATGGAAGGCGCCGGAGGCGATGAACAGGATGTGGTCGGTCTTGACCGCGCCGTGCTTGGTCGAGACCGTGGTGCCCTCGATCAGCGGCAGCAGATCGCGCTGCACGCCCTCGCGCGAGACATCGCCGCCGGCACGGTTCTCGCGCACGCAGATCTTGTCGATCTCGTCGAGGAACACGATGCCGTTGTTCTCGACCGCGCTGATCGCTTCCTGCACCAACTGATCGGTGTCGAGCAGCTTGTCGGATTCCTCGTTGACGAGGATCTCGTGCGAGCCTTCCACGGTCAGGCGGCGGGTCTTGCTGCGTCCGCCCATCTTGCCGAAGATGTCGCCGAGCGAGATCGCGCCCATCTGGGCGCCGGGCATGCCGGGAATCTCGAACATCGGCATGCCGCTGCCGGACGACTGGGTCTCGATCTCGATTTCCTTGTCGTTGAGCTCGCCGGCGCGCAGCTTCTTGCGGAACGACTCGCGGGTCGCCGGGCTCGATCCCGGGCCGACCAGCGCATCCAGCACGCGCTCCTCGGCGGCAAGCTGGGCGCGGGCCTGGACATCCTTGCGCTTGCGCTCGCGGGTCTGCGCGATCGCCACCTCGACGAGATCGCGGACGATCTGCTCGACGTCGCGGCCGACATAGCCGACCTCGGTGAACTTGGTGGCCTCGACCTTGAGGAACGGCGCGCCCGCGAGCTTGGCCAGCCGCCGCGCGATCTCGGTCTTGCCGACGCCGGTCGGCCCGATCATCAGGATGTTCTTGGGCAGAACCTCCTCACGCAGGGAACCGGCAAGTTGCAGCCGCCGCCAGCGGTTGCGCAGCGCGATCGACACGGCGCGCTTGGCGTCGGCCTGGCCGACGATGAAACGGTCAAGTTCGGAAACAATTTCGCGGGGGGAGAAGTCGGTCATTGGCTCTAGCTAGGTTGAATTCGTGGTCTCGGCAAGCGGCTGCGTTCCTTGGGCATGTTCCCTGGGCATGACCGCCTAAAGGATCGGCGGCCCGGCCTGCCACTGCCTGATCGCCTCGAACGGATGGATCAGCATGATGATGTTCAGCGTCAGATTGTCGCGAATGTGGAGCAGCATCACGGTTTCGAAGGCAACGCCGAACGCGATCGTTGCCGCAATCGGCAGCTTGCGCGCGAGCAGGAAGCCGAAAACCATCGCCAGCGTGTCCGACACCGAATTGACGATGGTGTCTCCGTAATAATCCAGCGAGATCGTGCCGGCGCGGTAGCGCTCGATGATCCAGTTGGAGTTTTCGACGAGCTCCCAGCTTCCTTCGATCAGCATCGCGACAATCAGCCGTGCCGGCCAGGCGAGACGAGGCAGCGCCAGGAAGGTCAGGCCGTAGAACAACAGGCCATGCAGCACATGCGACAGCGTGTACCAGTCGGTGATGTGCTGCGAATTCTCCGAGCTCTGGACTGCACCGTGCCAGAGTTTGACATAGCCGCAGGCGCAGATCGGCAGGCGGCCCATCGCATAAAGCAGCGCGGCCTGGAGTGCGAGCAGCGCGGCGGCGATTGCGAACCATTGCCAGGCTGAAACGCCGGCCTCGGGTTTCGGCGCGAGTGTCATGCGTCGCGGACCATCAATAGCGCCGGACCGTCGGGCGTCTCGACCGTGCCGGCTTCCTGAAAGCCCGCCTTCGTGTAGGCGCGCACGGCGCGCGCGTTGGCCGGATTGGGGTCGACAACGATGCGTGGCGCGCCTTGCGCCAGCCGTTGCTCGACAAAGGCGCGGATCAGCGCCGAACCGTGACCGCCGGCCACCATGTCCGGTGTGCCGATGAAGAGATCGATGCCGCGGGTGCCGTCAGGCTGGGCACCGAGGCCGCAATTCCACGCCGTCAGGTCGTAGCACTGGATGTAGCCGAAATCGCTGCCGTTGGCGGCGACGATGAACTGGTCCATCGCCGGCTCGTCGAGGTCGCCGCTGACCAGCGCATATTGCTCGGCCGGATCGCCCCACCACTCCCGGACATGCGGCTGTGCCAGCCACCGCTTGATCAGCGGCAGGTCGGCCGTCGTCATCGGACGGAAGTGGTAGGGGCTGGCCATGCTCAGCCGCCGATCGTCTCGATCGTCACGTTCCGGTTGGTGTAGACGCAGATGTCGGCCGCGATATCCAGCGCGCGGCGGACGATGGTCTCGGCGTCCTTGTCGGTATCGACCAGCGCGCGGGCTGCGGCGAGGGCATAATTACCACCGGAGCCGATCGCCATCACGCCGCTTTCCGGCTCGAGCACGTCGCCAGTGCCGGTCAGCACCAGGGAGACGTCCTTGTCGGCCACGATCATCATGGCCTCCAGCCGGCGCAGATAGCGGTCGGTCCGCCAGTCCTTGGCCAGTTCGACGGCCGCCCGGGTCAGCTGCCCCGGATATTGCTCCAGCTTGCTCTCCAGCCGCTCGAACAGGGTGAAGGCGTCGGCGGTGGCGCCGGCAAAGCCGCCGATCACGTCGCCCTTGCCGATCCGGCGGACCTTCTTGGCGTTGGCCTTGATCACGGTCTGGCCGATCGAGACCTGCCCGTCGCCGCCGATCACCACCTTGCCGCCCTTGCGGACCGTGCAGATCGTGGTGCCATGCCAGACCGGCAGCTCATTTTGGGATGCTTGCATAGGTTACCTCTCTCAGGCGCAGATTTAGGCGGTCCGGCAGGGGGTTACAATCGGGGGAAATCAGAGCGTTTTCGAGCGAAGCCTGTCCCGGGCTTGATCCGGGATGGGCACCGGTTCGCGTGAAGAAAACGCGTCAAAATTAGATCGGCAAGGAATTTAGGTCACCATGGCCCGGACTTGGGTCATTTCGAGGTCATCCCGCAGTAGCGAAGGTGACATCAGCCTGTTAAAAGACCGGCGTTTTCGGCACGGGAAAGCTCAATTTTCATGCGCACCGCAACCATCAAGCGCAAGACCAAGGAGACCGACATCGAGGTGACGGTCAACCTCGACGGAGCAGGCGTGTCCACGGTTTCGACCGGGATCGGCTTCTTCGACCATATGCTCGACCTCCTGGCCCGCCATTCGCGCATCGACATCACGGTGAAGGCGGATGGCGACCTCCATGTCGATTACCACCACACCACCGAAGACGTCGGAATCGCGCTCGGACAGGCGGTCAAGCAGGCGCTCGGCAACATGGCCGGCATCACCCGCTACGCCTCGATCCACATGCCGATGGACGAGACGCTGTCGCGCGTCGTGATCGACATTTCCGGCCGCCCGGTGCTGGTGTTCAAGGTCGAGTTCCCGCGCGACAAGATCGGCGAGTTCGACACCGAGTTGGTGCGCGAATGGTTCAATGCCTTCACGATGAACGCCGGCGTGACTCTCCACGTCGAGACCCTATATGGCGAGAACAGCCATCATATCTCCGAATCCTGCTTCAAGGGTTTGGCGAGGGCGCTCCGGACCGCGGTTGCGATTGATCCGCGCGTCCAGGGCGAGGTGCCCTCGACCAAGGGTCAGCTCGGCGGCTGACATCGACGACATTCGGCGGAGCTTTCGATGCCGGTCTACACAGTGCATGCCCCTGTGGCCAACGGTGCCGATCTTTCGGCGACCGACAAGATCACCTTCGTGCGCGACGGCTTCCATTTCTGGGCCGCGGTCGCGGGCGTGGTCTGGCTGATCTGGAACCGGCTCTGGCTGGCGCTGATCGGCTGGCTCGTCGTCACCTTCGTGATTGATTTTGCCCTGACCAAGCTCGGCGTCGCTCGCGGTGCGATCCTGCTCGTCGACCTGGTGCTGATGCTGTTGCTCGGCCTCGAGGCAGCGAGCCTGCAACGCTGGACATTGTCGCGGCGCAAATGGCGCCAGCTCGACATCGTCGTGGCTGACGACGAGGAGGCGGCCGAGCGCCGCTTCTTCGAGCGCTGGACCGCGCGTCGTCGCGGCCTCGTCAACGACCAGCGATCGGTCGACCGCGGCGGCCCACCGCCCACCCGGGACGTGCCGGGCCAGTCATTCTCAAAGCCCCCGCCGATGCCGCAAGGCGGCATCATCGGATTGTTTCCAGAGCCAGGAGGATCGCGATGACGGTTGCAATCATCGACTACGGCTCCGGCAATCTGCATTCGGCGGCGAAAGCCTTCGAGCGCGCCGCGCGCAGCATGGAGGATCCGCAAGCCATCAAGGTGACGCGCGATCCCGACGCGGTGTATCGCGCCGATCGCATCGTGCTGCCCGGCGTCGGCGCCTTTGCCGATTGCCGCCGCGGCGTCGACGCGGTCGACGGCATGCTGGAGGCGCTCACCGAGGCGGTGCGGGTCAAGGCGCGGCCGTTCTTCGGCATCTGCGTCGGCATGCAGCTGATGGCGACGCGCGGCAAGGAGCACGTCATCACCGAGGGCTTTGACTGGATCGGCGGCGACGTCGTCAAGATCGAGCCGCGTGACGAGAACCTGAAGGTCCCGCATATGGGCTGGAATACGCTCGACATGGTGCGCGAGCATCCGGTGCTGGAGCGGCTGCCGCTCGGCCCGAAGGGACGCCACGCCTATTTCGTGCACTCCTATCACCTCAACGCCGCCAACGAGGGCGACGTGCTGGCGCGCGCCGACTATGGCGGGCCGGTGACCGCGATCGTCGGCAAGGACACCGCGATCGGGACCCAGTTTCACCCGGAAAAGAGCCAGCGCTTCGGCCTCGCTCTGATCTCCAATTTCTTGAAGTGGAAGCCGTGATTCTCTTTCCAGCGGTTGATCTGAAGAACGGCCAGTGCGTGCGCCTGGAGCAGGGCGACATGGCGCGCGCCACCGTGTTCAATCTCGATCCGGCGGCGCAGGCCAGGAGCTTCGCCGCGCAGGGCTTCGAATATCTCCACGTGGTCGATCTCGACGGGGCGTTCGCCGGCAAGCCGATGAACGCTCATGCGGTTGAGGCGATGCTGAAGGCCGTCACCATGCCGGTGCAGCTCGGCGGCGGCATCCGCGACCTCGCGACCATTGAGGCCTGGCTCGGCAAGGGCATCACGCGCGTCATCATCGGCACCGCGGCGGTGCGCGATCCGGAACTCGTGAAGGGCGCGGCGAAGACATTCCCCGGCCGCGTCGCCGTGGGCCTCGATGCCCGCGACGGCAAGGTCGCGGTCGAAGGCTGGGCCGAGACCTCCCATGTCACCGCGCTCGAGATCGCGCAGCGATTCGAGGATGCCGGCGTTGCCGCGATCATCTTCACCGATATCGCGCGCGACGGCCTGCTCAAGGGCCTCAACCTCGATGCGACCATCGCGCTCGCCGATCGCATCTCGATTCCGGTGATCGCTTCAGGCGGCTTTGCCTCGATCGACGACGTCAAGGCGCTGCTGGAGCCGCGTGCGAACAAGCTTGCCGGCGCCATCGTCGGCAGGGCTTTGTATGACGGGCGGCTCGATCCCGCCGCCGCGCTGACGCTGATCAAGAGCGCACGAACCGCGGCCTAGGAGAAAACCATGTTCAAGGTTCGCGTGATCCCCTGCCTCGACGTCAAGGACGGGCGCGTGGTCAAGGGCGTCAACTTCGTCGACCTGCGCGACGCCGGCGATCCGGTCGAGGCCGCGATCGCCTATGACGCCGCCGGCGCCGACGAGCTCACCTTCCTCGACATTACCGCCACGCATGAGAACCGCGGCATCATCCTCGACGTGGTGCGGCGGACCGCGGAAGCCTGCTTCATGCCGCTGACGGTCGGCGGCGGCGTCCGCACCGTCGACGACATCAAGACCCTGCTGCGCTACGGCGCGGACAAGGTCTCGATCAATTCGGCGGCGGTCAGCCGGCGCGAGTTCGTCAAGGAAGCTGCCGAGAAGTTCGGCGAGCAATGCATCGTGGTTGCGATCGACGCCAAGCGGGTCAAGCGCGCCGGCGGCTCGGACCGCTGGGAGATCTTCACCCATGGTGGACGAAATGCCACCGGGATCGACGCCATCGAATATGCCCAGGAGGTCGTCGCGCTCGGCGCGGGAGAGATCCTGTTGACCTCGATGGATCGGGACGGCACGCGGCAGGGCTTTGACCTGCCGCTGACCCGCCAGATCGCGGACAGTGTCCCTGTACCGGTTATCGCGTCGGGCGGCGTCGGCAATCTCGATCATCTGGTCGATGGCGTCCGTGAGGGCCATGCCACCGGCGTGCTGGCGGCGTCGATCTTCCACTTCGGGGAATTTACCATCCGCCAGGCCAAGGATCACATGGTGCGCGCCGGTTTGCCGATGCGTCTCGATCCGTAGCGCGTGGTTCGGAAACACAGTGATCTGGGACTCCTTGTCACAAAAATGCTAAGTCCCAACGCAGGGATGGCACAACAGCAGTGCCGGTGCGCATGCTTGAGTTGAGTTGATGTCGCGTTTCACGATCCACGATCTGGCCGCCACCATCGACGCCCGCGCTGCAACGGGCGGCGAGGCGTCCTATACCCGCAAGCTGCTCGACAAGGGCGCGGAGCATTGCGCCAAGAAATTGGGCGAGGAGGCGGTCGAGACCGTGATCGCCGCGGTCGAGAATGACCGCGATCACCTCATCGCCGAAAGCGCCGATCTGGTGTTTCACCTGCTGGTTCTGTTGAAATCACGCGGCGTGAAGCTGGAGGATGTCGAGGCTGCGCTGGAGAAGCGCACCGTGATGTCCGGACTGGAAGAGAAGGCATCGCGCAAGCGCGATTGATCACGGGGAGGGCCTCATGGACATCCGGGCACCAGATCAGCAATACAATCCCTATCGTACCTTCACGCGCCAGCAATGGTCGCATCTGCGCGACGATACGCCGATGACGCTGGAGCCGGGCGAATTCGATCGCCTGCGTTCGATGCATGACCGCCTCGATTTGCAGGAGGTCGAGGACATCTACCTGCCACTGTCGCGGCTGCTTTCGATCTATGTCGATGCCACCCAGCGGCTGTATTATTCGCAGCGCCAGTTCCTCAACATCCGCGACCGCAAGATGCCCTATATCGTCGGCGTCGCCGGCTCGGTTGCGGTCGGCAAGTCGACCACGGCCCGCGTGTTGCAGGCGCTCTTGGCGCGCTGGTCGCCGCGGCCGAAGGTCGACCTGATCACGACCGACGGCTTCCTGTTTCCCAATGCGGTGCTCGAGCGCCAGGGCATCATGCAGAAGAAGGGCTTTCCGGAAAGCTACGACCTGCCGACGCTGCTGTCGTTCCTCAGCGACATCAAGGCCGGACGGCGCCGCGTGCGCGCGCCGGTCTATTCGCATCTGACCTACGACATCGTGCCAAACAAATGGGTCGAGATCGACCAGCCGGACATCCTGATCGTCGAGGGCGTCAACGTGCTGCAAACCGGCCGGCTGCCGCGCGACGGCAAGGCGGTGCCGTTCGTGTCCGACTTCTTCGATTTCTCGGTCTATATCGACGCCGACGAGGCGGTGCTGCGCAACTGGTACATCAAGCGCTTCCTGGCGCTGCGCGACACCGCGTTCACCGACCCCCGCTCCTACTTCCACCGCTATGCGCTGCTGTCGGACGAGGAAGCCACCGCGACCGCGATCGCGATCTGGGAGCGCACCAACCTCGCCAATCTCGAGGACAACATCCTGCCGACCCGTCCGCGCGCCACCCTGATCCTGAAGAAGGGCGCCGATCACGTGGTGCAATCGGTCGCCTTGCGGCGGCTGTAATTGTTCGCCACTCAAGCTTGCCACATCACGGCTGTCGTCCCCGCGAATGCGGGGAGGTGGATTCACACTCGAAGTGCAACACTTGAGCAGCAAAGACCTCTGTCGGGGTCTTGAAGTCAAGGCATTTGCGCGGGGTGTTGTTGTAGGCGGCGATGGACTTGCGAAGGCGGCGGGTCGG